>Ga0209208_10005671_pt1 | contig 17326 bp, 15 predicted proteins | sample S1TSphfallax_3_FD_187694 | JGI IMG/M metagenome (GOLD analysis project Ga0209208, IMG submission 187694) | Host-associated microbial communities from peat moss isolated from Minnesota, USA - S1T2_Fd - Sphagnum fallax MG (SPAdes) (version 2) | ecosystem: Host-associated > Plants > Peat moss >... | reverse complement strand
ATATTTTACACTATGTCGGTGACGGTCTGTGGGGGGGGGGCGGGGGAAGGCTAAGATGGTCTTTTGATTAACTTAATACATTAATGTTCCAATGGAGATTCGATTCCCCACCTAGATTAAAAAAAACTTCAACTAAATAATTAAATAGTTAATATATGTATGGGAACTTTATTATCATTTTAGAAACTTTCATTATCACTTAAAGCGCAACCAAAGAGGATGCACCAAATGAAGGAGCCAACATTTCATAATGTCACCTAAATATAACCTCGCTAAATTGCGTGTCCATAGACTTGTGCTTATTCTGAGAACTACAAAGATGAACACCACCACTCTAGTAAAACATCACCACTATAACAAATTCTCATATTAAAAATTCACACATATCTATGAGGAAAAAAAAACAATCCAAAATGGAATTTCAATCACAAGCAAACACACCAAAAATTAAGCAATATGGAAAGAAGTTTGACATTGAACACAATAGAAGAAAGGAGGATGTAGAAGAAGAAGAAATGAGACACCGGAAGATAAGAGAAGGAAAAAAACTCTAAAGAAGAAGACTGAAAGAAATAAGAAAAAGACACTGAAAAAGAGGAGGTCAAAGATTTTTAAAAAACAGAAACATCAAGCAAATATAACAAAACCAAATACACAAGAAGCATGCACAATACGGAAGCATTTTAAAATGCCAATACTTTACACATGTTGCTGAACTCTGCTACCAGGGCTAAGTTTGTTTTAGGATAAAGGGGGGTGCTGTGGAGAACTACATTGCCACTTTCTTTCCCAACATCATCAAGCTCCAATTGAAGGGGCATTTTGTGTAGAGCCAATACATAATCTGAATATATAGCTAATGAAGATACCAACAAAAAAAGGGTTAGCTGAATTGAAATAGAAAAGCTAATGGAGATACCAACCAAAAAAAAGGTAATGTACCAAGTCATGGTCTCAGCTTTCCACTCGGGGTTTTCCTCTTCTAATTGGTTTTAAGAAAGAAAATTAAGATGCAAATAAGTGTGCATCTTGAATTTCCATCCTCTTGAAGATCCTTTCTCACCAAAATGTCGCTGACTTTGAACTCATATTGTGCCAAGTTCTAAGTTTGCTAGGTACCCACTAATTTGTCAACCAAGAAATAAATGGGTGCCAAAATTGCATTGTTCTATGGTTATACACAAAATTCCTTTGTACTGTGATCTAGATTTTGGGCACCTTTTTGGATTCTCTTGAAGTTTTGGGGCTACCCAAAGTTTCATTGGTTGATTTCACTACATAAAAACCTCTGCCCAAAAACTGAGTGTATGTGGATGCACATTTATACAGCATTTATACAAGCATTTCAAAAAACAAAATGCCCCCAGAGGTGGGTGTTTTGCTTTTTGAAATGCCTATGTGACTTTTTTATATAAATTATTGTGATACCCACTAGGTCTCATAGTTAAGTTTTTTGAAATTAATTTTTAGACCATGTAACACCTTTGGCCACATGCATTATCAAAATTAGGCTCACCTCCTGTGATCCCTTAATTCGATAATGTTTGTGGCTTTGGGTGCTACCCTATACATATCACCAATAGGGTTTCTTTAACTTTTGTCGTGTAGCCACACTGGCAACCATCTAGAGGAGGATTTAGCCATATTTTGTTACAAGATAGATTATATATATACATATGCAATCCTGCTGTTGTTTGGTAACTTGCATGAGCAAGCTTTTCTAATTCTGACAAACCCAGGCCAAAAACTGTGCTTTTTGACCCCAAAAAAAAACCTTTGTAAGGGTTGTAGCCCCAAAACTTTTTTTTCATTTGAGCAAAATTTCTCACAATTTTTTTGACTGATCACCATAAATCAATTTAATTTTTAAGTATTTTTACATACGCAAACACCAGCCAGCCAAAATGAAAGACTACATCTATGACAAACATGTGAAATTTTGTCAAATGACATTGGTAATTTAGCTCCTTCTAATTGCTAAAGGAAATCTTTCAAAAGTTCAAATTAAATTGCTTATATTTCATCCTGTGATTCTAAGGAATGGCCAGAAAGAACCTGCACTGACTCCCCCTTGTTTGCCTCGTCATTTCCCTTATCATTACCAGAACAGCTGTTCAAGATCCTCTCTTGCCTATTTGTTTCCTTGTTACGTTCTTCAATAGTATTTCCCTTGTGCAGTTAGGCTTAATCTCCCATTAACTAGTTTAAGGATTACTTTCACTTTTGACATGTTGTCTTTTTGCTTTTAGTTAGAAAAAGAGAGGTCCCCGTTTCTTTTTGGCTGTTGCAGGGAGGGGGGGGGGGGTTGCCTGGCACTTGGTTTTTTCATACCTGAAAAAGACACTGACGAATACACATCATGTAGCCGCTTGAAATTATTATGTTGAAGGAATAGTTTGTACTCAATGTGCTCCGCATTTCTGCAGAAACGTGTTGTACTTAGTTTTATTCATTGGGTACAAGTACACCAATTTTGTTGCATCACCTCGCGCAACAAATGCTTGTCCAACTGTTCCAACAACTACAAAAGTTAAACCCCCTCCTCTCTGGTCACAGTGAACCAGCAACACCAGCGCACTATGCTGACATGCAAGATATACAGGAGAAGGGTCTAGGTTAGACCCTTCCCCTACGTGAAGCACAGCAATTTTAAAAAATAAAAAATAAAAATAAAAATTGAAAGAAATTGGCAGCCTGATATCTAACTTCCAAATTGTGGAAGTTCCGCTGACAGCCTGGAGAGTAACTTCCACATGTTAGAAGTGTCTCCTCCAGGTTGTCCATGAAGCAGGTTAAGGCAGGCTGGGGACCAAACAATACAAAGAAAAAAAGTTGCAATGTTTTATGAATGGATTGTGGGCAGTAAACATTTTTGCATTGTATTCCTGTCCCAATGCTAACCACAATAGTTAGTTATGTACTGACCATCCACCTACCTCATAGCCACCAAGTGTAACTACTTACCTACCTACATTGTAACCACTTGCATTCCCTGCCTACTTACTTACCTACCATGCTTATCCATTCACATAGGTAGTTTACCCAGGTAGTGTGAGGGAGAGATAGGAGGGTTTACATTATAGTTTACCAAGGTTCTAGGTTGGAAGTATCTCAGCTGTGGTTTGTCCACAGCACAGTCCTAAAGAACTGGTTGATTTTTCCCATTGTATGTGGAGTTTCCCTAACCCTCAGCTAAGTTTCTGCCTTCAATAAAGCAGGCATTTTATGTGGAAGGGTTCTAAAAACTGAGGCACCTTACAAATGCCTCATCTCCTCTGAAACTGAATCATAGCTATCCCATTCAAAAGGCAAATTCTACCAGATCTTTAGATGGGGTAAGGACCTCGAATAGGGTGCTTATGAGATTTGTGTCCCTGGCTAAGCTCCTGCCTTGTGCAAGGCTCACATTCCCAGAACAGCTGCTGGGTTCAAGACCCTTACCCCCACATAAGGGGTTTCCAATGGATGGTACACTGGCAGGTGCTGGGTCAATCCTAAATCCCTCTCTTTCTCCTTTCATTTTAGGTCCTGATGGTATGATCAGCCTCAACTTCCAAGCCTTCTCCCCACACAATGCAGGTAAGTTTGCAGGTTTGCAATTTGTACCTTTGTATATGATATATTCTTCAATTTTTAAAAATAGATTCCTCTATTTTAAACATCAGGAAATGAGCATTGAGCATAGAGATGGGGAATTTTACAGATCAACCTAAGATGTACACATTGGCTTAACAAGTCTGGAATGGGCACTTTGATACAAAACTACAAGTAGCTAGAATGTGAATTAAAAGGATGAAAGATGGTTGAGTGCACAAAGACATATGTGGTTAGAAACAAGGGACATCAACAGAGGCAGAAACACAAGGCTTGACATGTATACAAGACAGCCCGAGGTGTGAAAATGAAAATATGCAGGGTTGACGACTCATAGCACTGTCCTGAGGCCTTGACCACTGCCAAACTTTGTACACCTTCCCTAAGGTGCATTCAGTCCTGATGTTAAGTAGTCCATAAGCCAATGTTAAGAATTCTGCAAGCTCTGAGAGATTTTCAACTATAAAGTTAGGTGACATCAAGTATGACATAGCTGGTTGCGTGAGAGTTGGTGGCAACATGATGTTAAAGAAATGTTATGGCCTAGGGAACTTAACACCAAATCTTTAAGAAAATTAGATGTCTTAACTAAACTTATAATGTTTGGTAATAGCCCATAAAAGGGCTCTTCAACTCAATAGAAATATTGAGTACCAATGTTCCCTAAGTTTTAAGATATTCCCTTGTTCCATGTTGCTCTACTCTAAAGCCATTGCTAGAAGACAACACCCTTTTCACTTTGCATGTCTTCTACAACAAGGCTCTAGTTGTTACATCAAAATATACAAAACCTAACTTCCCCAAGCAGCAAACTTGCAACAACAACAAAGGTTCTATTGCTTCGATGGACGTTTTTGGCACCATGATATCAAGTTATAAAAAGTATGGACAATCACAAGAGTGTAAGCAATTTGCCATTGCACCATTTAAGCTTCTTGAATTTGAGTCTTTGCAAACACAAAAACACATCTTAGTGATCATTTCAACAACTCATAAGAAATAGGAAATGAAGCATGCAATAAACTTCTTTGCAAAAGAAAATTGTTCAAGTTGGAATGTACACTCAATATATGAACATTGTAAAAGTGTCAAAGAATTGTGAGTTCAAAACATGAAATGTCAGCTTGAATGAAATGACAATGTGAGCAAATTGCCAAAGTAGCATTAAAGTTTGTCTTATAAAGAAGGTGGTGCTATTATATACACCAATAGCAAAAAAATGACTATGTAAGCGAAAGCAAAACAAGTTGAAAAGATGCAATGAACAACAAAGTTCAACATTATAGACATTTTTGAAACTCCAATGAAGTTTGAACACAATGAAGCATACAACAACACATGAATGAGTTGTAGAAGCTTGCATTGTTGCAAGCAATTGCAAAAAAACACAACTATGAGAAAGAAATTAAAGACATGATATTAAGGCCATTTGAAAAATGTTTTTGGTTTTGGAAAATAAAATAATGTGAGCAAAAACTGAAACTACATTTATGCAAGTTTTAAATGACAAATAATCATATAAATTTTGAAAGCAATAATACAAATAAGCTACCAAAATCTTACAAATATTCAAAATAACAAATCTTAGTAGGAAAAATGACAATGCTTGAATTTTATGAAGCAAATACACCTTTGAAATGAAAAAATGTCCTTAGTTAAAAAAAAATTCAAGAATACAAGAACTTGAATTATAACAACATCAAAATACAGTACACAAATTATGTTGGACTTACAAAAAACTTGACCTCTAAGTACATTGAATCATGATATGAGTATGTCCAAAACAATGATCTTATTGAAAATAATGGATATCCTAATCTCTCTAAAATTGGTAAAAGTCAATCTTATCATCAATTTAGAAAACCCTAACTAATAGTTATATCTAATCGCTAATTTTTTTGGTACTAGAAATAAATAACAATTATTAGTAACATAAATCCGGTAATCAATTTTGGTAGTTAAAATTAGTAGTCATTTTTTTAGTAGTAAAATTCAATAATTAATAAAATCCAATATTCAAGTTTTATATATAGAAAATCCCAACATAATCTTGTCTCCTATTTGTGATCACCTCCTTATGAGCACTTGCTTACATGAGACAACAAGATTGTTTTATCATGGCAAATAGGCCTTTCCAACAACTTTAAAAGGTCCCACAACATCTTCAATAGGCCATATGGTATTTATAGCCCATGTTGTAGCAATTTTAGGCTTAGAATCCATTTCCATGTTGGTTCTAATATCATGTTCCACACTTTGTCAACTATCAAAAACAATGAACATCTTGGTATTCATGTGTCTTGGGGAAGCATTGAAATTTAATTCCAATAGTTGGTAATGAAAGAAGGCATTTCAATAAGTGTCAACTCTTACATTTCAAGTTGCTCATCTTACCAATAACTAGTAAATGCCTCATTGAACATTTCATTATTTTTTTCCTTGCATAGGGCCCATTGTTCCAACATACTTTTTTTTTTTTTTGTCGATAGATCATTAAATCTACCTCCATTTCAAAATCTAAAATTCTGCCATCTAGTGATAGTAGCCATTTACATCTTCTACCTTCCTACACACTTATTCCAATGCATAAATACCTTCTTAATCCAAGGGTGGATCTACTTTCATGTCCTAGATGTTCTTCTACACGAGTTCCATTTTTTGGGTAAATTGTCTTAAGTTTACATCTTGTTTTTTTAGCCTTCCACCCAAAAAAGGTTTCCTACTTCACCTTGTTGGCTTTCTCTTTAGCCAACATGAGCTCTTTGTCAATCATGTTGACCAACAACTTGAAGGTTTCTTAATTTTATTTTTTCTCTCCCATTTAAGCTCCACTTAATTGTTTTCCTCTTCTAGTGCATCCAAGGCAATATTGATCGCCGAAATCCAATTTTCTAATGTTGGTTATTTGTTGCAATAATTTTCATTTTATTCATGGTTTTATTTAATATGGCCTAGACACCTTGGAAATCTTATAGTTTAATCTATAGGCCTTGAATAGTCAAAGATTCTTGTTGATAAAATGTTTGTAGCCTTTCCAACTTCCTTTTGAGGTCTAACACCTCATGTTGTGTTTTTTGCATACCTTCTTTTGCTACCAATTTTTGGTAATGATTGCCTAGAAAGCTTGCCCCAATTTTGTTACTACTTGGGCATAATTACTAAAAAACAACAAGTGTTCATGCTCTAGGCCCTTAAGAGAAGATGGTAGGGGTGAAGAAAGGCCTTACAAATAGGGTCTACCTTGTACAAACCCATGAGTGCCAAAAAGTTTTAATCTTACCAAAAATGACATTTATAATTGTGGCGATGTTGTGGGAGTGTCCATGCCCATTGGGAATGGAAGGATTCTTGAATTAATTCCACCAAAAATGAATTTTGATGGTGTATTAAAATTTGATATATCATGAATGAAATTAAATCTCATTGCAACCTATCATGTAAAATTTGAAAAAGGTTGGAAATAGTAAGCTTTAATGCATTATCCTTTGTAGGTGAATTTGGACAAGCAATTCTAGGTATACCATAAATTGAAGGAGGCATGGTGGAATTTGGGCTCCTTCTCTTCATCTTCTTTTTCAAACTTCATGGGATTTTTGGTGATCATAACATTAAAACATGTTTCCCAAGTGACTGTGATTGACCTTTAGCATTGTGCAATTTCAATTTATTAATGTTCCAAGTCTTCAAAGCCATAAGCAAGTTTGTTAATCCATAGGATTCTAATGTCAATTATGGTTCATTGGTATTTAGCTCCACGATTTTTTATGGTTAATTTGTTGGATTGATTAAGTTCAAAAGGTCCTATTAGTGGAGAATGTTGCAACCCCACTTTTGGAAGAGTGTGAGGATGACACTCACACTCCCAAAATGGAGACTTGGGAGTCCTCTAGGACTCCCGAAACTTGAGAGTTCGATTGCAGGGGTCAAAACACCTTGCCTTGAGGCGTTCTTTATATCATTGGAAAGCTATTGAAATTTAAATGTCGAAAATGGCCTTGCATGAGCCATTTGGACATCTACTGCACAAGTTATGGCAAAAAGAAGGGCTGGGAGTCAAATTGCTAATTTGACTCCCGACCACTAAAAATCGAGAATCGACCCAACCCCGGCATGTGCAGGGGGAGTGTAACACACCGTTGGAAAGCTATCAAGCAGACCTACAAGTTTGCTTCAAACCTCATCCCAATCGAAGGTTTAAGCAAAGAGTTATGAACTTTCAAAGTCCTAGGAATCCAAACTGAGATAGTTTCGAGACTCCTCCTTGGGAGTCTCGGGACAAAAAACCATTCGGATGTGGGTGCCGTGGAGAGACGTAGAGAATACTATATGGGGGAAGGTGGTGGCTTCTCCCGAGTTTGGGCTGTGGTGAGTCTTATGAGTCCAGGGTTGCCCGTGACTTGTCCTAACATTAAAAGTGTTCCAGAATGTGAACCAACTTGTTGGTTGGTTTGATGCATGTTCAAGTAAGTAACTAAATCTTGTCCCTCTTCCTACTTCCATCCTGGAGTTTCAGCACGCCCCTCTACCCCTTTTAGTGTTGAAAGTTGGGAACGTGCCCCGAGTTTCAAACAATTCCACTGTTTGACTGACTTGGACCCAACTTGGGTCCAACGAGGAACTTGGGAGCACGTCAGTTTGTCTAATGCAATGGGTTCATTTTTTGAAAGCACCTTTACACCAATGTGGTGTGCATTGTTATCTTGCCCCCTTGGCATGTTTTCATTTGAATCTTTCTCATCCTTTGATTTTAGTAGTTTCAAACTTGGAAGGAATCAAAAACCAATTTCAAAGTTGAATGTCTAAGATCTAAGCTAGGTCAAATTTTAGTTCTTTACTAATTCTTCCTACCTAGATTTCACGAATGTCAAAAAATCTCATAACCTAGTGTACATGTTACCAAAAACATTAGTAGACCAATTGATCTACTTCCCTTGTTTTGTTAAGGCAACAATAAGCATGAACTTCTTGTTCACAAATGAATTTTGACTCCCCATCAACCAAATTGCTTGGATGAATACCAACATTCGTGCCATGTATTTCCTTTTTAATTGGGGAACTTTCCAACATTCCTTTTTAACTATTACATCCAGGGAGACCATTGTGTGCACATTTTTGCTATGTTTGTTTATTTAATTAGTGGTAATTTGTTGATTCCTACCTATGGCAAACACAACATCTAACCCACAACATTTTTGGTAATGAATATTGAAACACCTTATATTATTGATTTTATCGACTCGAGCTTGAACTAAACAATGGATTGTAAAAACTCTTCAACTAATGGGTCCCAACTAACCACTAATGTAGCCAAAAATGCCAATTTGCTTGTCCATTTAACATCCTTGCTAGCTACCCACCTCTTAGATTTGTCCATTTTGGTAAAAACAACTTTCCCCTACTAGAAAGGCTCACTAAACTACTAATTTTTCCCTTTTTTGTTTCTTTGTTTTTGGTTTTGGTGCGTTTTTTTTGGTTTCAATACTCCTTTTTCTTCTTTTTCCATCTCCTTCAATCTCTTTGCTTGATCTATGGCTATTTTTCTTCCCTATTTCTTGTTGGCATCCCCCCTCATTTTGATCTCACACAAACTAAAAGGAAACAACAAAATAACTATAATGCAAAGACAAACATAGATTTTTAACAAGACAAAACAATGAATGGGATCATGCCCTTTTTATTTGAGTTCATAAGGGTATAGATCGTATTCCAAAATGACATGGTATTGGTTGGTGAACCATCACATATCAAAAGGATGTGTAAAAATGGCTGATATCCAATGATTGTTGGGTAGGCACTACTTCAATGAAAAGGCATGCACTTTGGATCCTAAGAATTGGATTCAAATTTTGGAAACATTTAATTTTAATATATTTGGGTTCCTTTGGACCAAGATGGAATTCATTGGGTTCCTTAATACTCCCAGATGAAAACCTTGTGCCATCCCAAAAATAGTGGTTTGTAATGTCGTTGTGTCTAAAGCGCATGGTCCTATTGCCATTGCCTTGTAGTTTCAATTGCCTTTTAACTAGACTCATCCAATTTTTGACATTTTATTGATCATGAAAACTTTGATTTAAAACAAATCCTCGAATGTTTAGGTATTTGTGGTGGGCATCAAATATTTTGTAGGCATCATTGAATGAAGTCCATAGGCTAGTTCAAATGGGGCATAGCTTATTGTAACTTGAATGTTGTCATAAAGGACAATATGGAGATGTTATTCCTAATTTATATTTTTATCATTGACCAATTTGGTCAACAATATTCCAATCACCTTGTTTGTTGATTTTGCTTTACTATTTCCTTGTGGTTAATATGCTATAAAACTTGTGTGCTTCATCAAAAAATGGGTGGTAAGAATTTCAATTGCTATATTGATGAAATGCACCCCCATCACTTATGAAGGTGAATGGTTGGGCATCCAAACTAAATAAGGATAATTCATAAATGAACTTTGTTGTAATTGTTGTTATATTTGTTTTGAATGCTTTGTCTTCCACCCATTTGGTACCATATTTGTAATTACCGAAATGTACCTATTTTTAATAGACCTATTAGCAAGCTTGATAGGCTAATAAAGTCCAACCCCCACTTCATGAAAGGTTTTATTGGCATTGTGATTACCAATTTGGCCATATTTATGTACATTGATGGTTATCACAAGATTTATAGTACTGTAAAATATCTTTGTGCAAAGTTGGCCACCAATATTTAACATCCAAAATCTTCAAGTGCTATTGATGTTTGCAAAAAAAAATGTCCACCTCCCACATCTTGGTGCATTTCCTATAACATAATGTGGATTTGGTTTCCTTGTAAGTATTTCCTTAACACTTGATCATGTTCATATTTAAATAGCTAGTTTTGGAGCAAAGTGAAAGCCAAAGCTTTGAAAGCCAACTTCCTTTTCTACCCCTAGGAAAACTACACTAAAAGGTTTTTGATTGTGAGATAGTCATCGTGAATTCTTGTAGTCCAAATAAATTGTAGGAGGAATGACAAAACATTTGTAGTTTGATTTGGAACTCCTAAATTTTTAGTAATGTTTGGTAGTGTTTATAAAACATCAACAATTAAATGGGACTGTCCTAGTTTATAAATTATTAAATATCATTTTCCAGGAAGAGAAGTAACCATTTTGTTATCATGTTAGAAAACCAAGGTTTTTTTATATCAAATACATGAATGCTAAGTGGTCCACATGATAGAAGATAAACTTGTTAATTCCTAACAAGTAATGCCAAAATTTATGCAAAGCATAAATCATAACTAAAACCTCTATTTTAGTAGTGGTGTCATTTTGTTTTGCATTGTTAAAAAGATAAGAAGCATAAGCAATGGGCTGATCACATTTTCCAATCTAGGATTTTGGGCTAGCATAACTCCCATCGCCATATCTATGCGTACAGGAAATTTTAGATCCCACCTTGGAGCAATCAAAATTAGGGCATCCATCCACTTTTCCTTGATGGTTTTCCATGCAATTTTACATTATGGGGTTTTATCAAATACCACAACTTTAGTTAACAACTTAATGATTGGGGTCATGATGAAGGTAAAATCTTGGATGAAAAAAATGGTAAAGTTGGGTCATATTATTGAAGACTTGGATGTCTTTGGGAGTTTTTGGAGGTGGCGTGTTGAAAATTGCACAACTCTTTTTGGGATTCAATAATTTTCCCTATTTGGATACGATGAACCCAAATCCATTTTTGAATACACAAAAAACATGCATTTTTCAAGGTTAAAGCCAATATTAAGTTTTTGGTGTTTGTCAAAACACAATTGCAATTTTTCCAAATGCATTTTGGTTCATTGAAAACATTAAGATCATCTAGAAATAATTTCATAAACACACCAAGATATTCTTGAAAAGCCAAATTAACAACCCTTTGGTACATTAGTGGAACGTTCTTTAATCCAAATAACATGAGTAGCCAAATGAAAGCTCCTTAATTTGTGATGAAAGTTATTTTATATTTGTCCTTCGGGGCCATCATGATTTGGTCATAATTGCAAAATCATACAAAAATGAATACACCTCATGATTAGCCACTGTGCGGCAACTTTCTATCCCTCTACTTCCAATTCTCGAAGGTGACTATATTTGAAAGTACATATGCTACCGGTGAAGGAAAAATGCAAGTGTATTTCTAGATGTTAAATTGTGTTTGTAGTTGAAACCAAGTAGTTTGCCTCCTATGCATCAATTACAATGTAGAATTAATAGATACATTTCCCAAGCACAAACATGTTAAATCCAAAAAAATTATGTTAAATTGTCATTCATTTAAACTAACTTTTAAGGGTTCAACACCATGTTCAATTTGGCTACGAACCATCAGTCACTTAAAATATTATTCCTACCACATACATTATCTAAATCTAGCTTGTTTTAGTTCGTTAGAAAGCTAACTACAAAGCGTAACTTCCTACTAAATCCTAAGCTTTGTAACTAAACCAATAATAACTTATGCTACCAAACCCGAAAGGATTTTATGAAGGTAAAAAGTTCAACTTGGTTATGGACCACTAATCATTTAAAGTATTATTCCTACCACATACATTATCCAAATTTAATTTGTTTTAGTTTGTTAAAAAATTAACTACAAAGTGCAACTTCTTACCAAATCTTATGCTTTGCGACTAAACCATTAATAAGTTATACTACCAAACTCGAGAGGGTTTGTAAAATTTCTTTAAGATTTCAAGCTCCCAACATTATCCCTTTTCACCTCCATTCTTTCAAAACTTCTACAAACATTTAATCAACTTTCCTTATTTCTACCATCTACTAAGACTAATCATTCATCTCCTACCAAAAAATGTTGTGGAACAAGTCTTCTCAAGATTCGAATTCAAAATTATGTCCAGAAATAGAGAGGCCCCAAATGATCCGAATTTGCCCTTTTAAAGAAAAGGAAAGAGGTGAAAGAAAATCCCAACTTGGCGGCCAATGGAAGTAGAAGGAAAAGGTTCCAATGTTTGGTGGCCAATGGAAGGAAAAGGAGGAGGTTCCCATGTTTGGTGGCCAATGAAAGGAAAAGAAGAAGCACCTTTTCACCCCTTCCCACTTTCCCCCCAGTAAACTTTACTTAGACCTTCATTTTTTCCTTTGATCTTAGGATTTTATTTTACCATGGTTCTAGGCCATTATTTACACATTTCCTCCTTTTTCTTTGGCTTATAAATCACGGTCACGCATTTTGATGCCACAAGTCCCCCAACACATTCATTGCTAATTTGATTTTGGTTGAAAATATTTTATCTTTTCCTTAAAATTATGCATTGCATATGGCCACATCTTACAAACCTCGAGTTGTGCAGGTGAATGAAGAACAAGCTCCGGAGTCATCTTTAGATTTGACGCAGCATCCTCATGATGAAGACCCCAAACCGCGAGACGTGCGCGCTCATCTTGAAATCAATCCCCCTCAAGCTTGGTACTATCACATTTCTGCACCTTGGTGATTTTGTTACAAATCAACCCTGCTTCTGGTGATGAACTTGAAATTGTCTATGAAGGTTGTTACGAAACTGAAGACACCTCCATCTTCGCATGGTCTTCAATTCTCGGCATTGGACACTATCATTGATTGCACGGTTCGATTCATCAATTGCCCCTTAATAGTAAAGCGAACCACTTAGTTCGCACCATTCGACACATCCTAAATTTCCTACAAATATGAACTATCATTGTGGCATAACCCATGACTCAACATGTAATTAAAGCTCCTCATTGAACCTATCCATAATCTAAATAAATGTTACATTCATTATGAAAGCCATGTTGCCATTACCACCCTATCCCCCTTGTTTATTTATTCGTTAAGTTGTTTCGAATTAATTTTATGTCTATAAGGCTTGAATATTATTCTATCTCTATTGGACCTTCCATTAACACCCCTCACCTGTTTCATGAATCTCGAACATCCTTGCTATTCATTAAATACTAGAACAAAACCAATGTTTTGTTACACACCATGAATTTTGTGTTTGCTTATACCCCCAACCCTCTAGAGATTTCTCACCCTTAATTATGCCACTGAGGTTTTAAAACTATGGTTTACCAGCTTTTTATTGAAGAAAATAATTAACTTAACACTTTATTCACCAATATCATATTTCAAAAAAGAAAACAACCCCCTATACAACCATGCGCATTCATCGTCCCTTATTTTAACACGAAGTTGTTAAAAACCCCTAATAACCTCACCACACTTGAATATCCCTGATATCCATGGTATTTAGCTTAATCCAATGTTGACATGTATGTGGAATTATCCCCTTTACATCCCTATAGGTCCATGTAAAAACATCCTTGTTAACATTCTTTAGTAACTTTTCTATCTTATGGTTTGTTTAGGAATTGACATGTAAATTGATTTTCACCGTCTAAGGTTTTGCTTCAATTCCCAAGTTCAAATTCATAACCTTGATTTCTTTCAATAAGGACCTACATTTAGTTGTTTTCAAATCTTATACCTTAAATTTGGCAAGATTATCTACCAGAATTTCACTTAGAGAATGTGGGAAATTGTAAATGAAATCATTATTACCAAATTTTAAACTAATTATTGTGGCGATCATGATTTTTTATTCTAAAGTAACGTGATAATCCCAATTGTGAACAAATTTGGTGTGGCTTCTAGAAGAACTTCCTCCTCTTCATCACTCACTTTATTGATGAAGTCGTAACAAAGTAGCACTTTCAATCACTTGGTATGACTATCCAAGTGTTCAATGATGGTTATGGTGCACATTATCCCATTACATTTGGTTGTTGATCAAGTTGTTACTAATCATGAATAACCTTAGCATTATGCAATCATGGACCTGTTAACAACATGGAATAATTAGCATCCAATACATTATTGTTCATTACTATAAAAGTAACAATGTATGGAATTCCATGAATGTGAATTTTCAAGTTTTTAATTAACCCTATTGATTTTACATAGGATTTGATTTGTCGTCTTAATGGTATAAATAATTAATTGAAGGATAGGTTACCCTATTTGTTTTTAAAGCCCCCAATGATAATGTTTAATTCAAATTCTCCATCCAACAACACATCATCCACTAAGTTTTTCCCCCACATGTATTTGAATAACTGCCATATGAAGATTTATGGCTACTAAAATTATTATGGGAATAGGTTCTAAAGAAACAATAATTTTTTTGACAGGGGAAAGTTTAGCACAAACATAATATTTTAAATCTAAAACTAAACAAAAAAGTTGCCCCATTGTGAAGGCATGTTTTCTTTTTACCATTGTTCCCCAATTTCTTATAGTATCAAAATTATTTTTGTAATGGCATTTTTGATATTACCAAATATTTTGATGCACCTTCATTTTTGGTAGCTCTTCTTTTAATGGTGGTACCTAGGAAGTTATTAATGCCATTGGTCTCTTTAAGTTTTTTTAGTCACAAAAGAGGTTCCTTTTTTTGTATCTATTGAATGGTAGCCTTAATATATCTTTACAACTTTTTTTTTTCATTCCAATTAGTTGCAATATTGGCTCTCCTACTTGCTCCTTATCCTTGAAAGGTATAGAACTTTATGGTAGTTTGTTTATAATGCTTACTATTAGAACCATGTTGACAACATCCTCTTTATTTGTTTCCATAGTGAAGGTTTTTTCCTTGAAAAGTTATTGTATTGCTTGGATATGAAGATAATCATAGATGATCTTGTGCTCAATTGATCCACAACTGAAACAATAGTAAATTATTGGACCACCTTTACTACCTACATTATGGTTGCTTTGTTTATTGGATTGATTTTCAGTTCCTTTTATTTGTTGTGCATAAAATTCATTCATTAAAGCCTCCTTTTTCCCCTTCAACTTGTTTTATGTTGGGTTTCCAAATTATAGTGACATCACTCCTTGGTATGCCCAATCTTGTGGCATTAATATTGACTATATACAAGGTTAACCCTTTTTGGGTCAATTGATTTTTTTTAGTTTTGTAAGTGGTTTAAGCAATTTTCAATAGTCATTTGCATCACCCATGTTCTTCTCATAGGTGATAGTAGCTTTGACTTGTGCTCTAACATGTTATCCCTCTTCATCCCTACCATGACAACTTTTAAATAAGGTAATAAGTTGGCTTTGAAAATAATAATAAGCAAGTTGTCATTTGCTTTGTGTTGAAGGAAATTAACAAGCTTAAGTTACTTTGATAATATAATTTTACTTTTTCATTAACAACTTGTTTGATCACCCTAAATGCCATATAAACCCATTCATCAATTTTTAATTCTTCAAAAATGCAATACATGCAAGAATTTTCTTTTTAGTTTGAGATTAGATCGTTCAAAGTGAAACAAAAATTCACTATATCATCATCCTTCTTCCCCCCATTAACTTGAATGGTTTTCCTAAATAATTTAACATGAACATCAAGATCAATCTCTGAATTCACTACACCAAAACATGGCATAAATGACTAAAAATGACATAAAACAAGTTTGATTTGACTAAAAATGTCATAAACAACTAACCCAATAAAAAATGACCAATCATGGATACCATGTTTTGGTATAGTGATTGTAAATGGGATAAGGTAACAATTTCCCATTGAAGGGGTAGTAGGAGTAAGGTAATAGTTAATATCAAATACCATGGGTTCCAAAAAAATCCCATCCAAGGTCCTTTGATAGGTGCACTACCTCCTCCAGTATGCCTTCCTCTTCCATATGGTTCACTGCCACTAAAGGTCCACCTTCACCTCCAAGCATTACTACAAAACTAGGGTGCAATTTAGTAGCTTAAATCATTATAGGACCTTAAAAGTGAAATAACTTTATTGTATTTTACTGATTTCACCCTAGTGAAAGTTATTTCATTATAATATCACCATGTAGACATCATGTTTCATTACTAGTTAACATAATTCATTATTAAAATTTACTATAGTAAATAGGTTTATTTCTATGTTTTTAAAATATTCTATGTATGTTATTTTATGATATACCCTATATTATTTTAAGTTACATTAGTTATTATAAACTATTATAAATTATTATACCCTAAACTATTATACGTTATTTTATTTTAAGGTATCTTAATTACTTTATTATAAACTTTTAAATTATTTTAAATTAAGTTATTCAACTAACTTTAGGCTATACCTTAGGTTATTTTATTTTAAATTAATAAATGTTATTTCAAATTATTCAAGGTCATTCTATTTTATGTTATTATAAATTAATTTATCATAAGTATAATAACTTAAAATAATTTAAAATATAATATAATGACCTAAGGTAAAAATAACTCAAAATATAAAATGATAACTTATGAAAAATAATTTTAAATACCTTACAATATAATAACTACCAATAGCCTATGATTATATGGCTTACAACGGAATAGTCACCAATAGCCATTAATATAATAGTCATTAATAACCACTGATATCCATAATAAAATATTCACCAATAGTCGTTAATATAATAGTCATTAATAACCACCGATATCCATAATAGAATATTCATCAATAGCCATTAATATAATAATCATTAAGAACCACCAATATCCATAATAAAATATTCACCAATAGCCATTAATATAATAGTCATTAATAACCACCAATATCCATAATAAAATATTCACCAATAGCCATTAATATAATAGTCATTAATAACCACCAATATCCATAATAAAATATTCACCAATAGCCATTAATATAATAATCAGTAATAACCACCAATATCCATTAA
>Ga0209208_10005670_pt1 | contig 17326 bp, 17 predicted proteins | sample S1TSphfallax_3_FD_187694 | JGI IMG/M metagenome (GOLD analysis project Ga0209208, IMG submission 187694) | Host-associated microbial communities from peat moss isolated from Minnesota, USA - S1T2_Fd - Sphagnum fallax MG (SPAdes) (version 2) | ecosystem: Host-associated > Plants > Peat moss >... | reverse complement strand
CCAATCTTCTATTTCCACCACTTAGTTATTTTGCCATCCACACCACAACCCACAAACATTTCAGTCTTCTGTTTTCACTACATGTGTGTTTCAGTCACTCACTCAATTATTTTGCCACCTACCTCATGATCCAGAGATGAAGAAAAGAGGCTGCTCTGGAGCATGACAAGACTCCAGACTCAAATCCAGGTGTATGAAGCAGGACAGGCAAAACACAAACTGGCTGTGTATTTTCCTGCCTCATTCACCTGCTTGTTACATCCAGATTCCATAGGCAAGAGCCACAAAAAAGAATCTTCTATGCTCTTGATCACATACCAACTTCTATTTTAACACCACATTCACAGCAATAAACAAAAAGTGTGAACACAGAATCAAACAAATGAAATGCTGTAAATAAATTTGGTTATGGAAAAGATCTGTCTTTCTAAACCCCGATTTTTTAGGAATAAGGTCAGCTTTTATTTTCTTGGGTGGGGGCAACCCAACAGTAGACCTTTCTAACAAGCTGTTGGCGGTATCTCCAAGTCAGGCCCAGTGAAAGAGAACATAGATAAGGTCAACAACTGCTAGGACTTAATTTCCAGCATACAGACTAGGACAATGTTGGAAGTTCTTACAATCAGTAGCAGTCAACAATTAAGAAGAGTGCAATTTCTCTTTTTGCATTCTTGGCCAGAAAAAGATACAATCATTCAATGTGTACATTTCTCCCATGTACAGGACTGGTGGTCACCAGGACACACAAATATCAACCCTGGCATCAAATGAGAATCATCAGTATCAACTATTGTGTGACTCTCATCAGAACAGTTCAAATACTGGTAGTAACAGCCACTACTTTCAAGGATGAACCCATTTTCTCTCTTCTGACAATTGAAAAACTGATATACAACTGAATAATGAGCATAGCAAAAAGATAGGGAGTAGTACCCTTCAATTTGGAAGGGAAGGTGTCTCCCAGCATCTGCAATGATAACTACAATTACAAAATTGTTATGTATCATTCGAAACATGACAGGGGTTACAGATTTAAGGTCAGCCTTGCTGTAGCCCCCCTGGATCCTTTTGCTTGAAAAGACCCACTAAATCCTATTTACAAAAACTATCCATTCTACCGTCAATTGATACTCATCTTGCGATTCTTTGAAGCCTTTTGTGGCCATTTCGGACCCCACCCCAATTTAGGATAGGGATAACAAAATGTCTTACTGTATGCCAGCACTGTACCTGGTGTTGAACAGTGCAAAGCCCAATAATGATAACAAATTCATATGCACAACAACCTGCCCACAAACTGTTTGTCAATGGGGACACTTGATATCATGAAGGTCTCGACCTTTTTGAGGCATTCAAAGGAAGCTCTTTACTCCCCTTGACCTGAGCCTGGCTCAAACTACCCAAACCTGACAATATGTCATCCACAAATGAGGGCTTTGAATTGGCTGGAGCCCCTGCAATTTGCGGTCCCTGTGCACAGAGCATATATCAAGACATGTTACTACACACGAGCAAATTGTCTGACAAATTGGATGAGCACTAATCACACCATCCTCAAACAGAAAACTGACATGGCCTTGACCTAAATAGTGTAACCTGAAGAAGTGGTTCCTGTACATCTCAAGTCAGAACCAAGATCCTGTACATCTCAAGTCAGAACCAAGATCCAGAAACAACCTTCTGGCTCTTTGATGGAGGTGGTTTCAAAGCTGATTGTTGCACTGCTGGATCTGGATCCTGCACCTTCCCAATCTTCAGATACTTTTGAAACAAATCCCACTGACTCTCCAAGCTTTCTCTGGAGCTCAACTGAGAATTCCTATTGCGAGGATCTGCTACTGAGGGTCTTTGGCTCATGTCACCAGAGTTTCGGGCATGGGGATGAGAAAGCCTGGTGACCAATGGTTGATCCTGCAACTTTATGTTTGACTCTCTTGTTTGGTGCAGTGAAGTGTTGTTGACTATGTCTGTGCGTCCTTGTGAAGCTTGCAGGCCTAAATTTGCAAAAAATCAGAAATGGCACAACCCCACTGTGTCACAGAAATGATATACTCAACAAATAACCCTGACATTGCAGAGATAACTCCACAATGACCCTTTGAGGAAATCATTGTGTCAGTTCTGCCCAAACCAAAACAAACACAAAAAGAACAAGGGTGATCATAGCCTTGAGAGTGCCACTCAAAAAGCATCTGGCCACCACCTTCATTACTACCCACTGACCTCATCAACCCCAACAATGGGTGTAGATTAGTTTATAAGCAACCTGCTCAAAACTTAGGGCCAATGGTTATGAAATAATCTGCATCCTAAGTCTCTAAGCCAGGCAATTGTAACATTACCAAGTGAGCTTAGCAGTTCACAAATGTTTGCCACAACACATCTTGCAGAAATGGGCCAGAAAGAGATCGGGAAATTCACCTGCTTTGAAACTTTCTGGTTTCCCAATACCAGGCTTTTGCATAGTTTGACGGTGCTGTTTTCGGCCAGTCAAGTTGTCACTCCTTTCAGAGGTGTTCAAGAACCCAGATCCCAGGATTTCAGCAGCTTCCTCTCTCTGTCTCTTTCGTGTGGCTGCATGGTCAGGAAGGTTTCGCAAAGGACCTATGCTTTTACCAGACTTGGGGCCACCTTCACCTGCACTTAAGCAACCTGTAACCCTAATCTGGTTATCTGAACTGCCCACATCTCTTGGAGTTTGAGTGCACTCAGTATCACTATTCAGTTGAGAGGGATTAGTCTTGATACTCAACAAAGTTGATGTGCCTTCTGGCCTTTGCCCAGCAGATCTAGAACAAACTTCTCTACAAGATTCCCTGAGTTCTTTTCCTCCACCTATTTCCCCCTCTACATACTTACTTCCGTTTCCTTTTTCCACCTTGTTGTTTGCTTCACTCCTTTTCTTTCTCAGTTCATCTTCCTTTGGTTGTTTTTCTGTTTCAGTACCCATCATACAACCTTCCTCCTGAGCACTCTCTTTCACCATATGTTGTTGGAAGTCAACAACACTTCTTTTTTGGTCATGACAATGGGGTCTTCCACTTCCTGAATCTCTGTAACTTTGTCCAGTAGCCCCATATACAACTCCTTTGTTCTTCTCAGAATCTATTTTACCTCCTCTTGCCATCTCTTCATCCCTATTTCCCCTTTCATGAGAACTGCCTAAGTAATCATTCACCTCCCTATCCTGGTTCTCAGGCCATCTGCCCTCGTTACTAACCTTGGCCATGTCAAATGACCTCTGACCTTGATGAGTATCCACAATGTCATCAATCAATCTAGAATGGGGTGTTGAAACCCTGTGTGAAGAAGATCGCTGATGGGTATCAGCAGCAGGAGTATCTTGAAGAGCATATGGTCTTTTGATCGAGAATACCAACTGCCTTTCTCTAGCATTGGCAAGCAGAGCTGCCCAGGGACCACTCCCTTCAAGAGTGGCAGCATTGCCCACAATCCACAGAGAGAACCTTGCCCGGGTGAGTGCCACATTCATTCGTCGAACATCTGCCACAAAACCAATGCCTTTACCGGTCCCCTCTTTGTTCCACCTCACATCTTGCCCAGTTGGTGCCCGGACTGTAGACAAAATGAGAATGTCAACCTCCCGTCCTTGGAAACCATCCACAGTATTGAACTCAATCCCAGATGTGGCCGCACTCCCCAGTGAACGAATGAAACGCTCCCGAAGCAACCCTAACTGCTGCTTGTATGGTGTTATTACACCAAATCCCCAATTCCTTGCCTGCATTGGGTACCTGACAAACACAAGCGGACATAAATGTAATGCAAAATTGCTCTCAGATGCTGTGTCACCAGTCTGGTGATCTAGCCCCACAACTACATGGAGATTGCCAAATTCTGACAACCAGATTTGGGTTTAGTACAGAAGTGGAAGTGGAAGTCAAAGAGCATGAGATACCTGTGTTGTAGGGCTTTGTAAATACAAAGAGCAGCTTCTGCCTCAGCTTCATTGAACAGTGACTGAGAAGCAGAGGTGCCCTTGGTCCGTTGATACCCATCAACCACATCAAAGAAGACATATGGCCCAAAGCACCAATCCTTGTGGAAGGGTGCAACCCGACTTCCTTCTGCAAGGCCATCTGCCAGCCTATTCTCGTAGAAATAGGCTGATGGAAACTGGCGAATCTCTGGGTGCATTCGGTACTGCAGATACAAGAATTGGAGACCATAAAAAATAACTTTCAAGGTACTGTGCTGCATCTAGATCAATGCTACAAGTGCCTCTTGACTGCTGCTCCAAAAGATACATGTTGCACTGCCATTAAAGTGATTACCTGTGTGCTAAGCATCGTAACAGGATAGCCCGAACGCTGGAGTCGCTCAAACATGCTGCACTCATAAGCCATCTTGGATGCCACTTGAGAGATCACTGTTGCTGGCAGCTGCTTCGGATCTCCAACCTACATAGTCCAATAATGAGTTAAGAGTCATATAACATCCACTTTCAAAATCACTTTTGCACGTTATGAAAGGTGATTGAGGACAACTCTAAAGCAAACAAAGAAAAGATAGAGGAGGCAAAGAGGATCAATACCATCACACATCTCGCATACGTATGTGCTAGAAGCTGAAGTGGGATAAGAGTTGCTGGTTCCAGAGCCTGAGACAACAAACCTTCCAGAGCATGAATCAGTCGCAAGTATTAGAGGACAAGTTGAGAAATAATGGTCAACAACTCCTATCACAAATGATGTCCCCAAGTTCCAGTTGAAATCTACAAGAAAAACAAGTGGCCTCCACTCCCTTCTATCAACATCACAGATTGCCAGAACCTGCTCCTTGAATGTGGGAGTGGAGCCAATAGCATCTGATGGGTTCATTATTTACAGTCAGATAGCATTAACTGCAATACATCTTAGCCAATAAAAAACCTCCAAAATGACTGCACACTTTGCCAGGTTGAGGGCTAGGAAAAGTTATAAGCATCAGATGCCTGCACCATGCCAAAACTATGACTCCAAGAACACCCATTGTCCTCAAGCAGTTCAATAGCAGGTTTACGGTTTACAGTTTCGTCCAGTCATTTAAACACATCCAATGATGGGTCATGAGATATAGATATGTAGCTGGAACAACTACTAACTGCAGCAGGACATACCTGGCCAGCTTCATCAATAACCACTGCACTGAAGAACCCATCATCTGAGGCGCCCTGTGACTTCTTGTTCTCCCTGAAGGTTTCCATACATATTGCATATATATCTCCTCCACAGCCACTTAGAGTTGTAACAACCACATCTGCCTCCCGAATAATAGCCTTGCGAATTGCCTGGCACATAAGAGTCAAGCAATAATAACAATAACTACTTTCCATGAGTATCTCCAGAAAGGCCACAATTAAGGGAAACCAGGGAAAGCCAAAAAACTGCTCATTTTTAAGCCGAAGAAAGACTGAGTCTTCCCTAAGTCAAGCAATAAACATAAAGCAATAGTTGTTTTCTCTGCATGGTGCACTGGTGCTGGTAAGCAGCCATAGAAATGAGTGGACCCTGGATAGACCACAGTATTAAACAGTGGGTACTATTCATTTTTCTCGTTGAGATTGGAACCTCACCTGCCTCTTTGTCCTTCCTGCTTCAAATAGTTTCTTCTGCTCTCTTTCTGCAGATGCCAGCTCATTAGAGAGCTCACGGCGCTGACGGAAAAGACTGTTGAGTTTTGCTTGGACAGCTGTCTCCCCTTCTTTGATGATCCTTGCTGCTCGTTTCAGCACTTCCGATTGTGAAATGGGATCTAAAGACCCCATCTCTTTTGTTGTTGTTGTATTGTCCTCTGCCTGGCCACTGGATTCTTCCCCTTTCTCCCCTCTCCGTCGCTGAGAATGGAGTGCCTCCAAAACCTGCAGATACATACATGTAGCTAGAGGTAAGTGATGATTTCTGAAGGTTGTTCCAGATTCTCTCTCTGATGCATCTGCCCCCCCTGCAATTCTGAGGAGGAGACATCTCATCTATTTAGAAAGAACTGAGGGGCTACAAGGAAAAGATAAAGAAATTGCACCTGAATGTTTTCAATGACTTCCTCCAGCTTTGTACGTAGCATGGCTGATTGCTTTTGGGTTTTTTCCTCCAATGCATCTGCCTCACCCTGCTTCTCAGCTCCAAGCCGCTCCTCAATGAGCGTATCAATGAACACAGGCAATGATTCTGGATGGACTGTTTTTACATTACCAACCCTCACCAAGTTGGGACGGAAAAAGTTTCCATCTGGACCATACAATCCATTTTTGCACATGCGGGAAACAAGCTCATCCACAGCAGCATTGGACTGTGCACAAACCAGAACCCTATGCTTGTGTGGCCCACCCCATTGCACATCAGTTGATCCCCCAACCCCCTTGTTCCCAGTTACTCCAATCTCTCTTGCTAGTGCTGCATCTTGCCAAGCTCGGGTCATTGCAGCTGATTCCTTCATGCGTGATTGTCTTGGAAATGTGCTGATCGATTTGTTTAGATGAGACTGATTCTCCTTCCCAGATGGGTTTGTTGATTGCTGACCACCGGTCAAAAGAGAGCTGACAATTGCCACAATTGTGCGGGTTTTACCCGTGCCTGATCCATCCCATTCAGCACACAGATCACAAAAAAAACAAGGAAAGCAATTTGTTGACTCTTGTACATTACTCTAGGTTTAGGATTTAGGGTATCTATCATCTTGAAGGAAGGCATCACCTTACTCTTGCACCCACCTTCTCAAGCATGAAAGCATGGTATTGTTATAGATGGACATTGGTGACCAATCCATATGAGCATTTTTCCAGGGAGATCTAGTCCTCACCTGGAGGTCCTTGCACTAAAGCAAGCTGATGCTCGAGAGCTGCACGTCCTCTCTTTCCAATAACTGCAGCAATGGCACTGACTTGACTCTCATTGAAATCTAGTCTCAATCTAGACTGGAGAGCTGCAGGAAGGCATTGTAAACCAGATGGGTGACCACCACCCTGGAGCTTGCCAAAAGCACAACTTCCTCCTGTGGAATCATTTTCCCTTGCTTCTGTACACAAAATTGTAGGCAAAAGGGGCAAGTTTCCGACTGCAGAGAGGGCTTGAAACTCTCGCAGCTGTGGGGTCAGTGACATGATCCGGGAGATGTGCCACTTGCTGCGATCCACAAGCAGCCGTTTTGCCTTCACTAAGCGAGCATTACTGGTGGGTAAGTACAATTTTAGCAGCAAAATGGTTGCACGGCTCTTGTGTTCTCTTTCCCGGCAATCCACCTGTTCAACAAAGGAAGTTCCCCACACAAGGTTGAAAACTGCAGCAATCAGACATTGCCCAATACAAAGTTGGGGGGTGGGGAGGACATTGAGAAATTATCACCTTGGCAAGCATATGACAGCTTTGTGGTTCACCCAAGCATAATGGCTGTCTTGTCAACAACAAGAGATCATTTTCCAAGCAAGCTCGAGCAGCACCATCTGCACCTCCCTCTGCCATGAACCGACCCAGCTGGAAATCATCCACACGCTCCAGTGACATCAATCGCATGGTACCCGTTGTCATTCCATCAGACAGGCTAAGTTCTCCATACGAGCGTTGCAACTGAGCCTGAAACTCTTCCAATAACAAAGGCTGGAATACCTCGATGTATTTCTGTGAAGACTCAAATCGGAGAGGAACTTTGACCAACGGATCTGAAAGGTCACTTTCCGGGCAATAATCACTGACTCCGGTGGCCGCAAAGAAGTCCATTATGAGAATACGACGGAACCACTCATCCAATCTAGGAGGAGGTGCCCTCGGAAGGACACGCACAGAAGCACCTGCACGGACTTGCTCTCCAGATATTCCTAGCGTGATAATCTGGCGCCGTTGTGGCACATTGCCATCCTTCAGAGACACTGGCCTTCGTGCACTGTCTAAAGCCCTGGCTAATGGATCTGCATCCACGTCCATGACTAGCTCCTGCAGAATTGGGTCAGTCTCTGATATCAAAACTGGGGACCTCCTCTCTGGTATGTCCTTGCCCGGCATCACCTGGACAACCCAATGTACATGCAGCGTCAGTTTTGTCTTCAAGAGAGGTCGGGAAGGGGGCTGAGACGATAAGAAAACAAAAGAGGTGTACATCATACCACACATAACACAGTCCACAGAAGAACTTACTATTTGGATCTTCTGCCCTTCTTTCTCTGTTGTATGATTAGGAATGCCTAGAGACTCCTTGAGGACTCTCTCCCGCACTTGACTTCGAACAGTGGGTTCTGCTGCAGCTCGCTGTTCCAAGTCCACGCGATGTTCTGCCCTCAAGGAATTAAGCTTGCTCCCAGCCTTAGTACCACTTGCAGTTGGAAGCTGCTGTGGTTTCCAGCCACTTCTGCCACTTGGTACTCTTTGCCTCCTCTCTCCCTTAGCATGAGACCCAGCACCAGGACGCTGAGTGGTTGACCTGGCTTTTTTCTGTAAGAATCTGTCTAGAGTTGTGACCTTGCTAGGGCCTGTCAGGCAAAGGTCTGTCAGCAAAAAATAATTATATGTGTATGTGTATGTGTGTGTATATATATATATATATATATTGCCGGCCCAAAAAAAGAACCACTCCAAAATTGCTTTTCCAAAGATGATCACAGTGTGAAATGTGGAAGCACAAATGGGTACCTGATGCATAAGAGTGATGAGGAGCAGGCACATGGGGCTTTTGTGCTGGCTTGGGCTTTGAGAATAGAGCCGCCAGTGGCACACCATCTTCCTCCTCCAACTCTTGATCTTCTTCATGATCTTCTTTATTGCCATTGTCCTGTAATTCTACAGGTGATACACTGTGACCGCTGATTTCAGCAACCAGTGAATTAACATCCCTCCCTCTTTGGAAACGAGTCCCAAACAAGTCCTGGGTATGTGCATTGTCTGGAGTTTCATATGTTGCATGTACATGATCAGACATCTGTAGTGCTTTGACCTCAGATCCTTGCAGACCCAACTTGGACATTGATCCATGTAGTGTACCATGCTCATCACTGTCAGAATCTAAGTTGATGATCTCGGGTTTCAGCATCTGTAGCTCCACAACATCATCATCCATCTCTACAGAAGAAAGTGGATCTTTGTGTTGTATTCGAATTGGTAGATTGTCTAAAATACCATGCCCAGTATTCACACCAGACAAGGATTTCAAGATGGGCGCAAGCTGCATTCTTTCCTCATCATTCAGAGCAGATCCTGCAATTGTCAACAAGAGATTCACTGAGTCAAAAGTCTTTGACTGTGGTTTGTGCATCAGCAACCTTAAGCTGGAGTAGCTCCAAAACAAGTGAAAGAAGAGGCAGTCAGACAAAAGACAGGGCACTAGGAATATATGAATTGGGCAATCGCAATTCAGTAGTAGAAGCAAGTCACCTGGGTGAAGCAACCTGCCAAGAACATCATTCAGCTCTGGAGGAAAGCAAAACCCAGATGCTACCAAGTCCCCAGTAATTGTAAAGATTGCCTCTTTCCACCACCTGTAGACAGCTCTTGGTGCAATGCTGCCTAGATGAATCAGATCATCAAACCACCGAAGACCACCCGCAGTCTGAGACAAAGCAGAATGTGGATGATTTGAAACTCCGAAAAGCTGACTTCGTAGAGAAGGAGTCACATGCTTGCAAACCAATGGTAACAATTGAAGCATGCGTATGAATGTGGACTGCAAACACAAGGATGAACAAATGAAGGCAGTGGTTGTATAAGAATACAAGATAGAAAGAAAGTCTCTGCAGCTGTACTAGTAAAACATGGACACAAATGCAGTATGGGACACAAAAGGGAGAGCAGCAAGAGCAGGAGGCACAACTACATCATATTTCTAGTTTTTAAAAAATTGTTCCTTACCCCTTGTTGCTTGTCCTCTACGAGCTGTTTGCTTTCCATAATCGCTTTGACTACAAGTGGCCACAGAGTACATGAGACCTGGTGACAAAGCTTTTGATATGCCCAATCAAGTTTCCTGTGTATCAAATGAGCAGCATTATCCTCCTGACTTGCTGAGGACTGTTGGCTCAGGACTGGTTGCCTGAGAAAACCCCCATCTTCAGATTTTTGTGGTGGTAATGCCTGAGAACCAGTGATACCCTCTGATGCACGTTGATGCAGGGTTAGCAGTTTACAGCCCAGAAAGAATAATTGAGTGAGGCCATGAGAACACTTTGGGATTGGCCATGTGAGCAACTGCCACAAGAAAAAACAAAACAAACATCATGTATTCAGATGCCATAGAACCTACATGATATGGAGAAAAAAAAAGCCCAAGTCCCCAGTTTTTTCAATTATCATCCTCAGATTCATGACACCTTCTCTAGCCTCAAACCCAGGGCACCCAACTGTCCCTTCTCTCTCTTCTCTCTCTAACTCCAATAGACTCAACCAATAACCAACCTATCAGGGTTTAGGGTTTAGGTTTAGGGTAAATGAACCATTTTTGAAGCATGCAGCACTGCACGTCTAACAGCTTTAATAGACACATGATTGCTGCAAAGAAGCTCGAGGCCATGCTCCAGTGACGTATCATTTGCAAAATTACAGAGTACATCCCTATTGAACTGCTTCCACATCTGTCAACCCCACCCATTGTCCATATCCAAACAGGCACATGCCACATTTTTAAAAAAAAACAGTAACACATCAATGAAGCAAAGAATCAATGTTGTTGGAAGTAACTTTGTCAATTGGTTTTTCCCCTTTAAAAGTGGTCCCTGGGACCAACCCTCATATCGTCAACATAAGAACTTACTGCTGTAGATCTCATACTTACAGAATTTGAATCCAGTAGCAAGAGCAAAATAGGTTCTGTGAACCCAGGTTCCCATGACCACATATCAACCCACTTGCTGTTCCGCAATTGAACCAAATATCCATCTGCACACCTTTGAGCAGCACTCAATACCCAATCAGTCTGGTAAGTCCAAAGACAAAAGTAGACAGTGAAGTACATCATTCTAATAATCCTCATCTACCTAAATAGATGACATGATTGGGTTTTAATTTTTATTGCAAAACATACTTCTTGAAGGTGCCAGCCAGCTTAAGGTAATGTGGTTCAGCTGGAACAGCATTCACGCAGGCATCAGCATCCTTTTTGTCATCATAGCCTTGAGGTTTTGCCCACTGCAAAGCTGCTGCATCTCCAAACCTGTCCAAACCTGCACAGGTTTTCCACTGACTTACCTGCCCAGAGAGGTGTCTAGGAGATGAACCCATGAACTCTCCATCAGCTAATCAGTTACCTACTAGACAATGCAAGTCTCCTCAAGAAAAGAAAATCTTTGGAAAATGAATGCAATTACCTGCTGGCAGATCAACAACTGCAAGTTGTGCAACAGCCCACAAGACAGCCTTGCAAAAGCTTGGTGGATATTGATGTGGCACGCCTCCTTCCAGAACTTCCATCCATAAAAGAGGCACACAAGACCAGTTCTCACTGTTTTCTCCAACTGCATCACTAACCTTCTGAAAAGACACCCAATCTTTTGCATCTCCCATAAGGTGAGTCTCACAATCTGTTTCATCATAGTCATCCTGGCTTGTCTCTAGCAGATAGGTCCATGCTGATCTCTGCCCTCCAGACTTTCCAAACAAGGCTGCCAATGCTGAGGCATCTGCCACTAGTATAGATTGGAAGAGCTCAATTGCTGGCTGCCTCAGTGATTGATGAAGAGATGTGTCTTTCAGGGTTGAAACCAAAGGAGGACCCCTGACACACAAACCCAAGATCAGCCATTGGGAAGTAAGTGTTGCACTCTCCCAAAATTCAAATCCTTAGTTTCTGCCAATAGTCTCACTGATCACTACACTATGCCACCTCCTGACTACTGAACATTCACTGAAACAAACTATAGACTGATAGGACCCAATTGAAAGACCTTGTCTTTTATGTACTTGAATACAATTCAGACAATTAGATTCAGCACCCCAACCACTAGTTTTCCCTTCTCAAAAGCTTCATCTTCATCCACAATGCACTGGATAAGAAAATAGCAATTTGTGAAGTACATACCAGACATGAGCACAATCTAAGGGTGGGAGAGGAGGATCCATTGTATAGCCACGCCCAATTATTGAAAAACCAATCTGACATGGAAAAGGATGCAATAGTCATCAAGCATTCCACACACCGATACATGATGTAACATGCTAGATATATATAGTACATCAGGTTCAACAACTCATTTGACCATACAACCAAGGAATACAGGAATTTGGCTTCCTACTGAAGGATTTTAGCAACAGCCAAAAAAATCCAGGTCACAACAAATTGAAAAGGCTCATCATATCAACCGACTGACCAACCTGGCGGGCTTTTTTGCTCATCAGAGAACTAAAGTTTTTGCTGCCTGGTACTTGCTGCAGTAGGAAATAAAGCAGTCGCCGGCGCTGTCTTTCATACTCCCCATCCTGTAGGGCCTCTAATGACTGGATCCCCCATCCAAGAGTACATACAATGTTAACCAATGTTATCAAAATGATGACATAAACAATGAAGGTCAACACAGACAGGAATAGTCAAGGCAACAGTAAAAATATCAGCAAGAAAAGGATATAGTCCCAAATGTCAACCTGCAAAAAAGGCTGGAATTGCTCAAATATGCTGTTATGCATTCGCTCCTGATTGGAGTGAAAACACTGACTGATAAGTGTGTTACGTACAACTCCAGCTGAAAACGTGGTTCGAAGCCAGAGCTTGTAACCTGTTCAGCACAACAGAAATCTCAGATTGTAGCCAAAACTTCCTGGTGCCCCTTATTGCAATCATGTAACCTACATTTACATTACTCCTGAGGAAATGCAGATCAGCAGTACCTATTTCTCATCTGCAAATCAGCCAACATTCCTTGCTGCCCCCCCCCCAAAAAGACAAAGTCCAGGTACAGCATGCCAAAAAGAAGGAAACATAATGAAAGAACAGATAATGCTCACCAAGAATTTCTAAAAGAAGCTGCAGGCACCGGAGAGCATTCCAAAAAACTGATGTTGCCTCACTGACATGGTTGAGAACTACGCTCAAAAAAACTGGGTAGCGCTCCAAAAGGCCTTCCTCCAATGCTGGGGCCTCAAGACGGCCCAGTCTACACCAATCACCATACTGCCAACAATCACCATACTGCAAGCCTTACAAAAAAAGATTATCACCAGCACCCTTCACATCTATGAAAACACACACTACTGCTACCTTCCAAATCATAACAACCAATGCAGGAGTATTATCCTATGTGATTCATTCTTATACAAGCAACAAAGCATTCTTCCTTGAACTGGTTTTACTGCAAGACCCATTTGCAAATTTTTAACACTCCATCGCTGTCTCTGGTGTTTCTATCCTCTCAAGTAAAATTTGGAAGTCAAAACAATACATGGTTGGTAGTCCCAGCCAGATTCCATCACGTGTGAGGCCAACCCTTTGTCGGCCTCCTTTCCCACCACCACTGCTCAGCAATACTGGAAGAGAATCCTGCTTGAGGCCCACGGCAGCTAAAGGAGCCTTCGGCTTTGCACAATCAAACTGGTCATACTCAAGGCAATGCATGACTTTTTGCAAAAGGGGTTGAATAGGCTCCAAATCTTGTGCATTCCTGGCAGCAAAATGAATTGCAGAAGAAGCACCTTAGTCATGTACTACTACCCAACAACCAATTCAAGCTGTGTGCTACAAAATCATACTCAGTCCAACATCCACAGGATTGAGTCTATCGAAGACCCTGCTGCTGATGTAGCACAAAACAGAGAGAAAAGGACACTCTTTTGTCTGGTTTTCAAACCTGCATGCTTTTCATCAGGCATCCAAATACACAAAGACTACTGCTATGCAGCAGCAACAACGCATCTTTGAAGCTGCTCTTAATTGACTTGGGGAACAACTTGGGACATCATTGAGGATTTTCTGCAAGCTTCAACCGTACTTGAAATTATCAAGCAACTTCACAAGCCCAGTGGCTATGCGGCGCACACTTTGGTCGGCATGAAGAAGAAGAGTGTAAACCCCCTGCACAGAGACCAACAACCACTCATAGTTAGTTGGGGATAATGTTTAGTAGATTTGACTGACCCCATAAGCTAAAAAAAACCAACACAGCAGAAAATCTATAGCTATTGGTCCTTGTCTGTGAGGTCCTCACAGAAATCTCAAAGAAACTCTTTGAAAGACTATAACTAAGCACGCTTCTAATTGAAGATGGCCCAGAGATTGTGTAAAGTTGTGATCCACCATGACTATTTATTTACCGGATAGCGTTGACCCCCTGACAAACTGAGATCATGGGTGGCTTCCACATACTGGAGGAAAGGCCTGAAAGCTTCATTGACTTCTGCATCTTCTAGCAAGGATGGGAACATGAGCACCTGCAGCCATACAGACCCACAGCACATAGTGCACTACATTCATTACACAGCAACCCAAGCAGCATGACTGGTACTCTGCTTCCAAAAAATGTGAAAACACACACTTGAGGTGTGCAAGAAATCTGACCTCAAACAGTACACATATCACTTCAGCAGAATCTGTGTCTGAGTTGAATGTCTTCATCTGCACTCTCTTCAGAAGATCATTCAAATGGGATGCCACACGCTCCTCATCCAGCGCCTGGAACAAATAAAAACACCAACACTCACATAAATCCACACTTGCAGTAGAGTGAAAGCCACACTGTATTTGGATTTGAGCAACCTTCACTTCTTCCTCAACAAAGATAATTCCCCAGAATTCTTGAAGTGGGTTGACAGTAAACTTAGACTACAAAGAAACAACTTCCGTTGCAACACTGGTGCTCATTCATTTGATCGAGAACTTACCTGCAGAATGGCCAAAAGAGGCCCCACAACATCTTCAACATACTCAGACCCATAGAACTCCTTTGCCTTATGATGTTGAATGACACAACGTGTGCACCTTCCAAGCTCTGTAGAGACACGCTGCCATAGCAAGCGGAGAGCTGATCTAGGGGAGGTATCAGCAGGTAAGTTGTAGAAAGGCTCCAGAAGAGGAAGCATAATATCCTTGTTGGCACACCAGCAATGTTGAGTCTCGGGTGATCTATGGAGGAAAGCAAATGCATCTGCAAACCTGCCAGGTAAAAACCAGAACCATTAATCCATCCAATGTTCAGACAGGTCCCCAAGTAGAATATGAAGTTCACATGCACATCAATCTTTCAAGCTACCACAGCAAACTTACCAATCCTCCTTGGACTGCTTGAAGTCATCATCATTAGCAGAATCTCCCTCCAGGACATCCAACTCTTCAATTTGTTTCCATCGCTCCAAGAGCGCACATTTTCCCATGTCCAACATTTTTCAGGTCTGTATCTGAGCTGAGATTCCTGCTCCTTGCCTACCCCACCTCCCTCTTCCCATCACCCAGGGAAGTCTTAAACACTTTCTCCAATCAAAAATTACTCCAATTGCCACCACTTGCCCAGCTTCCAGCTGAATCAAGAACATGTCTCTTGTACCAATCCAGCTTCATTCCAGCTTTAGCTGCCAAAGCTCAGGTATGAGACAATGTCACATAGTCATGGTTACTTCAAATGATGTCCTGACACAGACTGATTCTTCATCTCCTCCACCGGCATTCACCTACATTCACAGGCACCGTCAATAAATACCTCTACTCTGCAACCTGTATAGTTCAGAATCAAAGTACTGAACTCCTACTGCTGCAGCCGGCTTGAGGGGTTGAGGTTTAGGTTTAGGGTTTGAAGAACCCTCCATGACTACCAACTTGATTGCCAAGGTCTTATGTTCAATGGTAACCCTACTCCCCCCCAGTCCCAAAATTAACCACCAGTCATTATGCAGTTTCCACTAGAATGTGCACATTCATCGGATCACAAAAAAGCCCATAGACTGCATCCACCTCTTGTATGCAGCAGCAGCAGCAGCACCCAGGATTGTGATTCATGGTGGTGCCCAAGCACCAAACAACTCAGAAAAAAAGAGCAGGAGTTTGGCAACTTTGCCCTCTGGTTGCTTTCCCTAGAATCTTATCACTGGTGGCCATTTTTGTGTGAGATTACAAACACAGGTTCTTCAACCTGAGGGAAACAAAGGGGAAGAATCTACAGTCAATTTGACCTAGAATCATGAGTTTGTGAATTGACATGAATCAGCTTCATTCCACTACATAATTGCCATGGACTGACCTGTAATCCACAGACTAAACATCTCAAGAGTCTTGCTCAGAACTGGTGAAATCTTCTGTCCCAAAAGACATCATCCCAATCCCTCAGAGCTCTTGGGTGATGTCATTTGCACTAAAAAGAAAAAAAGATCAAGTGCACAGAGGATAGACTTGTCAATTGAACTTGTCAACCATCCTCCCAAGAGCAGAACACAAATCCTAAAAGAATTTTATTTTTATTGTAAAAAAACGAGAGAGAGAGAGAGAGAGAGAGAGAGAGAGGGAAGAAAAAAGAAAAAAAAAAAGGGTATATTGGTTGAGCTGCTTTAGCTGTTGCAAGCAGCTCATCCAACACACACGCCCAAAAGAAAAAGAATTGCTTCATTTGTATACTACTCTACACCAAAGTGTTCTATTGTTGCTGATTTTCCAGCAGCAAGGAGAAAGGGGGAGATGTACAAAATGTAGCTGGACAAAAAATCTTCAAGAAGAAGAAGAAGAAGAGAGCCAATGATCAAGTCAAGGAATTTGGGAACTGGGTATGAGCTAGTAGTACAGTGAGCTCCACCCATTTGCAGGTAGTGATGACCCATTTGCTTTGCTTGCTTGCTTACTTGCTTCTCGCCTTCATGATGGATCATACATACAAGAATGGACAAAACAACCAAAACCCCAGAAGGAAAAAACAAACAAACAAACAAACAAACACCCACAAAAGAGAAAACCCAAACCTCTTGCTTGCTTGCTTAAGCAAAGCTCCATGATTTAGTGGAGTGGCGTGGAGGAGATCGAGAGCGACGCTCACGATCTCGACAATCAAGGAAGAAGGCAAATGGATGCGCCATGATGAGGAGCGTCAGGTGGGGTACACTTTCCAATGTTTTAGGGTTTCAGGATTATGAGAAGTCCCCAAAAGGAGGGAAATTTCCTTCCTTTTTTTGTGCTTTTTTTTTGCTTTTTGGGGGAAATTTCTTAGGAAAATAAAAGACCTAAACCTTAAACCCTAAACCCTAAACCCCAACTACTACTAGCCTACAATTTTTAGAGATTGGGTTTAGGGGTTTAGGGTTTAAGGATATTGGATTCAAAGTAGGTAGGAATTATTAGGGTTTATTTCTTCTTCTTTCATTTCTTTTTGTGGACATTATTTACAATATTGAACTCAAGATCAACATCTTCTTCTTCATCTTTTCTTCTTCTTTTTTTCTTTTTTTTTTTT
>Ga0209208_10005669_pt1 | contig 17332 bp, 15 predicted proteins | sample S1TSphfallax_3_FD_187694 | JGI IMG/M metagenome (GOLD analysis project Ga0209208, IMG submission 187694) | Host-associated microbial communities from peat moss isolated from Minnesota, USA - S1T2_Fd - Sphagnum fallax MG (SPAdes) (version 2) | ecosystem: Host-associated > Plants > Peat moss >... | reverse complement strand
CTATGAGACTGCACTTCCAAGATGACCAGACCAGCATATCTACAACTAAAACAAGAAGAATGACATATCCCTTTAGCACACCACTGGTGACGACTTTGGCTGCAGGATATCCAGTAAGGAATTAATCATATGCCCAGTGATTTCAGTAAACAATTGTACAAAAATCTGCATTCTGAGTTTCTGTTGCATTTCTGGAAGCAATGGGAAGACTCAGTCACAATTTGTTACGCTCACAAGATAAAGCACTTTCATGCCCACTACCTATTCCAGTAAGGTCTCTAAGTTACATTGGGCCTACTCTCAAACAAAGTAACACAAGAAGACAGACATACCTCAAGCTGTTCATGCAGCCGCTTTTGTACTTCCATCTGCATACGCAAGGCCTCTGTAATTTGAATTCCCCTGGTAAGATTTGCAAAGTAACAATGAGTCACATTGTCTTCCAGTGCTGAATCTATGCAACAGGCAGTTGGCCTTAAGACAACTTACATATGCGTCACACCAATGCAGATGCCATTACACCATAACAGGCTCTCTTAAAGTAGCTCTATCACAAAGAAACAAAGTTCAGGTCAAAATGAAAAAACTCACGATGTTGCATCCAGAGATGGAAACAGATCTGCTGAAGTCTTCTTCTTATCGGAAGTGCCTCCTGCAGACATGCACACCAGTCCCAAATATCATCAAATCATCAATCACCAAAGCCCTCCAAGTGGTGACACAGAAAACCAAAGTTAGCAGAAAGGATACTTTACACAAAAGATTGGATTTTGTTGACGACATGAGTGGTGTTAAAATTGTCTATTCACAATCTTCTCAAATCACTGCTGACCCAAACCATTCTGAAATTCACTGAAAGGACTCTGTTTAACAGGCAAGATAATCAGGAGGGGTGGGAAACATATTCGTGACAGCTTAAGAAAGAAGAGAAATACATACCATCTGACAAAGAGTCAGGAATATACTTCGCCAACCGGTACTTCTGCAAAGAGCAACAGAAAAATATAGTAAAGATTTTGAACATCAACTAATAATGGGCATATTTGAACTTGTCACAGAAGTGCAAAGCTTTCTCTATGTTTTGTAAAGCCGATTGGACTTGGTTGAACCACCAAGCAATAAACTCCATATATGAAATACTCTCTAGCACATACATACTATCCATTTTAAACAGAAGATGTTTCACAGATGACACATCCATGAATACAGGGACCCAATTTGTCACCCACTATTTGCAGCACAATACGGTGCTCTGTAATCACCAAACATACCTGCAAGTGACTCTTTACATGGTAAATTGTAAGACCTTGCACGCCCATAACCCTAAGGACACCTTTTGGGGTTGCCCCTGCCATTATGCACAAGGACCAAATGTTAGCTCCAAAAACTCATAACTTGGTGAAGTGCTGCAAGGCCCTACTAACTAGACAGCATGACAGCCTTAGAAGATGCCCAAGATGGACATCTATGAGTGCTAAGGGTTTGATATAGGGTGTGGACAATGTACATAGTCTGGGCACCTACAAAGAGGGGGTTTCAATACAATCAAACAAACTCCACAAACAAATTGCCAAGAGAGAACTCACGATCAGGTCCACCCAACTGAGTGACAGCATCCACAAAACGCTCATGGAGCTCAGGCGTCCAGCGGAGTCGCTGTTTAGCAGCAGAGCCAGCAGCACCTCCTCCCCCAGAAGCCCCCGGGCTGCCTGCTGAATAGGTTGGACCTCCAGCTGGGCTTGGTGCCCAAGGTTCGACCACCTGACTTTTAGGCCTTTCAGGCATGACACTTGATGCTGAGAACTTTGTTGTTTGATACATTGTCTGAATCCAAACAACACAATCCGTGAAAGAAAACCACAATCAGATTCAGGGAAATAATATTATTGGTGCATTCATTCCAGTATGTTCCACAATTAACCCTAAGGTGAAGCTCGGTTTCTTAAGCCTGTTTGTCATGGCCGTATTTCTTCATGCACCCGCCATGCAAAATTGCATACCAACCTTTTTCAGATCTTTGTTTGGACACAAATGTCTCCACCACACTGTAAAGTAGATACTGATTTTTTTTTTGGTCACAGCCAAACATCAACTGGCTGCCCCCCCTTGGCTCTCTGACTCCTCATTTGCATCCAGAAGCCCAGTTCTGCTCCTGCTGTGAGTCTCCAGCTGCCAATTCCACCAATACTCTCATTCTTTGCAGAATCCACTGCTTCTCTATCTGGTGTTAACTGTCCTGTCACCCCTGTGAACACTCCTGACTCAGTACGACCCCCCTAAAAGCTCTCTCTCTCTCTGTGCTTCAAGCTAACAACAGCCAAAGCTACACTGTAAGACCCTTCCAAGCATTGCATTTGTCAGTGTGGGTTCTCATGCAACAGCACTGAGAATTCCATGAGTTTTTCGTCGTAAATCGATTCCTAATCATAGTCCCCCACAGGAATTCCTCCCAGCATATTAGGGTGAAGACACCCACAAGCTCAAATTTCAGCTGCTGCTCGCCACCGCTCCGCTTTGAGCACCTTGCCTGCCAAAGCCGCTTTAGCCTAAGCTGGTCACACAGCAGCAGCAGCTTGAGAGAAAACAACAAAGAACCTTGCCCAGGAACAGTAACGAAGAGGGGAAAAAGTGGAGACAAGCAGACAACGCAATGCGAGTGACTCCAGAAACTGCTCTGAAAAGCCAAATTCCATCTCCGTCTTTGTCGTCCCCCAAACCCTAGAAGTAACTACTGCACAACCTGAAGCTCACACTGCTGCTAGACAAGAGCTTGCTTCTTCTTCTTCTTCTTCTTCTTCTTCTTCGCAACAGAAGCTCTTCCGTTTCCTCCCTCAAGAAAACAGCGGTGTTTTCTTACCCACAAACGTCTTCGTCGAAAAACAAACAAAAAGCTCACACAAACTCCAACGAATGCTTCCGAGATACAAAACTGGTACCTGCTTGCGATAGCAACAACAGCAGGCAGCGTTCTCCCAAACCCTAATTACGAAACCCTAATTTTGCATAGGTATGAAGAAAGTGCCTATGGTGATGATGGGCAATTTGTCGGTAATGTATGGCCCATGGCCATGGGAACATTGGTACCAAAATGTAGGCCTGGACTTGGCTACTAGGTACCTCACCCTACACCCCTTCTTTCCCAAACGGCCCCACTCTAGGACTTTACCTAGGCCCTTCATTTTTGGAATGCTCCCACTCTAGGGCTTTACCTGGGCCCTTCACTTTTGGAATGCCCCTACTCTTGGCCTTTACCTGGGCCCTTCATTTTTGGAATACCCCTACTCTAGGGCTTTACCTGGGTCCTTCATTTTTGGAATGCCCTACTCTAGGGCTTTATGTAGGCCTTTCATTTTTGGAGTTCCCCCACTTTGGAGCTTTACTTACATGTAACGGGTTTTGGGGTCTTATTCCGACCCTTTCTTAAGCCTTTTCCAAGGCAAGAAAAGCAGCCATCTAGAGGCTCCACTTTTTGTGTTGTCATTGTTTGTTTTTTTATTGTGAGTTGATGATTGAGAACACGATTCAAATGTGAATTGACAAATAAGAAAATGGGTTATGTTTGTCACAAAGATCACATCTATCTGTGAAGGAAGGTAGTTTGTTTTGTTTTGTAACTATGAGCTTCACCGTTTGTCATTTGCATGGTAGACTTTTCATCATTCAGGCAAAAAAAAACCTTACAATGCTTTATATTTGGGAAGGCTAGCTCCCATGGGTCCTCCCTAATTTTTGGGGCTCTTGCCCATGGAGCTATGGCCCCCAAAATTAAGGGAGGCGTTTGAGAGCAAGCCTTCCCCTCCTTACACACATTCATAAAGAGAATTTTCTAGCATATTAGTAGCGACTATGCACCTTATGTTTCATGAATATCTCTCTTACAAAAGTGGGGGGAAATTTATGCTTAGTCTTTAATGAGGTCCTTTACACATATGGCTAAACAACTTAAGCCTCATTAAAAAAGAACTACAATTAGTTCCTTGCAAAATCAAGAATTGAACATCAATGGTTTAAACTTGAAACCCCCATTTTTTTTCCTTATTTCTTTACAGATATTACAAATATTAGACTAAATTAGAGCCTCATTAATATAACCAAAATTTAACATTTCCACAAGTAGGGTAAACAGATTAGTTACCCAAAGCTTAAAGCATCACAAAGTTTTAGATCCTTATACATTCATTCATTCATTCATTCATTCATTGTCTTTGGAGTTCAAAGAGATATTGTTATATCTTCACTTGGCACACCCATAACCACATGCCATAACCATGAAGATTGATCAAACAAGAACAAGAAATAAGAGATGGGTCAATGTCCCGTGATAAATCAATATTCAACAATGAGTGTGTTTATCTTTAATATAATCACTAATGAATGTACTACGGAATGCATTTAACCTAGGAATGAGATAACCCCTCAAGGTGAGTAGGGTTTAGTAAGTAGCACTTGTCTACCATCCCACTTCATGTTCCTAAACAAAACAAGTGTTTACACTATTGATTCACTATAGGTGCATGAAGGCCATTGATGCAAAAGGAAATATTTGTTGATTTACTACCATGTGTCACTTGCTTAAAGGTTTCCCACCTAAATTTTATATTTTCAATTTTAATTTTCAATTTTCAATTTAATTATATACTAATTGTTCACAATGATCACATGGTTGATTTGGTTAACTTGGTTAACTTGACTAATGAGTCCACATGTTAATTTGTCTCATTTGAAAATTTGTTTATAACCTGAAAATTTGTATTTTGGATATCCAATTTAACAATACATGTTAAATATAAATATGTTTTGACTACAAATTGACTTTATATTATATATATTATGCATTCATGCCCTCTATCATATAAACATGAACAATTTTTGTTAAGGTGCTCAAATATGTTATAAAAAAAAAATTCATCAATTCAAATCCTTTTGCCCTTATAAACATCAATGTTGAAATGTTCTCTAACTTTTAAAAGGAATGGTGCACATTTGGTAGAAAAAAAAGCACGTTTGAAAAGAAAAAGGATAGTCCACTTTCGATGATTGAATGTTTTGAACATGCAAAAACATTTTTTATTTGTGCAAAAATTTGAACATGTAAACTTTACAATTTTGACAAATATTCCAAAAAAAATTATGATAATCTAAACTATTATCTCCATGTGATTTTTCAAACATACAAAAATGTTGTTATAAGGAGTGCCCACTCACTTGGGTGGCTCCTTTTATTGTGTTTTTATTCAAAAAATTTCACTTTCCATGAATTTTATGGTCTAACAAGTCTATAGGGTGACATGATGTGATGAGTTGTAATGTATTGAAAAACTAGTAATAAAATAATTGAACAATAGTCACAAAATAATGAACAATATATATTTATATCATGGCAACCTAATGGTACAACTAGTTTTATCGATGGGAATCATAGTTGACAACTACTCGCAAACAAGTTGAAAGTGTCATATACAATATGCAATAAAAATCCATACATGTGGCATGATCATATGTGTCAAGGTTATGCATAAGTTACAAAATAATCATTGGTTGGGTATTACATTTACCTTAGTTTGTAATGTAGTTGTCACATGTTACTAAAGTGCAACTTATCAACAAAGTCAAACATGGTTGACTACAATAGTATCTATGGTGTGTACATTTCACTATATAAATTTCCATCTTGCAACTAATTTACAACTACAATGAAAGTCCCTGATTTTTTTTTGTGATATTTTATTTATTAATACCTTGTATTTCCATGTGACAATTGTAACATAGTTGTATATTCACTAGTAGATAAAGTGGGTTTTTATGACTCCATATATGATTGCAATTTTAGTCATTAATGACTATATGACTATGTAATCCATAAAACCACATTGTTTACGTCATTAATTCTTCCCATGGCTATAGTCGTAAGTGACATTTGTAACTAATGTCTTCATGATTACAATCCTATCTGAAACAGTTATCAAAAGCCATCCAATGGTCCAAATTGCCCTTTTTATGTTGTTGGATTATATTATTAATATAAAAATGGCAAGCCTAGGTATCCATTGAGAAGATGCCATGTGGCACACATAAGCATCCATTTGTGATGTTACCATCTAGAAGCCCAAACAACAAATGATATGGTGCCACGTGGCAAGCCTTGGGCATCAAATGAGGTGTTACCATGTGGCAAGCCTAGTACCTAGGCACCTATGGACCTAGTACCTAGGAATAACATCTAGGTTAGAAACCTAAGCGCCTCGTCAACTAGGTTCAACATCTTAAACACCTAGGCTAAAACTAACTAATCTTGCATGTAGCCTACCATTGATACTTAACTTAAGCTACGTAGGCTAACTTAACAACCTAATCTAAATTGGCTAGATTAACTAAGTTGCAAGATTGAGGACTTGAACCCTTGATCATTTCCACATTGAAAGGCCAAATCTTCGACCGATGCATGACATGTTTTCTATGTGATCAAGTAAGTCAATTCAAATTATGTTAACCTTTTCTTTTAACTTATTTAAATAACTTAGTTAAAATATTTTAACTTAGCCTAGGTTAGTTACTTAAGCTAACATGGCTACTCATGCTTATTACCAAAGTTAACCTAAGTTATTTAGGTTATACCTAAACTATACCTAGGATATGTAAGCTATACCTAGGCTACACCTAGGCTATGTAGGTTATACCTAAACTAGACCTAGGCTACATGTAAGCTATACTTGAGTTATATAGGTTATGCCAAGGTTATGTGGGAAAAATGAATGTGAACATAGACATAGCCTAGGTTTAGCCTACATAACCTCAATATAGTTGTACATAGCCATACATATATGCCACACATTCATTTTTCCTTTCAATCACACATATTGAAAAACAATTTGAACTAAAAAATTGTTTACACTAAAAACACTTGATTGGATTGAAAAAAACTTACATTAAAAAAAAATTTGATTTCAAAAACTTCTTGTACTGAAAAACATTTTACATTGAAAAAAGTTAAGCTTAAAATACTACTAGAATTGAAATTTTGCTTGTATTAAAAAATGGCTTGCATTGAAAATTACTTGACTTATGAAACTATTTGTACTAAAAATCTATTCATACTAAAAAAAATTGTACATTAAAAAAATGTTTTGCATACATTGAATACACTAGAAGTTGATGTACCAAAAAAAAATAAAATCTAATATTTTGTGTACATTTTTTAATGAAAATATATAACAAATGACATTCAAATTAAAATTGTGATATAAATTATTTTCACATATACAAAGTACATATAATAAAATATAATACTAGAAAGGTTATAAAAAAAAGTATCAACAACAACATTAACCACTCAAGAGCTTTTTTATTTAAATTTTGATTTAAGGTCGTCAAAGTCAAGTTTTTATTTCACATTATATTGTGCATTTTTATTAAGAACAACTACTAAATGAACAAGAGCCAAATCTCCACCACACAAACTATATTATGTGATTGGGTTATAATTTACACCCGTATTCTAAATGTTCCACTCCAAGTATCATTCTACCTTTTTCACTCTTGTAGTAAACAATGTGAGGAAGAAAACAACTATGACTTACCACAATAAAATTCAACATGTTTTTTTGAATTGGCAAGGTGTTTGAGCTCATTTTTTCCTATTGCACAAATGAAATGCCATTCAACATGATATCTCCAACTCCAAAGCCCAAATCATGAATGAATAGAATCAAATGGCCACACGATGCTTTTTAGTTTTGTTATGAATGAATAACATTGAGTGGTTGTTTGATACTATTTCCTGAGAAGACTTCAAAAAAATGAAAAATAATGTATGATTAATGTTCAAATTTGATTCCCTAAACCATAAAAATAAGTAAATAAATAAATTTTTATAAAAAAATTGCCAATTATCTAGTAATATTTTTAGAGGAAAAAACATTGTAAACATCAATGGGAATGTGTGTCACATATGGAAACCAATGGGATTTTTTAAAACAATTTGAGAACAATTCAATTTTTTTTTGTGGAAGTAAGAAAAACAGTGTGGAGTAGAAAGGGGGCAATTTATTTTGAAATTGAAAAAGTGTCGTTCTCACTCAAGTAGTTATAAGAACTAAAGTACAACTAATGTATAAGAGATAAAATGTGGTGGTATCACCAACAACTTGAAAAATGTGTTGTGAACTAATTTTAACTATTTTTGCCACTAGAATCCACCTACTCCCTAAACCTTATGAGTGCAATTACATTAACATGAGCCAAAGTAATTGTAACTAATGCATAATTTTTCATTTTTTATGTCAAAATTTGTATAAATGTTACAAGTCATTCAAAATTACTCATGAGAATGATTTTAATATATTATGGAAACATATGATATGATTTGGAATGAATCTAATGTGGATAGAGTATGCATAAACATTCATTAAAAAAATAATTAATATTTATAAAAACTATAAATATTATTATTTATTTAAAAATCCTAAAATATGACATATTTTGAGGTAGGTTTTCAAAAATATTTACATAACAAAATATTACAACATTTTTTTGACTCAAATCTGAAAATTTTCAACTTTCAAATGAAATATTTTGAGAACATTTCAAACTACACAATCACCCAAGCAAGCAAATATGGCTCCTTTAATCTTATTTGCACCTTTATCCATTTAGTGTACCTTTGATTATCCATCCCCCTATAGTTACTAAAAAGCGATTTCACCAATGCTTCTACCCCAAGTTTGGGATAAAAAATAGATATATATATAGTCAACCACAACATTAAATTGCTAGTTCATTCTACAATTTATTTGTAAAAAATAAAACCACCAATGCTTTCTTCACACCTAGGCAAAGATTGTAAACCTTTGCTACGATTTCCTTCAAGATCACTCCTCAAAATGATTCAAGCCACCAACTCTAACTATCTCATTCGCTACACAATTAAGCACATGCCTATTTTGAGGGCACTCCAATTCTATGTCTATAATTTATTTATATACTATTATGGAACCCATCTTCTTTTGAAACAAGTTTATTTGTGCCATAACATTTCACATAACATTAGGTTTCAAGGGATCACATGCATCAATAGGGAGCTTGATCTCCTTCAACATAGGTATTTCTAGGTTAAAGTTCAGGGGTTGCTTGTATGGCTTTCACTATGAAAACAATATTAAACACATTACAAACATTTCCAATGAACTCATGATTATCTCAATTGTTTGCTTTTGAAAGTGGGTTATTGGTCTTTTATAGGTGGTCATCATATTCTTCTCTTCTTCAACCTACTTCATGATATAACCTACTTAATACATAATGGTGGTTCCAAAGCTCAAGGAGTTTGACTTGAATGGACATGGGGAACATGGGGTGTTAAATGGGGGAAAGGCGCTTAAATGAACTAGTAACTAACACCTATACACTAGTACCATGGTGAATACAAGTGTTGGATGGTCCTTGCCTTTTTATGAAAACCATATATGAAGTTGGTTCTTATTTCAAAATGTGAAAATTGACGTCATTTTTCAAAAAAAATTAAAATTTTAAAATGCCTAACCAAGGTATCTAATTTTTCCACCCATTTGAACCAATTTTCAAACAACCAATTCTCATAATTTTAATATTAATCATGTATACATAACCAAATATCTATTTCCAATTTTCAAAATTAGATTTTTATTAATAACTTTTTTTTGTTTTAATTCAAAAAATGTCCAAAAAAAAACTTGAGTGATTATTAAATACTTATCATTCTTACAAGTATGGTGGTTTATGAAACTGGTTTTTGATTTATTTTGGACTTAAAGACTCTAATTTATTTCAAAGAAAGGACATTTACAATATTTATAAATAAAGAATCTAAGGTTTTCAGTTTTTCCCATGGAACTAGTGAAAGCATTCGTTTACCCTAGGAGTTGAGAAACATCACTAAAGCCCACTTTAGACTAAGAGTGAAGGTAAAAAAATCTTGGGGCCAATAATGAGAATTTAAACAAATTTTAGTTCATTATTTGGCCCCAATTTATTAGTATAATATTATTTCTTTGGGGACCAATGAATTCATGTGCATAGCCATTAAAGCCAAAAAGTGAAGATCACTTCAACCCCTCATATGCTTTCATTTTTTCCTTCTTGTATAATTCTTCTTCTCATATTTTCTTTTTTTTTCAAACTAAACCCTAAAAATCAAGCAACCATGGATGAACATAAACACAAGATTTTTATAACTCTTGTGTTTTCCATTGTGATTCAACATGTTATTATTGTTGTTGTGACATTGCAACAACTTGCATTCCATTAACATTATAGTGCAATGATGATGATGGTTGTTTCCAATATATAAGCCAATGGGACAACAAGAAAGAGATTTGTATGGAACTATGAGCAAACAAGTTGTTTCATAGAGAGGCAACTTTTGGGCAACTATTCAACAAAGATATTCAAACAACTTTTCATTACTTGTGCAATATTGTAGCTCCATCATTGGTTAGGGCAAATTCACACATGAAATCATGCATTCCAATTGAACACAAGTAGTGCCCAACATTATAGGTAATGGTAACATTTTACAAATGTGTGGTGAAATGTATGGAATGGTTGAAAACACTACTTCTATCATTATAAGAAACTTTTGCAACTATTAAAAAACATTTGAAACATTTGGTGATAGAAATATTAATAGCAAGTAACACAAGAAGAATGGCAAATGAGTCTAAAGAAGTTCAAGGCATATGTTATGTTTTTGGGGCAATAGATGGTAGGCACATCCTAATTATTGCACCACCTATAGATCCAACTTCTTACTACTGTCAAAATGGTTTCTATTAAGCTTTACTACAAGGTGTAATTGATGCAAAATGCAAGTTTCGGGACTATGATTTTGAATGGGTTGGTTACTACATGATTGGACATTGTCCCAAAAATTCAACATAAACATTTGCAAGAAAGTAATGAAATGTGTTTTTTTGGCCATACAAATTGGTTGAAGATGTAGCCTATTCAATGAGGTCATGGTTTTATTCACCATTCAAGGGTGCGAAAAATGGATTGCCAAGAGCATATTGAAACTTCATAGAGTCTAGTACTCGAATGGCAATGGAAAAGGCTTTTGGAGTTTTGAAAGGACAATGGAAAATCTTATTGAAAAAACTCGATATGCCATTACAAAATGTATTGGATGTGATTACAACTTGCATTTGCGTTCATACTAAACCTGTACATTAATATCCATATAGATAACTTAACATGGAATGGGCACAAGAAGCTAAACAAATAATGCAAGAAGAAACCAACCATCTCCTTGGATAGTTTGAACACAAGGACATATTTCATGTGGCAAAACAAGCTATCAAAGAAATGTGTTGACTACAAGACCTTGAAGGCATTACTCAAGTAGAAGAAAGGTAAGATGAAAACAATTTAAAGACAATTAAAGAAGATGAGAAAATTGAAGAGACATCAAAATCAAAGAAAGTAATATAAATCAAAATTAGAATAATGTCATTGGAAGTTGCATGAGCTCATGAGTTGTTAGCAAACACCTTTTATGAAGCAAAATTGAAGCAGGAAGGTAATGTGTTTTTCTCATATAAGCCATCTGGTTCAAAATCAGAATAGGTTTTATAGATCTACAATTTATTCTCGAGTAGATCAATTTGATGATCCAACTCTTTCCAGTAGAGCATGTTCATGAAAATTCTTCTTTACCACTTTTTAGTTGCAGATTGTGTTGTTGCCTCTAAAGTCAGTTGTTTTTCGAACAATTCAATGTTAAATAAATCCATCTCCGATATTTCTATCTAAGTATATGCACTAAGCACCTTCTACTAAAGCTTAGCAATATAGTCTTCAGATGGGTGATGTTCTTCCAAGCTAAAAAAACAATACATTTGCAAAGGCCACTTCTAAAAAGTGACTACAACCTTGGAGAGAGACTCTTGGTTGCACCAGCTTTGGCAACTGCCAAAGTATTTATTTGAATAGGAGTTCAGAGGAGTTTCAAGACATTTTGACAAGAAAGGACTGGAGGCAGGAGATTAGGCCTGAACTGGTTTCAAAGCTTTACATAATGATTACCTGAGGGTTGATTTCAGTGCAGCTGCCTTCGTGTGCTAGACCAGCGGCAGGCCTCCGCCAAGTAAAGCATTTAACAATGGCTGGCAAGGTGTATTTTTCAGTGGACTTGTCAACCGTACTGTCAAGGACTTGGATTCATGAACCTACTTCAGCAATATATGCACAAGTCGAAAAAAAATGTGCGGTGCCAAAGCTGCTCTAAAGAGTCTGGAAGAGGTGGAGAAGATGACTGCAAACTTCGGTTGGATTTTCATTCATTGGTATCTGCCAGCAACCACTGTATCCACAAGATGCTAAGACCACAGTTCTGCTGTATCAATTGAGGTTTTAATTGCTGTAACAGCAGTTGATACCTTAAGAAAACAAAAGCATTATGGAAAGAAATGGGGTGCACTATCCCGACTGAAACATTGTACTAATAAATAAGATACAAATAGACAAGAAGTTCCACCTTCAATTTCCCAACAAGAAAATGCTTGGGACTCACTATGGATTGCATGTATAATTTTAGATTGTTACAAGTCCTGTTTGGCTGCTTCATTACCAAATCCATTTTCTTCATGTCACCATGCTCCAATGCCATCCTGCTTCATCAAAACTTGCTCAGATCTGTTTGATGTCGTATTGCTTTGCTCTGTTCCGTCACATGCAATTTTGTTCAAAACCTGCACATTCTATCATAGATGCATCTTGTCTCTTCTCATTCCATTATGTGGGTGGTGGTGGCTTCTCATCCTCAGGGGGAGGAACAAATCTTCTCCAAAACCAATGGGAGCGCCACAAGAGGCTCATCTCCTCAATTGGAACACCTTTCGTCTCAGGGAGGAAGAAGTAGACAGATACTGTCATAATGAACACCCATCCAGAGAAGAACAGGAAGATTCCAAACTGCATGTGACATAACATGGTTAAAAATGCTTGTGCAATCACAAACACAAACATAAGGTTCACACATACTGTAATGCTCTGGCCAGCTGAACGTGTTTGTAGTGAGAAAACCTCACTGGGAATCAGCCACCCTAAACCCCCCCATGACCAAGAAAATGCTGCCACGTATAAGCAGATCAAAACAACCACCGCAGTTGCATAATTCTTTGGCAAAGGTTGGTTTCCCACAAATTTCAGTGCCAAAATGATCCCAATCAACACCTGTTCACATAAAACTGAAGAATCAGAATCAAATTGACTTCATCATTGAAATGTAGAGTGTCTGGAGGCATATCATTTGCATTCATGTCTCTAATGGTGTACATATAGTAGGTTTAACTGTTGTTAACCCTCAACCTTTAACCTTTATATAACAAAAGTCACTCTGAGAACAAAGATGGAATTCTCATTCAAGTTTACAGACATGATTGCACACATGATTGAAAAGAAATGGGGAGAAAGGAAAAAGATAAATAAATCTTCTGGAGTAGGAAGACCACATGCAGAATTGGATCTTGAAATTACCTGGCTAATAAACATTAAAAGACCACCTGTTAAGAGCAGTTTTCTTCGGCCCCACCGATCAACCGTAAGTATAGTAACAAATGTAAACCCCCACAAGCAAGCCCCTGTGATAACTGCTGAATAGAGTGATGCATCTGCCCCAAAACCAATTGTTTGGAAAAGCACTGGAGCATAGAATAATATGTTGTTAATGCCTGTAAATTCTTGGAAGAATGGGCAGAATATGGCCATGGCTAATTGCGGCCGATTTTTCCTCTGTAGAATGTTTCTGAAAGGATGCTTGACCTGCAAGCAGAGAAGTATTAGGAGCACTAGTATATCTGTCCATACAGGAATCTCGAAGGCAAACATACAACATGATCAGGGTCCAGTGTTTGCATGAAGAAGACATATGACTGGAACTCACAGTCACATGATAGCTTATTTTTGCATCTACAGACATGATTCACACACAAAATTCTGACCTGGTTGGCTGCTCGACTCGCCTCCAGTATATCATCATACTCCAAATCTACATTAGGAGTGCCCCTAACTTTCTCCAAAGTGGCACGCCCCTTCTCAAAATGGCCCCGCTCTATGAGGCTGTTGGGTGTTTCTGGGGCCAATATGGAACCCAGTATGAGCAGACAAGCAGGGACTCCAGCCAATCCAAGAGAGAGGCGCCAACCCCATGGGTTAATTTTTCCTGTTCCATAGTTGATTAAGTTGGCAGTGAGATTTCCTGTGGTTGTTGCAAGCTGAAAAAGCATGTTGAGTGCCCCACGCCATCTTGCTGGTGCCAACTCTGACAAGTACAAAGGCACTGCCTGCAGTATAATACATCAATGGAAAATTCATTGTACTGAGGTTGTGTAGTCTCAGCCAGAAACATTGCAGCATAAGGACAGAGAATAGCATATCACCTTTGCAAGACAATTTGTTGTTGATATTTCACAATGTCTCTGACTGTACTTACATGAAGGCTGGATTTGTGGCACTAGGGCTAGGTTACTATATGGAAGACTACTTAGTGGATGAGCTTTATGAGTCAACACACAAATTGCCCCAGCAAGACTTGAAGTGTAATAGCTTAATGAATCTAAGCAGGGCCAAATTTCAGGTCCATGAATCACAGCAGAAGCCACAACCCTAATTTTGTGTCGAATCAACTCAGGGAGAAGAAGTTTGGAGTTGAAAATAGTAGTGGAGTTCTGATAGAAAAAATGGTCTGACCTGATTGCCAAAGCCAACACCAATTCCAAGCATGATGCGGCCAATGATGAGCATGGCAAGATCTTGAGCAGCTGCATTGAGAATAGAGCCCACAAGGTAGGATGTACCTCCAATGAACATAGTAGCCCTGCGTCCCCACTTGCGTGTAGTGTATGATGCTACAAAAGTTGCCAAAAGACCTGCAATATAAAGAGATGATGTGAAAGCCTGAAGCCCTTGGTTATCGTATTTGCAGTAGTCACTTTCCTGTGCTGAAAGCTTTCTTTCGTACACCACTGGGAAAAACTTGATCAAAAAGTCGTTCATCGATGTTACCCCACCTGGGCCCCCAACCAAAAAAAAAACACACACACACACACACACAACCACATGAGAGATCTGGAGTTGTGGAAAAGAAACACACAAATGGGCAGACTGGTATTACATACATCTTGCAATGTTAATCAAAACCTCAAGGGGACATGACTTGCACCATTGAGAGACTTTTGACTCCTCACATAGGAATGAGGACAAAGAAAGAGCACAAAGATGTTATAGATGAGTGAGGACAGGAAATTTGCAGTGGCTCCAGGGGATGGAGTGATGGGTTGTAGAGATATAAGAAGGGTCAAATGGGTGATGCTCTAGTACTTGTGCATGAAAGGAAAATGGAGAAATCTGGAACAAAACTCACAACTTTGTATGTTGTGAGATTACAATGTGGGTTGTTGTGTCCACAATCAAGAAAAAGAGGAAGAAGAGCTAAATCATGAGACAACAATCAATTAAATGTGTGTGTTATTGAGATGAGAAAGAAACCAGAGATGCCGATGTCGTACCCGAAGATGAGACCTCCAGTAGCCGCCACAAGACAAGCCAGAATCACATGTATAGTAGTCTTGCCTTCGTATTCCCTGGTTGGAAGTACTCCATTAACCCCCACACCACCGTCCTCTTCTGTCATCTTTCCCCCAGCACTCCCAGAACAACCCTTCTCCTCAAAATCTGTTGAGTGAGTCTGTTGAGTGCAACCTCACTCAACCCTCTCTCTCTCTTTTGTCTTGTAGCAAATCAAAACCAAAACTCTAAACCCCGCCCTTTTTTTTTTGGCCTTTGTGAACCTCTGGGCTTCTTCTATTCTATGAAAGTTGGGATTTCCTGTCTCTATAATGTCTGGAAATCCTATCCAAAACGAGCTGTGAATTCCACAATTAACTGCATTCAGTGCCTACTCATTGAATCCTGAATGCAGTTCATTCAGTGTCCTCTTCAGTGAGACTACCCAAGATATCCAAATTGTAGCAGATTCTTCAACAGCAGTTTCCAAGGCTGCTGGCACCTCTGGAATCTGACCCCAAATGCTCCAAATGTTCTGTTACGCATTCATTCATGCATGCACACAAAAATGTCATTAAAACCCTAAACGCTACCCAAATCCACCAAGCCCATCTTACACCCCAAATTCCTTCATGAGTCCTGCCCCATATGTCAATCTACCACATTGCTGTTAACAGAATCCTCAGGTGTTAACAAAATACTCAGGAGCCAGAAATTAGAAAACCCAATGATAACAACCAAAATTCCTCCTTTCCTTCCTTCCTTTTCTCTCTCTCTCTCTCGTCTCTCTGTCTCTCTTCTTTATATCTGTTTCTGCAAAGGAGATCCTTGCAGTTTAGTGAGTAACAAAGTAACAGCAAAGCCAAGGTTAGTTAAAAAATAAACCCAACAAATGGAACAGTGAGAAGAGCAAGAGGAAGAAGAAGGGCAAGAGGAAGAAGGACATGCTGCAGGTGGCAGGTGCACGTGAGGGTACTATAACTCCTCCCCACCCCAAGTCCCCAGGTCCCACGTTGAGAGTGAGCTACATTTACACCTGTTGCAAGCACAGTGTGTGTAACAGGAATTTTTCTTGAGGTACCCACACTGCACACACGTAGATCTACATGAAGGACTCATTCTTTTGTCACCTTTGCTCTTTACTTTTTTCATTTTTTCTTCTTCTTCTTCTTCTTCTTTTTCTTTGGGGGGGGGTTGACAAATTGTTGCAGCAGAAAGATCAGAGAGAAAGAGAGAGAAAGAGAAGAAGTCGAACTTTTTTGGCTTCCTCATTTTCAAAACATGCATCCAACTCACCAAAAAAAAAAACACCTCATGTATTGACAAAAGCTCGTGACGAAACAAAACAAAACTCATGTATGTAGTGACAAAACTTGTGACAAAAACTTGCGTCTACTGACTGACTGAAAACTCCTGTAGTTACAGTTTCGAATGAAGTTAAAGGGTTTGGTGGATTTGGGTTTTAGTTCATGGTGTCAAGTTGTCATCTTGTTGACACCAAGTTAGTTTGCTCGGGGTGGTGACTAGTGACACACCTGCAAGACCTGCACTACCGAAAAGGAAACAACAACAACTGTTGTTGTCTCGATTGGTGATCATGATGATTGGCCCCAGGTGGTGAGAGTGAAATTGGTTTCTCAGTTTATATTGTTCATTTTTTCCTTTCTTTCTTTCGGTAAAAGGGGTGAGGAGAAAGAATACCATAGCTGACCAGAGTCAGTTTCCACATTGATAAAATGAATAATTATTCTTTTTCAAAACATGAATTCTTTTTTTTACATTTTTTGAATTTATA
>Ga0209208_10005668_pt1 | contig 17336 bp, 16 predicted proteins | sample S1TSphfallax_3_FD_187694 | JGI IMG/M metagenome (GOLD analysis project Ga0209208, IMG submission 187694) | Host-associated microbial communities from peat moss isolated from Minnesota, USA - S1T2_Fd - Sphagnum fallax MG (SPAdes) (version 2) | ecosystem: Host-associated > Plants > Peat moss >... | reverse complement strand
CACAGACTACTGCAATCGCTACTGCCAAGCTCACTTTGCTTGACACCATTGAACCACCACCAGCAGACACTATCTGCAACCCATCATCACCCATTTGCAGCAGCTTCTTTACTAGCACCCAAAATCTCCTTTCACAGAAACAAGAAGAATGTAAGATAAGTAAGCAGCGGAAGCTAATTTGCTCTAGTGGTGGGAGCTGGGGTTGCAAAATTTAGAACTTTATACCCATGCAATCACTCCTGATTCAAAACATGATGGAGAAGATCAAGAGTAGTAGCAATATTTATATACATCCAAGTTTACTGTGGCACCACATTTCTTATTATATCTGTACGTGTAACTATTTTATTTGCAGCTAACCATAATATAGTGACCTTTAATCTCTAACCAGGAGTGACCTATGGTCTCTAAGAACTCGTTTAGATTGAATAGCTCTGCACCTTCAGCTTTGCAAATTTTACTTCTGGCTGGTGACTTGCTATTTTCCAGATTTGATTTTCCAGTTTTGCAAGACTTGCAAGCTGCATATGCAGCAAAAGCCTTTAATTTTAATGGAAAGGAACCAGCTCTCCAACTTCAGCTCGAAAATTCACCTTCAACGTGTTAGGATTTCCCTGCCAATGGAAAAAGCAGCTGAACCTTGGAACACTGACCTTGGAGAGCTACTCAATGGAAAGATGCAGTAACTGAGAGTCAACTTGCATTGTGAGTACCACTGTCTAAGTCTCCTCCACCATGGTGAACCAGTGTGCATCATGAAGGATGGATGATAAGTGATCAGGAAACAGTTTTCTGTTCAGTTTCAGTTCCCCAGCTAACCATGGTGGTTAGCTCAGTTGCTTTTTTGTACTATCTATGTACTAACAGCCCACGAGCAGGTTGTTAGTAGGTAGGTAGTAGAAACAGCCCTTGCCTATGCATAAACCATTTACTTACCTAGTAATTACTTAACTTTCTACTTATCTGCCTATATATGAGACCTATTTCCTACAGAATTGGTTACCAAGGCGAAACCATTTACTTACCGAGTAATTACTTATTTTTCTACCTATCTACCTATACACGAGACCTATTTCCTACAGAATTGGTTACCAAGGTGAAACCAAATATTAACTCAGTTGAGGTTCATCCGCAACTGAGTAAAAATAATGAACATCCAGTGGATGGTGCACTGGTGGATGCAGGTTCACCCAAGGCATCAGAACAGGTGCCACCATGACAGCCTAGGGGAACCTGTACCTTCACCGAGTGAGGTCTTTTAGTGGCTTTATTTAACCCAGGAAATGTAAAATTTGGACTTAGAGGCTCTAATTTAATCTTCGGGCCGGATGTTTACCATGGTTAGAAGCAACCCAAAACAGTTCACGGTTTTTGACCATGGTACCAGTGTAGGTGCCATATACCCAGGGTCACTCTGCAAAAATTCAACCTGAAAAATGTGACTTCAACCAATTCAAAGGATTTTTAATGGAGAAAATGGTTCCAATTCGCCAAATTTTGAGAAAAAAAAAATTTTAATCGCCAGATGACTACAATAAATAAGTTCCAGTAGGTAGCCAAGAATATATAAGGATCCTGGTTTTTTTCTACTTACATGTCTGGCATGTAGCCAGAATTGGCTAAATTAGTTTCTGGATGGTCGCCATCTTGGCTACATCACAAAATCGTTAAAAAAACCCTGCTGTGGAGTCTGACCAAGTGATGAGTTTATTCACAGCCAACAAGTAACTATGACTAATAATGGTCCTGTAACTTTTCACTGACTTGACTTCCTTTAAATAGGGGTCACCTTGACCCCATGGACATGTGAACAAGTTATCGTCATTTGTCAATTCTCTTCAAACAAAATGTCCTCCCTTGCAAATTCTTCTGTAGCTGCTTCTTCTTCTTCTTCTTCTTCACCTGCAGCTCCAGTATTCCAAATTATGAGCTCAACATTGTGTCCCACATGAATGAACAACGTGCTCATTTCAAGCCAATAGTGTGATTTTGAATGTAGTAATAATGTCTCTGATGACAATGGTTTTGGCAAGCAAGAAGCTTGTGGCTGGAACTGTGCCTGAATTCGGGAGAGAGAGGAGGTCAAGCTGGTGAGGACTCTATTTTCACATGAGCTGTATATGTATCACCCTCGTGTTTTGTTGCATTCACATTCATGGCAGTAACTTCCTGACCTTGAAGAGTAAACCGTTATCCCCTTCCATCCTCATGGATGAAACTAGTATTCTGGGGGGAGCCTCCCAAGTTTCAATTGTTTTTTTTTCCGGTGATGGGCCAATAATGAAAAAACAGAACTTGGGAGGCAACCCATCTAAATAATAAATAACTACCCCCAGTTTATAACGAGGGTATTAGCCCAGGCCAAAAGTGGTGGGGAACAGTTTTGGAAATAGAAATTTCATGCAGCCAATGGGAAGGCTCAGCATGCATTGAAAGTGCCTTGATTTTGTTTCTTTTAAGTTTTGGGTGGGGGGTTGGGGAGGATTCTTTTCATTTTTCCTTTGTTCCCAACATGTTCTCTTCCAGTTCCCTGCAGGTTCCCAATGTGTTCCCCAAGGTGTTCCCAATAGCACCTCGCTTTAATCCCATACATTTTGCCCAAAGTCCTCCCCTTCTCACCTATATAGGTGGGCCAAAGGAGGTGGCACTCTATCTTTCCATTGAATCTTCTATTTAGGGGAGCCTCCATAGTTTCAATTTTTATTTTATTTTATTTTTGTGATGGGCCAATAAAATTGGCTCATTGCAAAAAAAACAAGTTGGACTTCAGAGGCACCCCCAACTAATTAATATGAAACAGAAAAGGTAGGGTGTTCTTAGGAGAGGAGAGGTAAATAGGAGATGTGTGTATATGTACAGGAAAATATGATGTGGTCGATATGAAATTGTTGACTTTGGTGGTCTGAATTTTTTTCTTAATTATGAGAAGAGTACTAATAATTAAATGTGTAATAGGGTTTGAAAGGTTTGTGAGAATTTTAGAAGACCAATGGAAATGGAAAATAGGGACCATTATTTTCACGCAGCAGACTAGGGTTGTGTGTAGGTAGACCTCAAAAAATTTGTTCAGGTCAATGGAATTGCTGGATTTGAAGGTCTGAATTTGTTTCCATAATTGTCCTGAGTAAAGTAACAGTTCAATAATGTGTAATAGTTATTTATAGACAGGGTTCTAGTACAGTACTTTGTCTTTTTTTCTGGTTCCTTGGGACCTAAGACCACTGTGGAGAAGAATAGTTCGGCTGACAGAGGGAGCTCAAGTTCCAAAAGAGAAACTGTTAAAAGTGGAACTCAGTTGCAGTTGCATTGTGATGAAGCTGATCACTGCCTGCTCTTTGTTTAGTTGAATCAGGCCCGCTTTACACGAGGAGTAAGGGTCAAAAAAACTTTGGGGTCAACTTTGAGCATTTTGGGTTGTAAATTGGCCCCAAGTTACTAATAAATGCTAGAACATTGATGTCAGGATATTAATAAATAAATGCTGGAAAATTGACCCCAAGGGTTGCAAATTGGCCTCCCAAATTTGATGGTATCATTTTTTCAGCCTTGGGACCAATACAAGGCTGTAAAGACCAACGGTGATTTTCCCTTTGTATTTTCAGGACCCTCCCTGGCCTGAATGTTTCAGTAATTGGAAACTGTACCTTCCGAAATGTGTTCCTGCCTTCCACATTTTGGAAGGTACAGTTTTAAAACTCAGCAATCTATCTTTCGCATATTTGCATCGTTTTTCACATTGTTTCAGTTTTTGTCTTTATCAATACAGGGAATCGGAAAGAAAAATCACTCACCGATCTCCACATAGGGGAAGGATCTATTCCTGTGCATAAAGTCCGGCATTTGTTAGTACTTGGGGCAGATTGAAAAGTTTCTTTTTCTATCTCAGACTTGACTCCTAATGTCAAATTTCAAGTCCTTTGGGGCTGATTTCAACTTTTGCACCAATAGGAATGCTGGATTTGGGTTGCGCATTGGCCCTGACTCCTAATGTAAGTCAGGCCAATGCCCTGACTCCTAATGTAAGTCAGGCCTTAACTCGATACAGGAATCAACAACAGGCATATTGACGTTGCCCAAAAGCAGCAATGGTTTTGGTTTTGGCAAGAGTCAGAAGTCAAACTTTTTTCCCTTGCGGTTCTCTTCATCCATTCTCAAAATTTCCAATATTGTAGATAATTTCAAAAACACTAAGATGACACATGATGTCTTTTGAAAGCAACAACACTTACAATCATTGATTTCAAAAATAAATAAATTTATAACCCTATGCAATTCAAAAAATATTTAAAAATCTTTCATGCTATTGAACTAGTTTACATGGGAAAATGTTTGTTTATTCTTTGATCTTTTGAAGACCTAAATTATTGCTTGGTGTGATGTGATCAGGATCCTAATGGTCAAATGCCGATCACAATCCCTCCAGTCGTGTGCGCTTATACAGACACAGGTTTGGGGCTATTGATAGATGGAATGTATGCGGTGCCACCATCCTCTAATATTGTTGTTGTGGACACTAGCACCTTTGGCACATTTCATGGTGAGGGAGGACCCATGGTGTATACGTTGAATGTTATCATCACTATTGTTGGAACGTATAACATTACAATAATGGTCCCAAATTGTGTCGGTAAAATACTCGACATAAATGTGTTGCTCTTGATCATCAAATTAAATTTTATGACATATTTGCAAGTTGATACAAAAAATTGAAAGTTCTGGAAAACTATCTAGGCTCACATTGGATCATTGATCTAATTTTCTTGCAACCTTGTATGCATCCATTTTGGACTTGGGATAACACCTTTGTCAATTTGGGGAAACTTCACCTGATTTACTCATATTGATGCATTTGCAAATTCATTCTAATGCAATTCCTCATGTTGGACCACCAAGAAAAACTACCTTAATCAATATCCAACTTTTTGTAGGTAGTCCCACCTCTCAAATCTTTATCATATCTAGAGCACCATCACATTTGCATAATTTTCTTACTTTGTCCTCTAACTTAACATCATATCCACTTGGTGTGCCAATCACATTTATGAGGATTGGTTCCATCTGCCAGTATAGTAAGCATATTCCCATTTGAATTGACATTCCTTCAAACAAACTTTTCAAAGGTAACATTCAACAACACATTTATTATCCCTCACATTTGTGGTCTTTCAACTAAATAGTGTTTAGTTTGTTACATGCACACCCACATGATCCTTGCCTATCACATGTGACTTGAATTGTGTTGTCTTTATTAATTAACCTTAGATGTCATGTGGCCCTATGTCAACATTTACATTCATCATTGTCAATACACATACAACACATAATATAGAAATATTCTTAATGATACAACAGATTCAAACATTTGATTTGAGATCACACAACTTGAATTATTCTCATACAAATATTTTGAATTATATTCACACTAGAACCGGCTTCAAATTAACTTACCTCAATTTACTTACAATAACTAGGATCATGTATTTAGTTAATTTCAAACTTTTGAAAAGTCCAAAATTAACAAATGATCATTATGAAAATTGAAAATCTGAAGAAATACTTTGATTTGCAAGCCACTATATGATTCAACAATATGTATTTAGAATGTTTTGTCTCATTAAATGATACAACAAATAGATGTTTCCAATGTTTTGCCTCAAATTCAATGAAAAACTTGATCTACACCACCAAATTACAAAATTCATAATTAACAATTAAGTTCATAATAAATTAAATACATGTTTAAAACATAATCATGTAACAAATAGAACATTCTTGACAAGTTAAATGATTTATTACAACATATTTTATGCACACACTTTTTCTAACCTACCTAAATATTCACCCAATATATTTTTTCTACTTAGGTTATTTTGTTACATTACTCCACATATCTATATAATATAAGATACTAATAAGTTACCTTAGACTATTTTTAAATTAGTGTAAGTTTCATAAGTCTATGTGTGGGCTACCATAGGCTAGGTTCCTACATTATTCCTAAGTTAGTTTAGGGTACTTCAAACCATTCCTAAGCGAGTGTACTTCAACTTAAATTATTCTTAAGCTACCATAGGCCATGATTTTAAGTTGTTATTATGTTTTTCTGAAACTAATGTGTTATTATACCCTAGGTTATTATTGGTTACTCTAAATTATTCTACCTTAAATTATTGTGCTTCAAATTTTTTTTTATTGTATATTATTCCACTTTAATATGTTTTCAATTGTTGTAAATTATTCCACTTTAAGTTATTATAAGTTATTTCACCCTAGGCTTTTATTGTCTATCATAGGTTATCCTACCTTATGTTATTTTTGGCTATTATAAGTTATTCCATTTAAAAATATTTTAGGTTATTATATCCTAAGTTATTTTTGGTTATTATAAGTAATAATATCATAAGTTATTGCAAATTATTATAGGATATTATAGGTTATTTTAATCTAGGTTATTCTAAGTTATTTAACTTTAAACTAACATATATCATAAAGTAAAATAATTTAGAATAACTTGTGATATAACCTATGATAACATAAGGTAGAATAACTAAAAATAGCTTAAAATATAATAACATAGGGTGGAATGGTTTTAAATAACTATAAATAATTTGGAATATTTAGTGTAAAATAAAATAAAATAATTGAGGATGGAGTGGCCTATAATAGTCGAAGATTGTCTTGAATAACCTAAGACATAATAGCCTAAAATCATTTTAAATTGCTTAAAATAGTGAGAAAAATCTAAAATAGTAAAAAAAACCATAAAATAAAATGGATAAACCTATAATAATTGAGAATAACTTAAAATAAACCTTACTACCATTTTAGCCATTCTGTAGACAAGTGAAAATAACAAATAACCATCATAACCACCTTTTTTTTCCCTTAAGTCACCAAGTTGGCTCCATCTCACACAAATGCATGGGCATTTATGCTATGTGAGGGCTTAGATGTGTAGCCACAATAGCAACTTCTATAGTTGAAAAAAAATGATTGCCCTGTAGATTTGGAAAAAATTTGATTTCAAGATGACTTATTGTATAGGATTGAATGGTCAAACTTTTAACATCTTTAGGAGTTAAATGTTTTTTTTGGGTCTACATCATGATGTAAAATCATGTAGATTTTCATAACACTTACATGATTTGTAATGGTTTGATCAACCATATGTAGGTTATAAGGTGCAAGTTTTGGTTTTGATAGAATTAATTGTACCCTTAGCTTTTCCATATTAATATTAATTCCAAAACCACCATCTAGAAGGACATCTTCAATAAAGTTCTTCCTTCCTTGAACATGTATTATTGCCATTTGATGATCAATGGCAATTGATGCAACTGCCAGTTTTGGTAAAGTAGGTTTTGATGACACCAAGTTAAAAACGTAGTTTTGATATCAAGAATTGCCTGCAACAATTGTCCCAAGTTCAATGTATATTTGGTCTCCAAGATTTGTTTATTAATATCACTTAAAATTTCTTTTAAAGTCTTTTCTATAGTAACCTATTCTGAAATGACAAGTTGTTGATTTATTTCATTAGTTCAATTTCTTTCAACTAATTGAGTTGTGGCAAGATTATTAGGCAATCCAACCCAATTATTCTACAATGAACCTTCATTAATGGTAGTAGGCTGGTTTTCAACCCCACTATGTTGTAGCTATCTAACAATTTCAATGAACAAAACCAGTAAACGTTCTTCTTGTTGCCAATATTTAGCTCCTTTAGTTTTAATTGGCTCTCTTCCTTTGAACATTTGTTGTTTCGACTATTGATTATGGGTGGTAACAACAACTACTACATTAACTGGCATGTTGTCAGTTTTAGGTGGTTTAAATACTATTGCGGCATTAAAATTAATAGGTTTAATTCTGAACATGTTTTGTACCTCAATTTTTTTGGGGCATTTTCCTAATCTATGTTCTACATTAAAACAAATTATACAAGGATAATGAACATGTATTTTTCCTAATTTAACAAGTTGGGTTTTAGCTTCTGCTACAAGTTCTATAAACTTAATTGTAGCAATTAGCACAATTGGTACCTTTTTTTTTCTATTATGAGAAGTTTCCAATGAATGGCCAATTTCACCACAATTGGTACAAGTTAACATTGATTTAATTGTTATAAAAAGGTATTACAAGTTTAATTCTTGCATTAGCTTCCAATGTGGTTAATAGAATATTATAACTCATACTAACATGTCCATTTTTTTCACATACTACAACTTCCATATGTTCAATTAGGGTGTTTATCTTCATACCTGCAATTGCTAATCTTATGTAAGGTAATAAACCTACCCTAAAAATAATGGTGAAAAAAACATTTGTTGTTCTAACTTATTGACAGTTAGTTAGTTTCAACAAGCATTCATAATAAACTTCAACACGTTCGACGATTTGTTGTTGTATGTTTGGCAATTACATGTAAACCTCATCGTCGTTTTTCAATGGTTTAAATCAATTGCAAAATGCTTGCTCCAACTCTTCAAAAGTGCAATTTGGATGGTCTTGAACATAATTTTCTCCCCATTTAAAGATATTATCCCTGAGAGTAAAACCAAACAAGTTGATGATGTCAAATTCTACTATTTCACCATTAACTTTAATGACCTTTTTGAACACTCTGATGTGAACATGAGGATCAATGTCTTTGACATAGGTTACACAACAAATGGTTGATACCATGGTGGTATGACACTACTAGAAATTCTATCTTTTGCAACCAGTCACTATGCAACTAGCATGCAACTAGTTGTCATTTGCAACTATAAATTTGGTATTGTATAATTTTTCAGCCATACGGTTGTGTGTGCAACTAACGTGCAACTAAATGTGTACAACATGGACACATGTCATAAAAATAATGGTCTAAACTTATACATATTTAAATTATTATACTTAATATATCTACATAAGCTATGTATAATAATATTATGTGCTTTTAGTACTAAGGTTAACCCCATGTTAACTTAGGTTAACTTAAACTAACCTCGGTTAAAATAACCGTAGCTAAATTAACTTAGTTAAATAAACAAAAAAGTTAAACTAACCATGGCTAAATTAAATTAGGCTAAATTATTTATGGCTAAAATGAATTAAACTATATTAATTGTGGCTAAAATAGATTAGGCCAAACTAATTATGGCTAAATTAAATTAATTTAAACTAAACCATGGTTTAAATATATATTTTGCAAGTTTTTAAATTTTATTTGTCAAATATATTTAAATATTTTTTTTGGCAAGTAAAAATATTTTATTTTATTTTATCTGGAATATTTTTCAAAAAATGTAAATTTGATTAAACAAAATATTATTCAGAATCAATTAATATGATAATATTAATTCATAATTATCAATTAAATATCTATTATAATTATAATGATAATCAATAGGTATTATATATTTAAATTTTATTATTTATGTTAAAATATTTTTTTAAATAGGCTACACGAATTAACCTACAAGTACATAAACATCTTAAGCTAATTACTAGTTTAAACTAGATAATAATGTTAAAATCATATTTTTCATTAAGTAATTATAATTATTAAAAATATCCTACAATCATCTTTGAAATGTAAAAGACAAGGAGTAATGAAAAATTAATAAGAAGAAAAACATGAAAAATAAGAAAAATAAGTTTTTTCCAAGTTACAAACCGTGTTTTTTTTCTTTTCTTTGGACCCCTCCTACTTTCAAACCTCATAACTTTCTTAATTCTTATTCATTTTAAACGATTTAAATTGCTATAGGAGCGCCAACTGAAGTTCTACAAATCATATTCAAACTTTAATAACAAAAAAACTAACATAAAAGGAACTTTTTGGGTGTTTAAGAATCGGCCTTTGTAATCTTCAATGGTCTTTTTCAAATTTCTGACCCCCTTTATTTTGGGGGAGCATAACTTTCTCATTCCTAATCCATTTTTGACGATTCATGTTGTGTTAGATGCGCCAAGAGGAGGGCTTAAAGTTTTGTTTGGACGCTATAATAAAAAAAACACTCCCCTGGCTGCTATACTCTAATACATTAGTTGCATTTGATGTGCAACTAAGTTGGTTCATGAAGTTTACAATGGAATTTTTTATCCCATATCCTTTGGCCTCCAATTCTATCTGGCTGAGTATATAATTAGGAGCAATCATTGTGTGTTAACGAAATATCAAATGCCATTGGGGATGAGTGAATTAAAAAAACTTGACCTTTATGAAATGGTTAATTTTTAAAATAAAATTGGATTATTTTAATCTTACTTATATAGCCTAAACCTAGCTATATTCAACCTACTTACACACCTAAGTAAGCCTATTCACCTAATAGGGTTTTATAATAACCTATGTACATAATCAACACGTGTCAACATCTTATTAGCCATAAATTGGACTATTTAGATTTTATTAATTAATATTTAAAAATAGGTGGGCCTGAATTTCCACGTGTCATCATATTATTGGTGTTTTAAAATGGACACGTGTCAATTGGTCAGTGAACTTTTCATGGTGTGCCACGTGTCATCATCTTAATGGCATAAATTTTAATGATTAAGATTAATCCAATGAATTTTTAATTTTGAAAACACAAAAATAATTAATTAGTGACATGTGTCCACAAGCTAGTTATCCAATTTTTAAACATGTGTCATATTTTTATTAGTTACATTGTAGTTGCAAAGAGAGTTGCACATAAGGTGCAACTACATTTGGATTAGTATGTATGGATGAGCATGTATATTAGCACTGTATATACATGTTGCATACCTAATGTCACATGCAACTAAATGTCATGTGCAACTTGTCTTATGCAACTACACAAATTTACAGTTGCATGTGTCTTATGCAACTGAATTGTAGTTACAAACGATAGTCGTAAAACCCAAAATTAGCAATTTGACTCTCACCCATTAAAAGTCGAAAATCGCCCCGATTTCCGAATGTGTAGGTGCAACATACCGTTGGAAAGCTCTCAACAAGGGCTACAACTTTGCTAAAAACCTCATCTCAATCAAAGGTGTGCCCATAGAGTTATGGGCCCCCAAAGTTGTAAGAATCCCACTTGGGAGTCCTAGGACAAAATGACATTCGGGTGTTGGTCCCATGGGCAAACACAAAGTATACTAGAAGGGGGAAGGTGGCGGCTTCCCCCAAGTCTAGGCTGTGGTGAGTCTTGTGAATTTGAGTTTGCTTGTGGTTCATCCTAGCACCAAAAGTGCCCCAACTATGCATTAACCAACTTGTTGTTTGGTTTGTGCAAATATGTGTGAGTGATTGATTGCTCATCATTCTTCTTAGTCCCATCCCAGAGCTCTAGCATGCCCCTCTACCCCCAAAGTGCTGCAAGCCAAGGAATGTGCCCCCAACTCCTTACTTTTTCACTGTCTCCACCTCATATTCACATTTGAGTTAATCAAAGAGCTTGGGAATGCGTCAAGATGTGGGAGTTGGTGGAAGAATTCCAAAGAGTTTTTACATGGCACAAAGGGGAGTTGGGCTAATGTTCTATGGGGGAATATTCCATTAACACTCAAGAGTTGCCCCCTTACCACATGACCCTTAGACATTTGTCTTATTGGGAGGAAACTGAAGTAAATTGATAAATTTAGGCCGTGGTGGACTTGGGAAACATGGATTAAAATGCGTCAAAATATGCTTGTAGGGTAACTTTGCCCATAAATAAGGACAACAAATGAAGATTTTGTGGGGATTATCGTCCACACAAGATAAGATTATTTTCCCATGCTTCTAATTGAAGGTGTTTTTAATTAGTTAAGGTGCTTTCAATGGTTTTCAGAGTTGGATTTGTAATCAAGGTTTTAGTGAATCCCAATTGCACTTAATGAAATGAAGAAAACAACAATAATTACCAAATCAGGCTTATACGAATGGAATGTAATGTCATTTGGTTTTTAAAATGCCATTAATATGTCTTCACAAACCATGGTTGATATTTTCAAAAAATGGAACAATTAGTTCCTAAAGGTGTTTGTTGATGATGTTAATATACATAGTGGGACATGGTTTGAACCCTTGCATTACATTTGGTTCATTATTCATAAGTTGTTTGAGGTCAATTTCAAGTTAAATCCCAACAAATGTTGTTTTGGTTCTAAGAGTATTACATTCTTGGGCTATGTGGTGGACCGCAATGGATGACAATTTGATCCTAGCAAGGTGGCAATAATTATAGACTTTGTATGCCCAAGACATCAACAAATGTCAAGGCATTCCTAGGACTGACATATTACTACAAGAGGTTCATTATAAGATATGCAAAGGTTATAAAACCTTTGTTTGCCTTAACTAAGAAGGAGTGTAGGTTTGTTTAGACGCCAATATGCCAAACAACCTTTGGTACATTGAAAGGAAGGTTGTGGAAGCACTCCTTGTGGTCAAACTTGACTTCAACAAACCTTTTATCTTGGATGTTGATTAGTTAGTGAAGGGTGTAGGAACCATATTATCACAAAAACTTGGGAGATAGGAACAAGTTATTGCTTATGCAAGCAAAGATTTATTTCCAATACAACATTGTTTTCACTCCTTGGAAAGGGAGTGTTATGCTCTTATCTAAGGTACCATAATGCATTTTAGGCAATATTTTCACCAAACTCCATTCTTGTTGTAGACAGACCACAAGCCATTGGAGTGGTTGGCCATTGTCTCAAAGGAACATCATGTTGAAAAAGAGCCTGAAAGATAAAGTGCAAAGTCTTTATCAAAAGAAAAATTCCCTCCAATGAATAATATAAAATACCGAAAAATGGTCATTGAAGCACAAACTATGGTGGATGATGCCAAGGATATACAAAAAAAAAGGGTATTAAGAAGGTTGGACTATGTGAAAATGATGAGTTGAAACAAATGGACATATGGGAAAACAAAGTGTCATTGGTGCTTTTGATTAGCGGGCGTTTAGAAGTTGGGATTTATGATGTAGTTAACATAAAGAAGGCCAAGAAATAGGCGATGAAATACCATTGGTATGAAGACACCCTATTCTTCCAAGATTTGGAATACCTAGGCCTGCAAGGTGGAGAATGTTGATTGAGAAAATTCATGAAAAAATTGGTCACTTTGGGGAAGTGCAAACACTTGCTGAGGTCAAAAAAAAAATTTGGCAAGACATAATTGAATCTATTAGGAGATTTGTCAAGATTTGTGAAAAATGTCAACTAGTTAGGGAATTTGGAAACATGAGATCTAACAATGAAGAAATGAAGAGTATCCCGATTTGTGATTTTTTCTATTGTGTCATGTTGGATACTACTAAACCGTTATTGGATACAAAGGATGGTAACAAATATGTACTTGTAACTATCAACCATTATTCTAAATGGTGTGAAACATGAGTGGTAGATGTGGATTTAATTCTTCCATAACCATTCCACACTTACTATAACAATAATTTTTACATTACAAACATACATTCATTCATAACTTTGCACTAATTATAGACACACATACTTTTGCAATTCAGTAGTACATCAAATTCATGGTTATTTCTAACTAAAGTATATAATCCATAACACAAGGCCTAAAACTACAACATAATTAAAATTCATTTTCATGAGATTAAAGACCATAGATGATTCGCACATCAAATTGGAAATAAAAATTCATAGAAAAGTTTGTACTTTCTATATTTACTAAAAATACAAAAATACAACAAAATCCATGGTCTATAGAAGTGTAATCAAAGCAACAAATCAAATATGTGGTATTCAACATTAAATTTTGAAATGTTTTTACAAAATACTTACAATTTTCTCTTACTCCATAAATGTATTTATATAAATGTCTTCAACTTCCCCAAAACTCCCACTCTTGGGTAGTCCCTAGGTCACCATCAACATGAACAACAAAAAAAAACTCAACAAGAATTCAAAATTCAAGCCCACAAATGTCTAACAGCCTATTCCTATCTGTAATACTTTGTAAGCCCAAAAATTATGTAATATGCCTACTCCTTTAACAATGAATTATTAAGGAGCATGATGCTCTTATTGTTGTTAAATTTTTGGAATATGAATTTTTCTACAAGTATGGAGTGCCAAAATACATTTTGATGAATAACAAGAATGGATGGATGAAGGAGTTTGCTAGAGTGTGTCAGAATTATGGTATTACACACCAATTCACTGCACCTATATGGCCACAATGCAATGGTATGGTGGAGTGTTTAATTAAGACCATCAAACAAGGACTGATGGTCATGGTAGCCACATATATACAAAACTGAAATTTATTTTTACCACACATACTCTTTGGGTATTAGTGTGGCATTTAGGCTAACATGGAATACATTCCTTTTATGGTGCTCACTGCTCGCATATCCAAATGACCATTGATAACAATCTTAATGGATTGTGTGATATATTTGATGAACATGTAGGTCTTGAAATTGCGGCAAAACAAATGGTGCTTAAGATGCAGCTGATTACAAATGTACACAAGTCTTTGCTCAAGAATGTGGAACATGTTCAAAAGAAATGGAAAAAGGTATATGTTGCGGGTGTAAAAGACTCCAAACCTTTGAAGGCCTTGAGAAAGATAAAAAGGTAAAAATGTGTAGACCGTGATAGAATAAATATTTGATAAGTAAATGGGAGGGACCTTACACTTTTATTGACAAAAATGGAAAAAGGTTTAATAGGACCATGGCAATAGGATATGTATTCACAAAGATCATGATGAACAACATTGAGAACATGCAAGAAGAGATTTGTAAGTGTACATATCTACATATTGATGTTTAATCTATGAAAACATAGATTTTTTTGAGAAGGAGTGGTGACAGATGTAACCTGAAACAATGTCAAAATTTTGGTGGACGAGCATAGATGGGAAATTGAAAGCTTTATTTTAGAGGGGGGCAAATGATGACCTAATATGGAGCGATTATTCATCATTAAGAAGTGCACATGTTGAAAGTTGATGTCTTGTGTTCTTTTATACATTTGGGTGTTGTTTATTTGTTTGTAGGTTAGTGTGTTTGATAGTTGTTCTTCAATGAAATAGCGGAAATGTGTTGCTTTTGGTGATGGAGTGGATTCATTGCTGCATTGTTGATGGACTTTATGGGAATGTGAATCATGTCTCTTGATGATGGTTAGTGTTATGGTTTTGGGAAGGTGGATCCATGGTGTAAGGGAGAGGCTATAAAATAAAGGTTGTGAAGGGGAAAAGGGACAAACTAATAGAGTTAAGTTCTACTTCCAAATTGGTGAATTTGCATTGTTCTAGTTTTAGTGTTTTAGTGTGGTGTTGTTGAACAACTAGGGAAGAATGCCCCTTTGTTGAAATTCTGTATTTTTCTTAGAACACATTCTTTCATCGTGTCATGAGCTTTAGGTAGGATGCAAAAGGTTTAATCTTAGAAGTCCATGATCTATCCAAGGGAAATGATGATAGGGTCAAGAGATCTCATGAGTGAACATAGTGGTCATTTTCATCTTGTTACAAGGTCTTGTGGGTTCTATCAGTAATTGTTAGATAATCTATTTTGGATGAAAGCACTAGTGATGTCATTGGAACTTTGCTAAAAATGGGAAACTGAGGGCATTTATGAGTTATGAAAAACAAATATTGTAATGTTTAATTATGCATTTTTCTTTATTCAACTTCCAAAAGGGAGGGATTTGATGAAAATGGGAAATGAATCGATCATTATGTTGTTGTTAGAAATGAGCTGCCACATTCATGCCCATTTGGCTCTTGAGACGAGATCAAGAGTGATCTAATCTCTTGGAGTCCTCTATCTTTGTGTTGTATTTTTGAAGCAACAAAACTAAGAGCTTAGCAATTCGGAGATGTATACATGTTGCTTTACTAATTGATTTGTTGTGTAACCATTAAGTTGGCATACTTTGATTCTATTAGGGAGTTTTGAATCAAGTCACCCCTCCCTTTTTTATGACAACCTTCGCCAAGTTTGTCCAAAGACCAAAAACAAAAGTGACTTCTCCTTCCACCTTGCACAGAAACATCACTGTAATGTTAAACCCTAAACCCTAGTGAATCAATCATCATGAACTTCTCAAACCAACGGTGATGAAAACTGATGTGACCCCATAACTGTACACTCATCATACTTAAGAGACATGGAAAAGCCCTAAATGAGGGCTACAAGGCGATACTTGACCTTTTCAAATGGGAAAAAAGGGAAGGCATCCAATATTGGAATGGATGAATTCCGTTGTGAGGGATGTACGAATGTGCAAGAGCATGAGCGAGAGAGACAAAGAGCGAGATCGAGAGACGCGAGGGAGTGGGAGACGAAGATTACTCTGTCAAATATATCAAGCAACACTCCAGGCATTTTTCTTTGTCGTTGAAGTTGCTTGGCCATCGTGTAAGGTAATCACTACACTCTTCATTCCTCATCACTCATGAAGCTTTTGTATGACTCTTCTCGATTGAATTGATCCCTCTTGAGAGACTGGCACCCTTGTGTTTTTGCTGTATTCACTCCGCATTGTCTTCTGTACCGATTCCTCCATCCAAAGTTATACTGATGTGGTAAAAGATGATTTTCGGATGCTTTCTGTATCACATCCAATCGGTGGCGGTGTGAGAATTTCAAAACACCTTGCACTTGCTCTTGGCTCGCCTTCATTGGGCTATCCTGCTCAATCCGCTTCATCTGTGTGAAACAAAAGCACGGCTAGAACAAGCCACCCCCCTCTGTGGTAAATTACTCTTACCCACATGACTAATCACCAATCTTTAAGCTTGTGTCCAAAGATCACATACTGGCTGGACTTCTCCTTTGCCATGTAGTCGCAGTACAAGACCAGGGAACAACTTTCTTTCTTTCTTTTGTATGGATGAGAGGATGGTGGTGCTTGAATTCAGTCTTGTCAGTGTTTTTTAGGGTTTCGACCTCCTCTTTATGCTGTTCACAGATTTGTTTGTGGATCTTAAATTCTATTGAACTGTATTATTGAGTCTCTTTTTAATTCTATTCAGAAATCATGATAAGTATGGAGAAGTTCACTGTACTTATGAAGATATTGATGTCAGTTTTGTGAAGCAATACCTGTATATGTAATTTGCAATCTAACTTTGCATAGTGCATGGTACAGAAATACTGGATTTCATGTCTCTTTAGGGGTCTCTGGAAAGAGTACTAATAGGTGCACTTTGTTCTTTGGGTGTGAAGTGTTTCAACACAGAGAGAGCATTGGGATAAATACTGGCCAAAACAGTGCATGGTTGCTAGCTGCCAGATCAGAGGAAAACATTGATTACTCTCTACTTGGGATGGTTTAAATTCTGATGCTTCTGGTAGATTTCTCTGGGCAATGCAATTATCCTATTGATTATTCTGGAGTCACAA
>Ga0209208_10005666_pt1 | contig 17339 bp, 7 predicted proteins | sample S1TSphfallax_3_FD_187694 | JGI IMG/M metagenome (GOLD analysis project Ga0209208, IMG submission 187694) | Host-associated microbial communities from peat moss isolated from Minnesota, USA - S1T2_Fd - Sphagnum fallax MG (SPAdes) (version 2) | ecosystem: Host-associated > Plants > Peat moss >... | reverse complement strand
AATCATGAGTAGAAATTTGAAACCAAACTAATCACAGATGGGAATAATCTGATACTTCTAATTCCAGGGATTGGTATTTGGATTGATATCTCCCAGATATCAAATCCAAAATTCAGCACCCATAACATAGTGCTGATCAAATCCAGAATTCATACAATCCTTATCCCCATCAGAGAGGTGGACATCAAAAAGTAAATATGTCTCCAAATTTGGCACATATTCCAAACTGATGTTCAACAAAAGCACACAATATATATGTACACAATCTCAGAATAATGTCAGAAGTTCAACTGTGAACAATCTGATCTTTTGGAGAATGGACATGGGATGTACCTGGAGGGTGCTAATTTCGAGATGAGCTTGAGCATTGAATTTTCCTTAAGCCCTGCAGCTCTGAGTTGCATTGTGTCTTGCAATTCTCTCCCATCTAGCGAAATTTGCTGGTTGATCAAGGATACTCCTGTCTGTCCCAGCTCATGGAACCCCCAATAAGATCACGAAGTTCAGAACAAGAAGAATGATGACACAATTTCCAAACACAAGCATGACTGACTGGTTCAAGACATGTGCACCAGACCAAATAACACAACATTGACATGAGGGTGACAACACCATGTCCTTGGACCCATGTCTCCACCTCCATTCTCCGACTGTGACTAAATTATGGAAACCACAACCCTAAGGGTAGACAATGCAGTGAAAGAGCTAATATTAAGACTGTGACACACCTCCACCTCAAGGATAGCCTTCAAATTCTCCACCTGAAAGATCACCATAAGAGCTTCAGCTCCATAATTCAATGATCAACACTGTACGTAAATTGACTGTTGTGAGATGAATCAAATCCAACAAATGCTATATCTGAACCTCAAAGAACATCCCCAAAATTTATAGTAAGGTGCCAAGTCTAAACCTAATGATAATTTGAGCTGTGTTGGGCTTTGAAAAGGTAAAATGATGATGATTCTATAAGCTCAATTCTGGGTCAGGTGTGTAAAACAAGGCAAGGGGCAAACCGGTTCTTCGGGATCAACATCCACAGTTATGAGTTTCTCACCATCTATCATTACAATCACCTTCATCACAACCAGCTTTTTCTGTCCCACCTGCCCCACACCTTTCTGATCAAACCTAAAAACCTGCACCCAAGAGTTCCAAGCTTTATGAAAATCCATAACCCTAAAAGATTGTTAGATAAATAGAAGGATGTGAAATTTAAACTTGGACCAGACACATGATGCTTTGCATCTCTGAGTACAAGGAGAGTCCGTATCCACAATCCTGATCTGATAATTTAAACAAAATCAGAAAATATTTTATACCCACAACATCACATTTTTTTTAATTACTTTATCAGGCAAGATGCATCAAAATGTGTCTATAAAATTGTATCTCAAAATTAAAGCGATGAAGAGAATAATAATAGCCAAAGCACAGAAGTCCAATTCAACACTTGTGAAGTTGAAACTTGAATACATGGAGCATAGATTGGTTCATGGATACAATCATAGAATGCATTGTTTTAGGTTCTGGACTGTAATCTAGTACATGTAACCAACCTCTTGGTTAAGAAATGCAAAGAAAACGAAAAAGGATAATTAGAAAATGTGAAAGGATTCAAGCATGTACATGGAATTTATCACTTCAAAGTTCAAAAGAATGTAGTTTGATCTTGCATAAAGTTGGCAAACTAGCAATATTGGTGTGAAGTAAAAAGCAGTCTGCAGAATTGGCAAAGTAGTGACAATGCTGTGAAGTATGTCAAGAAATCTTCAGAATTGGGTCAGAAAAAAAGAAGGTCAAGATCCATAGCTTAAAATTAAACAATTAAGGGAAAGAATGCCAGCACTGCCATACAAATCTTCCACATAGTTTTGAGCCCAAAATCCAACCCACTAAACATCAGAGGAACACCCTAACTAAGAATTTCCAACACGAAACCCTAATTTTTAGAACTCAAAAACAAAACCTCATGTACAATCTTTCCAAAACAAAAAATTAAACAAGAAATAAAGCCTTAAAACTTACAATCTCAAGTACAAAACAGACATGGTGCAATCTTCACTAACTCAAAATTTTGTGTGAAGCTCAAAATATCTCAAAATTCCTGGAAAATTGTCATGTTCATGTGGAAAAAAAATGTCCATGCAAAACCATGCATGCAATCAATCCATACCAATGTTTCTTTTTCCTTCTTTTCTTCAATTTTCCGATGTTGCATTAATTGCGAGCATTCCAAGAAGGATTTAGTGTAGAATGGCTACAAGTTTCTAGAATATGTCCAACAAGTGGAAAATTGCTAAAACCATTACCCCCAAACTAAAATCAAAGCTGGAACCTGGCAAAAACAGATTCGAAATCTTTTTCCCAAAAAACAATGAAGATGTGATCAAATTTTTTTTATTTTTTGGGCATTTGTGCAAAATTCCACACCAAAAACAAAAGGACTCGTCCATACGACAGAAATGAAGAGTTGGATAGGAAGGGGAAATAAAAGAGATGACAAAAGACACACTTCACATGTATTTATGTAAAAGCATCTTCAAGTGCATCAATGAAATGCAATGCACACAACACTTTAGATAGTGTGAAAATGAGTTTGGACTTGCAAATATATGCACATGATATAGTGATCCACAAAAGAGGACTGGCCTAGGTGATGCCATTTAAATATCTAGTCTCTCAAGTATAAAGTGAGAGACTATTTAAATGCTATTAATTTGGACCAACTTTTAGGTATAAGTTTGATCATTCAATTTTTTAGTGTTTATAGGTGAGAATGGGGAAATAATTAACACTCTATATAGGTGTTATGAGTAGTGGTAGAGGCCCAAGGGGGTCCAAGGTGGAGATGCTTTAAGGAGTGTTCCAATAACTTTACCTACCAAGGTTGGTTTTAACATATCAACCTCTTATATGTCATTTTGTAAAGTGTTGGAATATGATATTAGACTTGTCAAACTTTATTACAAATGAGTGAAATAACAAAAGAAATGGAAGGGAGAAAGTGAGATTAATATGACTTAGTTGCATTTTAGATTTGACAACCTAAGGCTAAACTAAAAACTATAAAGGTCAACTACTAGTATCATGTGATGAAACATATAAGAAGTGACAATGGTTAAAGGGTCTCCAACAAAAGAAAATCAAAAGGTACATCTCAACCTCATCATCTATACATGAAGGAAGGTAATTTGTTTATTTTGTTTTAATTGTCAAGTTGAGACCTCCCAAATGACAAGACCTCCTTTCACACTCTTTGTATTAATGGAAATCCCAAAATGAATAGTGGTGCACAAACGCAGTTTTGTAATGTTTAGACATATAGTGCAAGAGTTTTTGAATATTGAATATATTTTGCCCAAAAAATCAAAACTAAAAAAATGAAGGAAATCAATATACATTCCTTGTATTGTTAGAAAATCTTTGATGAGTGAGTGGGATTTGTTGGAGGTGATTTCATAATTCTTGGGCTCTACAATGCTCCACAACACCAATGATTATGAAATGAAGAAAAATTGAGTTGATTTTGTGAAAATTAGATTGAATGAATTTTTATGATGCAAGTTGAATTGAATGCAACTCAATTGAATTGAAATTCTTAAGTTGAAATGAATTGAATTAAACAAAAAAAAATTCCCGTGGATTCAACAAGGTTAATGTTCCCATTGAATTTAATTTGATTGAATTGAATTAAATTGAATCATATTGAATCCAATTAAGGTTGGTTGAATTCATATACCAATTATTTAGTTTCAATTTAAATCAAATTGAATTCAACCAAATTATGAAAATTTGATTATTAAAAAGTATTATGTTGAATTTGTTTTTCCTATCCATGTAGGTGGGTTGGTGAAAAGAGTGAGGTGTTTAGGTTATACTTTTCATAATTGTCAAATGGACAACATCCAAAATTATCATGGTGATGACCATTTAATGGACCTTATGCTTATTTCACTTAAACCAATTCTCATTATCATTGTCATATAATTGTTTCATTGAAAATTCAATATAATTTAAACTTTTATCTCTAGTGAAACTTGGCAATATTTTTCATATTTTTAAAAACCCCTCAATGAGTAGGATTTTGTGGAAGTCAACTTCATATTTTTTTAACCTAGGATACAAAGGCTATTGAATTTTGAACCATTTTGATCATTAAAAATTGTTAATTTTTTTCAATTTCAATTTTTAATGAAAAATAAAGTTCAAGTTTTGGCTAAAAAAAAGTGTACCAATTTCCCTTTTTAAATTCATTCAATACACGTTCACAATGCACATTTGAACGAATGGCACATGATGCCACAATAGCACAACTAAAATTGTGGAAGCTTGTGTTTTTCCAAGTGTAATGGTGTAATGGAAACTCATTTCCTATGAATAATGATTAACTAGTATGATACAAAGGGAAAACCTTTTAATATGAATGTTAAATTTAAATACAAGTTTGTCTTGTGTAAAGTCAAATGGGGTTGGTACCACCCCATTGTGGATTTCCCTTTTTTTTATATAATTTGTTGCTTATTTTTATCTTGGTCTCATTAATTCCATGGTCAACATCCCTAGTTCAAATTCTCTTTCATTTTCAATTATAATTTTAGACTTGGTATTTGTAACTTTCCACCCCTTCTAAGTCCACCTTTTATTCTCACATCTATTGTGGTACTTACTATGTAGCATTGGTTACCGACCTATGATTATGATTTGGTTGTTCAATTAGGACACTAATGTTATTTCATTTGGGTTTTGTATTCAATTTGTCGAGTAAGTGGATTGGTGATCATCCACCAAAGGAATGAACCAAATATGGTTAAAGGTCAAACAAGACAGTAATTGTTTCTAGGAATCTGGCCTAATTATAATGACCTATTGAATACCATTATCTAAATCTAGCACATTCTAAATTTTCCTTCTCAAAATATGGTGATGTGTGTATTTTTCCAAAAAAACCCTTCATAGATTTTGCACTAGAATAGTTTTTGTCATCATGATTATGTGAAATTTTACCAAAATCCTCTTTAATGTATTTTTTAAAAATTGATAGTTACATTTATGATCTTTGAATTATGAACATTTTTTGGTTATTGAATCAAAACATCAATTGCACATTAATTATTGACAATTGAAAATTTATGTTTTCTTTATTTTCTTTATTTCTTTATTTTTAGTTTTTTTGACAATAATGTTTACCAATAGTGCATCAATCAAACTTTCCCAAAAAATGAAAATTATAAAGAAAAATCTTACACATATTTTTTTGTGTGTGTGAAATTTCACACAAATGTGGGGGGGAAAATTTGTCATATATTCCCTTTTTTTGCAAAAAAATCACTAAATTTCAAGGGAAAAAAACTTTTTCAAAATTTGCCACATTTTGACTTGGATTTCAATTTGGAAGCATTTTTTAAACAAGTTCTAGAAACATTTCATCATTTTATGTTAAATAACTTTTTGATGCTTACAATTGATCCAACATGAAACATTTGAAAAAAGAAATTAAATTAGAATTATAACTAATTTATTATGTGGATACTAATATGTTTAATTATGTAAATCATAAGACCCTTGTGTCAAAGGCACAAAAACTATCATAACTTAAAACATTCTAGCATAAAGGCTAAAACAAATTACAACAAAACGTGCCTAAATGTTAGTCTATATTAGGCAAATGAAAGCATGGTAAAATAGACATTACATAATCCTTATCACTTATATGGAAAATACTAGCCATGAGATAAACCTTCATAGCCCTAAAGGATAGGCAAGTAGACTTAAAAACATACTTTCCTATGGTGTCACCTAGATTAAGGGGTGGTATGTATACAAATGTCTTTGGTTAGAATTGTAAACTTTATGCATCCTTTGTGTGATTAAAGTGAAACATACACATTGGAACCCTTTGGAAATTCCAAGGCTAAAACAAATTGAACTCTCTCAAGGAAGAGGCACTTATAAGTGTTGGGCATAAGTTTTATATATATATATATATGGAAACATCTATGAGATCCACATATGCATAGGCTTTCTCTTTGACATGTATATTCCAAATCTTGTTTTTACTTTACAATTTTATTACATGAACAAACATTAATATTGTCCAATATCTTTAATTCAACAACTAAAGTGCCCATTTGCACTAGAAATTCAAAACTATTGACCATTAAAATAAAAATTCCTAAGCAATGGATGAAATGGTCAAATTGATACTTACTCATTTTACATTCATGATGCAAACCTAAAAGACATAAAAATGTGAATGGACATAAAGTTGACACATAATTTTACATAACCAGAAGTGAATAATGTTTCATGGTGGAAGAGCCAAAAGGAGAACCAACTATTCAACTCTAAGCCTTAAACAACAATTATAACTTGTGAAACTTTGAGCTTCCTAGAAAATTTGTTCAACTTCCACACTTTGATCAAATTTTCACACAATTAGAAGTTCATACCTCACTACAACCCTTTAATCCATTCAATGTTCTCATTGTTTTTAAGTTAACTAACATGTAAGTATCTAAAATTAAAATTCCATAAGGAAAAGTTGTGGATTGAAAATCAAATTCCAATGATGATGGTCTATCAATTCATTGGTTTAAGGATAACAACTTTAGGTTCCACTAGGAGTCTCATTTAATGTTGGGCAATAGTAAAATCACAAATAGTCCCCTATCAATTATCAACCTGGTTATATATTCAATTAATTGGAGTGGGTCAAAATGGGAGATAATTGGGCTCCCTAAGAACTTTCAATTCTTTGAAGCCAAAAGAATTTCGAAGTTCAAAAAACCACCAATGTAAAGTGGTGGATTCTCACACTTGAATTCTAGTTTGGGTTCCTACAAAAGGAGGCCAATTTTTGTGGGAGATTTTGCTTAGTGATAGTTTAATGGCAATCCTTTATATGCATTGGTGATTGTGAACTTAGGGGTGGCCAAGGTGCCCATAAATAGAAGTTCATAATGCTTGTATCAATAGTATATGTTATTTAATAGTGTACTCCCAAAGAAGGCTACCTTAAAGACATCTAACAACAATAATGGATCTAAAATGCAACCACTTTGCATGCAAGTTGTGAAACTTGTGCATGCATTATGTAAAAAATGGATAAAAGCTAGAAAAGCCAATTTTTAAAACCCATGCATTATTATACAATGTAGGGAAATGACCTTCACATTAATGACAAGGTTGCTCATGGGATAGCATGTATTCCTCTCACCAAACCCAAAATAAATGCATATAGCCCCAACATTAAAAAAATTAAAAATAGTTGCATATAATTGTTTGTTTTCTAGTCAAGAAATAATTGATCCAATTAGAAACCAAGAGGGTTGCAACCTTTAAAACCAAAACTAGATATTTTCTTTGATTCCAAAAAATCTGAACCAAACACTCTTTAATTTTCAATTTTTTTAAAAACAAGAACTTAAGATTATTTTAAAAATAAAACCACCCAACATTGGTTTTGTATTTTTGGACAAATTTTCTAGAAATGATTTTGACATGGATTTCTTCAAAATTGGTTTACTTTCTTTTTAAAATTTGTTTCAATCCCTTTTCATACCCTATTCATTTCAAAGTTTGAATGATGTAATTTTAGCTATACATCATTTTTTCCCTCTAAAACTTTGGGATTTCACTTTCAAAGAATATGCAAATGGAATAGATGATAATTTAATCCCTTACAAGTGAAAAGGATTAACTACAACATAAGTTTGATGTAATTGTAAATTGAACCAAACAAGAAAATTATTTAATTTTTTATTTATTTGTATTTGAACCATGATAAACATTTTAACTACCTTTATTACACAATATTTCCAAGTAAAACATGTGATGCAATGGTTATATAATCCCTTCCTCTTACAACCCAAAGGTCCAAGGTTTGATCATTTTCCCAAAATTTCCTTTTCTTTCACAAATGAAATGGATGAGAGAAAATATATAGCCTTTAGGCAACTTATTCAAGTTGGTGCCCCAAGGAGCAATTTCCTTAGGAGAAGAGGATTAAATGGCAGCCCAACCAAGTTTCTTAAGGGAGAACTTGAAATACTCAATGAAGAAAGGGACTAAGTGGTGGCCCCAACCAAGATATTCAAAAAGAAACTTCCTTGAGGAGATTAGATTAAATTGCCATAAGGAAAAAATGACTTGTAGTGTCTTAAATCTTTGGGCTAAAAGTATAAGGGGTAAACTTGTTCAAATCAAGAGTTTTTTATACCATTGGAAAGTTGTCAAAATGTAAATATCAAAAGTGAACTCCCATTTTCCATTTTAAACTATAAACTAATAATTATGGCCAAAACAAGCATTGGGAATAAAATTGGCAATTTTATTTTTAACCATTAAAACTTAAGAAATAAATATTTCCAAATATTTTTATATTAAGATAATGAAGCTATAATTTAATAATTATATATAAAAAGTGCCAAGAATGAAATTGGTAATTTGATTCTAATCCATTAATTATCTGAAAAATAAAAACTTCCGAGACTTGTCCTAGGCAATTTGGTTCAATATTTCAAGTTTTCCCCTAAGCCACTTGGTTAGGCTAACAACTAGTCCCCTTCTCCTTTAAAAAATTGTTCCCTATAGGCAATTAACTTGAAAAAATTTCCCATGGGCTTTTTGAAAAATAATTTGCCTAAGGGCTATTTTTATTAATCCATTTCATAGGTGAAAAAAAAGGAGAATCTACTATAAGGATTAAACCTTGGACCTTTGGGTTGAAAAGGGAGATTTTAACCACTACATCACATTTCACAAAAAGAAATCTTGTTTTTTTCGACTACCCAAATTCATTAGGTTTTAATAAATGGGATAAAATTGACTAATATGTAACTTGTATGGTTCTGGTAAAAAAGAACTAGTTGATTATGACAATTTTTTTGAAATGTTTTTTTAATCATTAAAAATTAAGTAATGTTACATTACATAATTTTTAATTTTAAGATTATGACATGGATATACAAGGTCCTAAGGTAATATGATGTTGAATAAAATGCCATGTCATCATACAACTTTTGTTCAAAGAATTTCAATTTGTTTTTCTTTTCTTCGCCAGATCATGGAGCCACAAATTGTATTGTTTTCACATCACGTTATGAAAAAATTACATGTTATTACATGTCAATTTTGTCAAAAAATGTTTTGACATCATTTGCCATAATGTACATGTTCATTTATTGCATTTATACAAGGAACATTAATGCATGCATTCATCAAGGTTTGAACCCAAGACCTAGTGGAAACACATCATGGTCTTAACCACCAAACCACTTCAAGAATTTATTGATAATGATGAAAAACATTAAGTTTGTTTTGTTTGGCATAAAATTGTTTAGAAAGTTCAAACTTTAACGCACATTTTCTTTATCAAAATTTGTTCAAATGCTACAATTGAAAACATGATCTTGAAGATTATTCAATGATGTATTCAGAAAAATATTATTATTTTAAAATGTAAAATGTAAAATGTAAAAAAAAACACTTAAAATATCATGTCATGAATAAATTTACAAATTTTGTTTTATTCAAATTGACTTACAATCTTTGTGAATTCAATATGAATTAAATAATGCATTCATTGAATCTTTAACAATGTTATTTTCTTTATGTAAAATATGTCCATTTTTTGAAAATTTGCAAGTTTTTATTTTCCCCAATATGATTAGGTACATAAAAATTTATTTATTTTTGCAATGTTGTTAAAATGGTAATCATCCATAAGAAGATTTAACCACATTTGGTTATAGACAAGTTGTGGAGTTGAAAACTTATTTAAATCTTTCAATATTATGGCTACCTACTATAATTTGTTATAAAACATTGATGATATATATCTAAATTTGAAAATTTTTGAATTTTTTCTTTCAAAAAAATCCTTTGTTCATGTTGCTACCCTTTCAAAGTGTTAAAAATGGCCACAAAAAGATAAAGTAATTAAGTAATCAGTATAGCCATTTAATTTTCAATATTATATTTGTTTAACAACATGAATCATACGCTAATATAAATGGTTCATTATACAATGTGAAAATAATCAAAAAATACTTTTTTTTATGATGTAAGAATATATTTTATCTTCATTTCCTTTGGAAAAGTAAAAGTCAAATAATACAGTGAAATTTTGGCATTAGATATTTGAATTAAACCCCTTCACCAACCAACATGTTTTTTTTCGGTTTTGAATTTGTTAATTCTTGTTGGGAAGAAATGGAAATAATTGTGCAACTTAAAGGAAAATGTAAACAACAAAAAAATTGCCAAAAAATTGAAATCACAAATTTGAAGGAAAAAATGTTACTCCTAATGATTTTTTTAAAAAATAATTTAATAATTAAAACTTTAAACACACAATTCCAACATCAAATTTATTTGAAATTTTTTTAATTCGGTCTTTGAAATCACTATAAACCTTATGCAATTTCTTTGAAAACATTAAAATAAATTTTAATGATGTGATTGAATATTTTGCTTGGTGGTGAATTTCCACAATTTCACAAACATTTAAAAGGGTCATCAACATCAACAAAAACCATTTTAATTGAAAAACCAAAACAATTCATCTAAACTTTTTTAAAGTTATAATTGTACAGCCAATTCTAAGGTTTGTGGCCAAAATATAAAATTATCTTAACAAATTTATACTGTACATACATTATTTATAGCCAAAACATGGATAAACCTTCTTGTGGATGATCTTGAAGCACATTATAAATTTGAAAAAATAAACAGATCAAAAAAAATTTCATTGATGTAATTATTATTATCATTGATGTAATTCATCCATTTATTTGATTTTTTAATTAAAAATTAAAATTCACCTTTAAATATTTAAGCATAAACTACAAACTAAACAAACCTTAAAAAACTGAAAAATCAAGTTTAAGATAAAAATAAAAAGTAAAAAATATTGATAATTTATAATAATAATAATATAGTAAATAAGTTTTTAAAACTAAAATTTAACCATTTAAAGTTTTTAAACATGTATTATGTTTTTCATACATGACCAAAGGTGGAAAAATGGGAAAAAAGTTAAGGAATATTTTTGGGGGTTTTTGGTGTGGCATCATGAACATTTTAATAAAAAACTTGTCCATGATGCCTTAATAAAAATTAAGGAAAAGTATACATTCTAATTTACATAAATGTATATAAATTTTATATATGAAAATTTTATAATTTAGAAGTTTGCATGCATCCTAGACTTGGCATGCATGAACATTTGACCTAATCACTAACCCATTCAAATGTAAATGTGAGACTTACCTAGTTTTTATACATCCATTTCAAAAAATTGAGATGAATGTAAAATGCAATTTGTGAGTAATGAATATTACACATTCAAAGTGAATGATTCAACTCATGTGCAAATGTTGATAATTCAAGAGATTGAAAAAGTTCACTAACATGTTCAAGTATAAATGTGAGGCATTAAGTTGTTATGTGTGTTTCAATATATGTTAATAAGTGTAATGTGCAACATTTGAATAATGCTTTCAATAATTTCAAAGTGGATGTTTCAACTCATGTGTAAAGATTTTGATAGTTTAAGAAAAGTGACAAAACTCACTAAACCATTCAAGTATAATTGCAAAGCATTGAGTTGCATGTGTTTCAATATAAATGTGGGGTCTTAAATTGTTACATGTGTTTGAATAAATTATGGTAAGTATAAAATGCAATTCATGAAGAATGGTTTCAACATGTTAAAAGTTGATGGTTCAACTCATGTACCATGTTGATAGTTGAAAAGATGTCAAAAAAATCACCAACCCATTATAACACATTGTGTAAATAAAATAAAAGCTACCTCAATTTCCACATCAATAATTTGAAATTATTAAAGAAGAAAATAGGGCCCAAATTATACTCATAAGTAAACAACATAATGAACATAACAACTATGGACAATATTGATCATTAATTAGTGCAACAATTCACTTATAAACTTAAGATAACCAAATGTAGTTGAAATGTAATCAAATTAGACAATAGTTGCAATGTGTAAGGTGAAAAAGGACAAGATTTCTTCTTGTATTTTTTTCTTTTAAAATATTGTGTAAAAAAATATTATAATTTGGGTACAATAAAAGAAATTTGATTTTTTTTTCTTCTTGGTCATGATCCTACAACTAGATTGAGCATGATGTTGCATTTAATTTGTTGCACCAATTTAGTGATTTCATTTTGCTTCATGGTATGGAAGATACCCACAAAAAGCTTTCATCGTTATTTGAAATAATAAAGCTTTCACAAACTACAACTCTTGTAGTTTTTGGACCTATTTTCTTTCCCAAAAGAATTGATTGATGGCCAAGCATGGTTCACAACTTGTAATGAAAATTGGAACCTAATTATATTACTTGCAAAAATAAAAAAGTAAAGGATTTTGAGTTTGAACCAAAGACAAATAAACTCATTGAAAACTTGATGGAAACATTGTTTACCATCCAATGTTGGTAGACCAAAGACATTATTCATGTACTTGGATTCTCACATGGAGGAAAAGTAGCTTTGGCTAAAGCTCTCAAAGTATGTATACCTTATTGCTTGGGAAATGCAATGACCATTTCTTCTTCACTATTGCCTGAACATTTTTTGCAAATCACTAATCAAAATGATGTCATGTATGAACCAAACATGTATACTAATGTGATAATGATTTGTGGAAATCAAAACCAAATTGTTGACAAGAGCAATTTTCTTGAATCAATAGATTGGTTGAAGAAATATGCACCTCCATGGGTGCGCACCTACACACTCTTGACAAGGACATGCAATGGTGAACATCAAAATGGAGATTTTTATTTTAATGGGGTTTGGGCTAAACATTTGCACCCATGGTGAATTATTTATGTGTAGCAAAATTCATGGAATCTTGCATCTTTTTTTATGTATTGTTTGGAACTTTAAGCATATGTGATTTCATCATTTTTTAAAAACTTTAACCAAATTTGCTATCAAGTTAATTTTTATGATTTCAAGCTTTGGCAATTTTGCATTTCACTCAAACCCTAATGTAAAGTTCCAAGAAGCTCAATTTGTCCAATGACTAATACACAATTATTTTATAAGTTTTATTTGTGAGTCTTGTCTGGAAGATGGATAAATAATTTCTACTTAGGTCGACTTGTGTTTTTTTTAATAGAAATTTGTTGTGACCTTTATGCTTCCATCAATATTTATATTTATAATTTAAAAACCACTAAAGCCTTCAAAAGCAAACAATCAAGGTCTAATTCATTAAAAGAAATTCTTAAATTTATGACTCCATATATGACTAATTTTGTAATCATATTGAATATTATATGACTAAGGTGATGGACAAGTTCTAAAAAACAAGAAATCATTGAATGTTTGACTTGGCACTTTTCATCTTATAGTCATGAAGAACAATTTTCAAGTTATATAGGACAAGCCATTGAGAACAAGTCATATATATTATTGAGATGTAATGTAATGAATGATTAAAATAGGATTAGCAAACCATGGACCATTTCACTAGTCAAATTTATAGCTATATGAAAATCATTTTTCGAAATGATTATTTTTAAAAATTTTAATAGGTAGGTAGGTGATAGGTCTAGGTAGGTTGAAAAAGGCAGGTAGCTAGCTAGGTGGTAGTTTAACCTACCTAACTTGACATACTTAACCTAATACCTAACTTGCTTACCTACCTAACTACCTTAATGTAGTCTATTTACCCTAATATTTTAGGAATGCACATAGGTCGCAACTATTACGATTTGAACCCTTCACCTTCATAATGATAAACTAAGTCATTACTAATGGACTACACCATCAAAAGGTGTCCAAATTTTGTCAAGTTTTTTATTTCACATGTTTATTTTATATCATTACAAGACTATGAGGTAAGTAGTAGGCAAGTTGTAGGATGGTAGATAAGAGGCAGGTAGGTAGGTTGTAATAGATAAGAAATAAGAAGTAATTAAGTAAGTAGATAGGTAAATAAGTAGGTGAGTGGTGGGTAGGTAAATAGGTAGGTACATAGGTAGGTGGGAAGGTAAGTTTGTCTATATGTTCATATCAAATGATTTGTAATCATTTTTTAATCATTGTAATGACAATTGGACATCCATGTCATTTTGTCATCAATAATGGATGCCATACAGATGAAATACAAGTGATGAAAACTTAGACTCTCCATCTTTTTACCACCTCAACATCTATTAGTCACACATGCCCCACTAATATATGATTATGACTTTCTACATATAAGATCCAAAATAATAATTTATCACTAAAATCATTTAGGACATGGTCATTGATTTTTTGGGTTGCAAAGGACATAAATCCTTTGAGTGATTATTGCTTGTTTTGTTGATTGATATCATACTTGGGGTAATTATGTGCATCAATTGAATGTTTTGAAGTTTATCATATTTTTCATGCCATTCCAATTTTATGACACTTTGTTATTTATGATGTAAAAATAAACTATTGTATCAAGATATGTAGATAAAACAAAAGGTTAATTGTAAGTTAAAGGTGGATCAATTTTTGTGCCACAATGAACTTTTTACAAATTGGACTCTATTCAAATTCCACAAAAGTATTATGGTAAAATCATCAATGTGCCAAATATGTTTATGGATTTAAGTTATTAACTTGAATAAAAATACATACATACAATTGAAATTCAATAAATATACACCTTGAGCATATAATAATGAAATTTTCATTTCTATTCAAATGCACATTTCATTATCATTTTATCTCAAAATGTCTTATAGGGTTCAACATATGATACATGATAGAGAAAAAGAACATGGCTTCCAAAAAATCATGACTAAAACCTTAACAAACAAACAATGATGGATTTTTTAATGACCAAATTTGGACCTTAGTTTCAAAGGTCTTAGTCTATCCATATGAATGAATTCCATTCCTCATGTGAAAATGTTATCCGTGACATGAGGGATGACAAAAAGTGGTAGGAGACAACAAAGGATAATAATAATAAAAATCAAGCAGTGGGTGGATGTCAAATAGATGTTGGGTGACAATAAGGATGTCAGAAAATACCAAGACAACAGTAAAAGGCATTAGGCAACATTAAGAAAATGCCAAACAATGTCAAACAATAATCAAAAAATGTCATGTAAAATTGTTATTTTTTGGGGTAACATGGTGATGTTGAAATGACACCATTTAAATGGTGCAAATGTTGAGGGGACATTAAGTAATGTCAGGGGGACGTTACAGGATGTTGAAGGAATTTGGGAAAATAAAAATTTCAAATGTTGAAGGGATGTTTAGGAAATGCAAAAGGGACAAATTAAGTTTATAATTCCAATGACAATGTTTCAATGGAACTAATTTATGTAGGATGGGATTTTGGTGATCATCATTCTGACAATTCCATAGCCATTCTAGATTATAATTCATCATAGATCAAATGTCATTTAAAAATGATTTCTTGTTGTTTGTTTTGCACCCTTTCAATGTTTTTGTCTATTTGTATCTTGTTGCTTTTCTTACACCCTTTCAATGTTTGTTTTGGTGGGGTTTCATATGTATCTTGTTGTGAACTTATTCAATGAATCAAACTTTGTTGACAAGAATGAAAAAATATATTAATGAAACAAAATGACATGTAGTGAAATTTATAGAATTTTATCTTTTGAAAAGACATAATTGATTACAACAAAATTATTGTGTCCACAAAAAAATAATTTAATCATTATCACTAGTAGTGCGAATTGGCATGGAGCCTAAATTAATTAATAAGAGACCTTATCATAAAATTACCTTTTATTTTTTCTTTAATAAAATGAAAATAATAATAATAAAGGATAAATTCGATGTTCAATCAATATATTGAGATAAGTGTTTTTTTAAGAGAAATTATGACCATGTGTTAATCTTTTAAAGCCTTTTTGCTATGATTTTGGTAGCATTAAAAAGCCGTTCACAAGACAAATGTGCATTTGCCAAGGTTTCAGAAAATTCAAACCAATGGAACAAAAGTTTATTGAATTTAAAATGATTTTCTGTCATTGGAATTTCATTAATTTCATTTTTTCCAACCAGTCAATGTTTTTTCGTCATTTTGATCCTTTTGTTTTCCCTTTCACATCATGATGGAGAATTTCCCACTAGCCATTATATTAGTCCTTTCATCTTTCTTTCTTTTTAATGTTTGTTTTCACAATGAAGTTTTTGAAAAGTTGTATCCTTTAAACCTTTGAAGATGACTTTTGCCAAGGGCACAAAGGCTCATTGTTATTCATTCATCAATAAAAACAAAATATTACTTAAGAAAGATATACATTTACTAGTAATTAAAATAAAATTATTAAATAACATTAATTCAATATTTGAAATAATTCACTATGGTTTTTTAATAAGCATGGATGTAAGATTTGATGAAATGTTAATATTTTGACACTTGAACCTATTTAAGACAATCCACTTCCTTTGGAATTCATGAATAGGAGACAACATTGGACAACTCATATTCAACGATAATAAAATGCTAGAGCATCCACCATTGGAATGTTAAGGCCTTTCTGCAATAGATCATTTTCCATTTAAAGAATTTCAAGATTATGAAAAATAATTATAACTTGATGAACAACCATTTACATTTCAAGAACCAACAACACATCAAAGAAATATAACATTTTCAACAATCAATCTTAAATCATTTGGTCCACTCAAATAAGGCAACTTCCTGATTGGATGCATGATTATTTGATTGTACTAGGACTTGAACACATTTGAGCAAGACCAGAGTGAAAATGCCTTTGGAATTATAGTTAATCAAACAATTTCTAGGTAGCAACATCTCACATAGGATGCATACCTGCAGATGCACAAGTTTCAAGCTAATCTTGGTGGGAATTGGATGAATTCAAGGCATCTCTTGTGGCTAAATGATTTAAGCATTGCACAAATACTCATTTTGCATTCCATTTTGCCTGTTGTTGTCAATTGCTTCTTAGGTCTAGAACATTAGCAATTGGAATTATGCTTCATAACTATAAACTTGATTTGTGTAGTTGTGCTCATAGAATGAACTCATGCTTTAAACTGTAAATTTGAGTTCTAAAACTATGCTCCTAGTTGATGACTCGCACATTTAATTAGTTCAAGAAACATGAGGCTAAGCTTTAATACCATATTGAAATTGCATTATGGCCTCATATTAGAATGAAAGCAACAGCAAAATTGCAATCCAAGATTTTCCTTTGGAAAGCATTAATACATTGAAGCAGGCAGGCTAATTGTATGCCACACAATGAGACAAAGGATGTAATAAAAGGATATATTCCAATAAAAGTTACTTTGAATCAAGATTTTACAAA
>Ga0209208_10005665_pt1 | contig 17340 bp, 12 predicted proteins | sample S1TSphfallax_3_FD_187694 | JGI IMG/M metagenome (GOLD analysis project Ga0209208, IMG submission 187694) | Host-associated microbial communities from peat moss isolated from Minnesota, USA - S1T2_Fd - Sphagnum fallax MG (SPAdes) (version 2) | ecosystem: Host-associated > Plants > Peat moss >... | reverse complement strand
AAATTTTTTTTACAAAATTTACAAAAAGTTCAAACCTCTTCACGTTGAAATATTCGTTCTTCAAGCTTCCGAATTTCAGCCCTTTTGGTGTCCAAGCTCATTTGAACAAAAAAGATTTCCCTCTTCTTTGCCACAAACTCTTGTAAACTTTCCTACACACCCCCATCCCCCAAAAAAATTATACTGCAAAATCGGCAAAAAAATTCCAAATATTAGCAAAATCAGGAAATTTACACTACAAAAGACAACTCCCAAATTATTTTGTCAAAAAAAAGGAAAAAAAAAGTATTGCATGTGATTTCTTTAGGATATTATGTTGTGTAACCAATTATGAAAATCAATGAACAATTTTTTTTCAAAATTCCAATTAACAACATCTCCAACAAAGATTTTTTACCTTTTCGCGGTGGTAGAAACAAGTTTGTAGCATGGGAGGAGCTTGCTTCAACTCGAGCAATAAGTTTGCCATTGCTTTGTCCAGATCTTTCAATTGCTACACATTTCATCTTCGATCAATAAACCATTCATAAAAAAGATTGCTTACTTGAAATGATGTGTGTTTCAAAACTAACATAACAAGGGGTGTGTGACATTGTGGCCTTGCCATTTACATTAAAAAGTATCTTAAGGCAAAAAGAAGAATTATGGAAGCTCAAATAATTCACCATGCAAAAATATAATCTTCAAAAAATCCTCTAAAAGAAACCAAAATCCTTCAAGATACTATAACTCTATAAATAATGTGAAGTTTCAACACAAGCCAAAATACCATCTTTCAAAAATCCTCATATAAAAATAGACCTATTATTATTACCTAGGGGCCAAAATCAATTAACCTACTATACTCTATAATGAATCTAAACACAATATCCTTGCCTTTGTATAGGCAAGAAAAGAATGATATAGTGGTTGATCTATATATGTGATTCTTTGCTTTTATAGAGTAAACCAATGGTTACAAGTTCTTTGACTTGGGGGCCTTCAAGTATTTTCCTAAAGAATAGTTAATTGAAACCTTTGGGTTCCATTACTTTGAAATGCCAATTTCTCATTTTCAAAGCTCTAGTACATTTCAAACAATAATTTGCATCACTTATATCTATTCAATTTTTTTTTCAATTCTCTTATAACTTATAATTCCTGTTTAAATTGGTTAATTGTATATTGAAAGAATTGGCCAATGTGGGATAAGGAATATTGAATGTTGGCCTTGTTTGGGTTCATATAAAATGGCCTTTTGGGCTTTGTGTCTATTCTTCCCAAAAACATATTTTAAACCCTAAACTTCGTTTCAATGTTTAAAATATTACTTAATGACAAAATTAACCCCAGGGTAAGGTTGACAAAATATGAAATGGTTAACCATAAAAAAATTACTATTAAAGATTTAAAACCATAAAAATGCACATCCACTTGCCTTCACATTCATTAAAACCATGAATCCATCCCTCCACAAATAATCACAAGTTAAAGGTTTTGGTGATCTATATGGCCCTTAATAAATTCACTAGGTAGAAAATTACAAAGCCATGACCAAATGTGATTAATTGTTTCTTCACCCTCATGCTATCACCTCATTTTTAAAATGGACACATTATTGCCAGTGTTTTTTTATAAAATTTTGATTTCACTAAAATTGCAAAAATTTGCTGAAAAAAAACACATTTTGCACCAAAAAAAAAGAAAAAAAGAAAAAAAAAACTTAAAGTATTATGCAAATTATATAATAAATTATGTTATTATATATTAAATAAGGAAATGTGTTAACCTTTTTGAGCCTTTCAGAACCCACAATTGCTCCGGATCGAGAAGCAAATGTAGATTTATCCACAACTGAGCGCTCACAATCTCTTTTGAAATCGAGCCTTTCTTTTTTCTTTTGAAGCGCTCGGATGTGAAAGACTTTTTCATCCGACGGCATCACAAATGGATGTTTCGACCATTCCCTGTTCCAAACCATTGCACATTCATTGTATGTAGGTAATCTCTTATTCAATACTTTCTACTTATTTATATGAAATTATTATATGAAATTATTATCCACAATTAAAATTGTTGGAATTGTTGACATCAACTCAACCGATACATCCCAATTGTCATGAAAAATTGGTTTAAAAAAAAAAAAAACTTATGGAAAGTTTGCCAATTAATGAAAATATCATAATATATTAATTGAAGAATGAGTATCAACATGTCATGTTGGTTGATGGGTCTACCCTACATGGATGAAAATATAGAAAAACTAGAAAGTTGATATAATTCATAATGCAACAATATGTTGGAGTTAATTACACTTCAAAATTCATTGAAAAAAAAGAAACTTCACATTGGTATTAAGAGGTAAACTTAATTATACAAGAATAAAGGATGAGAGGAAATGGAGCTGACGCGCAAACATCATCCAAATCTTCGGGTGTGGGAGGACCCATATCAATCCCTTCTTCAATAATTTCTGCTGCTCTTTGGTTTACACCATCCAATGCTTCCGTAACAACATTCTATTTTCCATGCCACACAAAGTTTCAAAAGTTCAACCTAAAGCATTATATATATATATATATATATATGAAACATGCTTTTTTTATTATTTGGAATATTCATGGTTAAATGTTTTTGCAAATGAGCTAACAACAAATGTTGTAATATAATAATGAACCATATGTTTAACCTTAAACTCCTTTTCCTAACTTGGTCCTTCTTCAAATACTTGGAAAGCTTAGCATGTACATGATTTCTACACTCAACATTTAGTTTAATAGGTTTATGCATAGTCATGATTCTTAAAGCTTTGAAAATGAGCGAATACTTAACGATTAGTTGCAATAGGTTACGTTTCTTACATCAACCTCCTCCATTAATGAAGATTCTCTTTTGGGTTTGATAGATGATTCCCTTTTAAAGGCCTTGACCCAACAAGAATATCAATCCAATGCTCGTCATATTTTGTCAATGATTTGGTGGCCAAAGTTTTGGAAACTCTCATTTAACACATAATTTGAATTGAAAAAAAAAAACCCCGCGACGTGTTTGCAACAAATTGACCACAATGGAAATTGTCCTAAAGATAAGTAAATAACATTATAAGCTTTTAAATGGCAACATATTTTGATATATAAACTTTGAAAACAATAGAATGGCTATAAAAGATTGCTTTGCTCAAGTTGATCTTTGAGTTTTAAGAATATCAATCTTTGTATATACAAATGTGCCTCTTGTAATTTTTTTTGTTTCAACATTCACTTGCACACATGGGTTTTGTTCATGCCCAAATTTGTTTAAGGTTTGTTTTGGTAAGGAATAATTTCATTACAAGGCAAGAATTTTAAATCCCTATTTGGGACTTTTTCAAAACTTTGATGGTGATAATAAATCATCGTTAGTCCATGTTAAATGAAAGGAAAACCTGAAGAAAAGAAGCATCCGGTGCAAGGGATTTAAGGAATTCATGGCCTTCACTTTTAGTGCGATCTCGAATGTAGTCATCGACTTCACTCAAAGATCGATCTTTGAAAAGACTTTGAACTTGGCTCACAGTCCTCATCTTAACATTTGGAGGCCTAGGTGCTTTCATGGAAGCTCTCGATTTCCTTGAGGATGCCCTACCCTTCACCGATGATCTTATTGGTGGTGTCATGGACACTCGTGTTTTTATCGAACCTTTTGAAGAAGCTATTGACATCATCTTTTTCACGTTGGATGTTTGCATTGAAATAGATGTTGGTGAATCAATTGGACTTGGTGATGCACTTCCCATTGTCCAACTTTGTTATGTTTTTCAAAGAAGCACTTTTGTGTTGTGAAAACTCAAAGCTTTTGTGCAATGTGTAACCATGCATGAACAATTTTCAAGAATCCACAATAAATGTCAAACAAAACACAAAGAAATTGAAGTTTGACAATTGAAGCTTCAATTCAAACCTTCTTCTTGCATGAGAAGACATTCATTGACCAAATTTTATTCACATCATAACCAAATTTCAATGCGTAGTGTGTGGAGAATGTGGGTGGCAACTTGAAACACACACAATTTCAAAATTCACTACCTAGACTATGATGCTAACAAGAAGGAAAAATGTTTTTTTTTTTATATTGAAATTAATTGCAAAATAGGATTGAGATTCAAAGATGACATGCAATTTTCAAAAAATGAATAAAAATTTATTACAAGACTTTTGACATTTTGCAATGAAGAATGGTCTTATTGGAATCCACTTTCACAATATGCACTTCACTAAGACTCAAGCAAATTGAAATCTTTGCCCTAAAATCCTCCTCAATAACTCTAATGACCCAATGTATGTGCAAGGAAATCATATAAAAATGTTTTGAAGATGCACAATCACAGTTTCCTTCCAATTTTGTGATGTAGTCACAATGGCAATCATCCACAAGAAGAATTAGCCAAATTTGGCTACAAATTAGAGAGGAAAGTAGAAAATTTAAAGAATCTTGTTCTGTTTTGGTAACATGCTGGAACTTTTGTTTAAATATGGAAAAATTTATAATAATTTAAAGGAAAAAAAAACTTGAAATCTGGCAACATTGGTGTATTTTTTCTCAATTTTTTTTTGGTTACCAAATGCCAAAAAAATTCCCCCCAAAAAAAAAACATTGTGCACAACCCATTTTTTTAATTTTAAAGTCCCATTATGGGATTTTTTGGAAACAAAACCGCCTCACACCAGCCTAGAGAAGCAAGTTCTACCTCAGAAAGTACCCCAAATAATAACAAGGGGTGTGTTACATTGTGGGCCTTGCCATTTAAGGCAAAAGAAGGATTATGGAAATTCAAATTATTTCACCATGCAAAAATATAATCTTCAAAAAAAAAAAAAAAACCCCCTTTAAAAAAAACCAAATCCTTCAAGATATCATAACTTTGTAACTAACCTCAAGTTTGAACACAAGCCAAAAAATATCATCTAATTTCAAAAATCCTCATATAAAAATAAATAGACCTACTACCTAGGTGCCAAAAATCCCTTAAGCTACTACTAGGGTATATGCTCTATAATATGTCGTCCTCTCAGCTCACACGACAGTTCCAGAACGTAATATGTCATCTTCTCGAACGCGCACCCGGGTTCGACTCCCGGGCTTTGTGATTAGGGTTTCTGTGGGAGCTTGTCGTGCGCGCTTCAACCACCAGCTCCGCGGGAGAAGAAGAAGAAGCAGAAGACGACGACAGGGAGAACGGCGGAATTACGATGTCTGGTCGAGGGAATTTCCTTGCGCGGGTGGTGCAGTATGTTGTGAATGAATTGATTGTCGATCGACTCGCTAACAAGTACGAAAATGAGAGCAGTTGCTTTCTCTTTGTCTATGTCTCTGTCTCGCTCTCTCTGTGTCTCTCTGTGTCTGATCGTTGGCGCGTTTTTTGATTTCGTCTTTTCAGCCGAAGCATGTAGCGGCATGTACATGGAATCAGTGTAGACTGGTGTAGCGGGTTGCGTCTTCCAATAAGTGAATTGAGATTTCATAGGGGTTTTGGTTTGACCACAAGGGTTTATCGGCAAGGAATTTCCATTGATGGTGTCCCGTTCTGTTGATGTGCAGCCCTTCCTTTCAGAGGTTTGCAGTGAGGTCGTCAAAAGCTATCGAGGAGATGGCACAAAAAGGTATAATTCACAATCATCAAAAAACTCTAGTAGGGATGTGTGCTCTTGAGGGATTTCTTTTGCTCAGAACTCCTTTTGTCTAAGGGTTTTATATATACGAGCAATGGCCCATCATCTGAAGGAAGCGACAAACTTGCCAGAGAGACTCGAGAACGACTAGAAGCAAGGACTTATCATGTCCAGAGCTTTATTCTTTGTTCTCAGTGTCTCGGCTCTCCATTGTTTTATCAACCAGTGCATCATCGAATAGGGAGACTAAATGCCTTGTAGATGGCGTTATGCATTTGAACCAATATCAAATTCCTGAAGGTTTCTGTTACTTTGTTGAGACTGCAAGGAATCTCAACAAACGTCTTTAGGTGTTTCCAAGTTCATTTTTGTGTGTTCCCCCCCTCCTGCCCCTCGGGTGATGATTCCAGTGGATGCTTAGGAGCTTCTGGATCTGCTTGGGAAGTTTTATATAATTTTTGAGGGTGCAATATGATTGGGAGTAGTATTTAAGGCTTTGAATTGTAATCATATGTTTATGTTTCAGGGGCTCAAACAAAGGAGGAATTGACTCAGCAGCTCAAGGTCTACTCAGAGTCGTTTAAGGAAGAGGTGGGTGGTTTTATATCTATCACTTGTGGCTTTTGGCTTAGGGTTTTGCAACAGTGTGAACATTCTGAGTATGTGGTGATCATGTTCTTGACATTGATTGAATTCAGTTATTTGGCATCGACACTACAGCGACAGCAGCAACATGTTGTTATTGGATTTACACTAAACAATCCCCCGTGTGTTTCCTGGGAGTAAGGAATAATGTCCAACAGACTGAGGATCCCTTTAACTTTGGGTGTGTTTGGGAACTAATTCAATGCTTATGAATTGATCTGCTTCTCAGATATCAAGGAGTCTGAAGGATACGAATAAGCAGCAATGAATTCAGAGAAATTGATTTGGACGTCTGAACCTTCCTTGTTCATGTGGGTTATGGGAGTATTCCAGTACCCCGGGAGATATATCCATCTGAAATCCAGGCTGAAGTTCAGAGAGCATAGCAAGATGTTGAGCTCTTTTCTGTATATAGCAGTTGATTGCCTTGCAAGAAGTCATTTAGCACAGTTTCCTGATGGATCCTTTACAATTCACAGGCAGTGCTAGATGGGTTCTTAATGTAATTGAGCTCTAAATGATGCTTGTACTGCACACAGCTGTTCAAGGATTTTGCATGCTTTAATGACTTGTGGGTCTTTGTTGCTAAATGCACCATAAAGATAGGCTTGCTTCTACCACTCTCTTTTTACACTTGGGCCAGATAACAGTGACCTGCATCTTCTGTGTCAAAGACACTGAGTAGGTGTGATCATGCTGTTATGTTGGATAACTGCCACAGTTACAGATGTCATATATGCTTGCTTTCTGTTGGGAGAGCCTTAATTGAGGTTTATTACACCTTCACATATTATGCATGGAAAATGTTGAGTCTGGCTTTTGCAAGTAACTTTTGGAAGTGATGGTCACAAGGTTTTCCAAGTTTTGGAATCTACTTTTCAACCCTTACATGGTTGAGTATAATCTTGCAATTTGTCCAATGATCATCTTGTCTGGTCTACTTTTAGCTCAGACACAAAGGTCTATCATTATGGGGAGACTGAAGGAAAAGGTTCTCTGTGTTGAAAGGTCAAGCTGAAAAGTGTCACTGTTTTGGCTGCTAATCAGAGATGCCGGATTGAATTTCAAGTCTTCTTGGGTCAGACCAACAAAAATGAACCTTTAGCCATGAATCCATGAAATTGCAAAGGGCAAACCTTCCAACGCTCGAGGGGGAACGAAATGGTAACATCAACAGGTACAGGGGCCAGTATCAGAGGCGAGCATGTGAGATTCTTTATTGAATGAATCTTTTGAATCCAAATGCAATATTGAGTAGATGATCCATGGCCTGATTTTCCAAGTCCTTCAAAGTTTCTCTTCTTCTAGTCATCAGTTCAGAATCATATATTCCAAGGTGAAGTCAATAAGGACAAACGGCAGATCAGGAACAGACTTTTTATCTCTCACAGGTGGTGTAATTTCTACTTCATGTTTGAACAATCTATTCAGTTTAGGGCTCAGTATGGGAGGTCTCCAGCTCGATGCTGGACATCTCTGGTTGCTAGCTACTTGTGGACAGAGAAATTACACTTAGTGATAAGTGTGCCAGTACAAAGATTTGCCTAGAATTTTTCTCTGAAGCAAAGGCTCCAAAGCTCATGTGTTTTTTGACTCCTAAATTAGGAAATACAGCAGCTTTATACAAAACCCATAAATTCTTTTAGTTATGAGCTTCTTCACTAACTCCCAACCTGCGTGGGTCCACTGTCTCTATCTGGTATCTGTGTTAATACCGTTGTCCAGCAAGAGTTGCAGGCACAGCTGCATTTGTGGTTGTCCCAAAAGGAGTTAGTTTATTCTCTGAATCAATAATAGGTGATGAGATCTTATAATTACCTTGAGAACTTGGAAAGCGTTGCTGCTTCTCTGTTGTGCTATTCTTACCAGCGAGATGCTTTTGCTTCAACAGGCCGAGCTTCATGAGAAGTATCCCTTGACCGTGTTGTCCACTGTTTGCAGCTGCATAACAACTGCTGATTGCTTCTTTCACTAACTCTGCACTCTTTTCTTTCTGCTGTGTTTGCTCTTTCAGTGAGTTGGCTCTAGTGTTAGCCACATGGACAGCAGCAGCCCGTGCACCCCTAATTGCATTCCTGACAGTACCTGCAACCCATGTGCCAGCAGCAACACCACCACCACCTTTATACCAGTTTGTGGCATATACCCTCTTGAACTCCTGATTCTTAAGATGTGGAGAGAACAAGAGAATGGAGAAAAGAAACAAAGTAATTACCTGGATTGCTTATCGGTGGTGATGAAATCTCCGAGTGGACTTCTTTGGCACCGAAGCTTGTCTTGATTGGAAGGTGTGGGAAATCGAGCCGATTGAAGCCCACAATACTGGTGCCAGGCTGAATGTTGCCAATTTCGAACAAATCGGAACTGGAATCATCTGTATCATGCACATGATCCCTGAATCCCGAATCTCGGTTGCTGGATGAAGTTTCTGGTGAGGACTCTGGCTCAGTAGTAGTAGTAGCAGTGCTAGCTCTAAGTGAATCCATGGCAACAGAGTTCCAAGCAAGAGTCAAGGTGCAAGCTTGTTCCAATGAGAATAATTTGAGATTTTTTTCAACAAAGTCTGGCAGTAGTTGTTGTTGTTGAGCTTTGCAGCGTGAGTGTGTTGTCGTTGTTGCACAGTGCACTGGAAATGGAGAACCAAATGCAGCACCTTTGGAGAATCCAGGGACATGACGATGATGATGATTCAACCCAAGTCTTCTTGCACCCTGTTGTTGTTGTTGTTGAGTCTGTACACATTTCAAGGGCTCAATACAGTCCTTGAAGCATTCAACAGGAGGACCTTCAATGTAATTGATCTTCCGAGATGCAGCTGCTATCATCACAGCTTCATGCTGATCATGTGCATGTGCAGCAGATGGTGAACTCGGAAAGGAAAAGAAGGCATCTGCATCTGGATCATGATCAGGTTGCAGGTCTGAACCAGCTTGATAATTAGCACCATGCTCAGCTTGCACAGCCCTGGATTTGTTGCTGCACACCATGATGCTACTACTACATGATGAACTGCTCTTTGACTCCTTCACTGTAGCTGTAGGCAAGTTCATGCGCAGACCATTTGCCAAACTAAAGCAAGCCAAGCAACCTTGACTTTCCAAATCCTCACCTGTTGTTGTTGTTGAACTGGACAGTGACATAACATGATCTGTTGAGAATTGAACCGCACAATCTGAGGTTCTTAACTTTAGACTATTTGCTCGCTTGTGTTGTTGTGAACAGCCAGAAGCAGGCGAAGATTCAGGTCTTGCACTTGAAGCTGCACTCTTTGCATCAACCCACTGCACAAGTCCTTTCTCACCTCCATGGCAACCCACACATTCCTGAATGGAAGCTGGAGAAATTGCAGCATTTTGGGTTGCAGATGATCTTATACCACTGTCGAAGATTGGCACTGATCTATTTGATAGCAGCCTGGCATGAGATTCATCTGAACTCAGGCCTGCAGCTGTGGGACATTGAAAGTCCTGCTCTCCTGCTGCAGCTTGATCTTTTCTTTTATCGGTAACGTGATTTGCGGCTGGAAGTCTGATCAAAGGTCTTGTAGGTAGACATGCAGATTGCCTGGCTGCATTCACCACTGAAGCCCATCTGCTAGTTGCTGGAAAACAAGCCTCAAAAAGTGATTTATGTGCCTCAACTGAAGAAGAAGAGGAAGGAGGAGGAGGACGAAGAGGAGAAGGAGGAGGAGCAGGACTCCAACTCACCAGCTCTGGCTTCACTGGAGAAACTTCAAAGTCTATGACAAGATCATGGGTTTGATCAGGTTGGGAATAACATTTGTCTGCACCTAAAATATTTGCAGCAGCTTCCCCGTGTGCATAATCCAGCTGGAGAGTCGAGGAGCTGCTGCTATCGGGAACAGCTGGGAATCTCTGGATCCTAGTAGTGTCAGAGGAAAGCTGGGTGGTGCTTATACTAGTACCCATGAGCTGAGCATGGTCATTCTCCTTGAGAAACATGAAGGTGTCACGGGCTGCAGCTTTGCCAGCAGATTCGACATAAGATTTGGCAATGGCATCAAAACCATGCAAGCTGCAGCTGTCATGGAGCTCCCGGATGAGAGGTGAACTCAAGTAGGATGTGAAGGAAATCTCGCCAAGAGCTGTCGAGCTGCCAGAGAATCCTCTTTGTAGCATGCTCTCATGACGATGGGTTTCGCTGCTGAAACCTGCAGCACCAGCAGCTTCGACGTCCATAGTCTCATGTCTAGTAGTAGTCCTGCTGCTGCACAAGAGCGTCCCCAGCTTCCCTATGTCCCCCACCTCTGCCGACGAAGACGACGACGACGATGACAATCCAGGCGAGTCCAAACTCGAAGCCTTGACCCCTAATGCAGTAGTGATCTCTCTGCTATCGCTGCTGATCAGCTTTGCTGGTGAACATTGTTGCGATCCTGCTTTGTTCGGCGACTTGTGGAGCTGCTGCTGCTCGTCTTCTTCTGCCTTAGATGCACACACACCCATGATTTCTTCATCTGACGATCCCCGCCGCGTCGTCGACTGTCTGTGTGTGTGTCTCCTCGGCCTCCCTACTACCCCCAATCTCTCCAACTCCTCACTTTTCTCCAGCTCCGACGACGTTCCTGCGATCTTCCTCTGCTGATCGTCGACCTGAAGCTGCACATTACACAATTGCATAGACTAAAACACAACAGCATTCTGAAAGGAGTCCCGTTCTAGGACCCAACTCATGATCAGAAGTGCACGAATTTGAAGCAGTTTTCAATCGCCTAAAGATCGTGAGATCTCTCACTCTTGAGCCGAGCTAGAGCTATGAAACAGCTACGACAAAATGTTGCGATTCACGATGTCGGTGAAAGGAGCTGCAAGCGACAAGCGACAAGCTGCAAGGGAGTCCGGAGATCAGACCCGCGAGAGTGCAAGCACGTACCCAACAAACACAAAGCCAGCGGCGGCAGCATGATGTCGGCATTGCAACACCACCACTCACGCAGGCTGACCGACCGACCCCAGTTTCTTTCTCTTCTTCGACTTTTTCAACAACAGCAGCAACAGTAGCTCCTCCTTAGACTCCGCATCTCATCAGCTCCCAAGACAACAACAGCAGAAGCAACAGCAACTGGAATCCCAAAACTCATGAGACCTCTCCTGCAATTCACTCCATAGCAGGATTCCTCCGTCGATGATGTAACTCTTCCAACCGCAAATTTCAAAACATCCGCGACTTCTTCTTCTTCTTCTTCTTCACTAGCTACAAATTGGGAGATTGTCGATCCTGGTGCAAATACAAGAGTGGCTTTGTCGACATCCTCCTCCACGGCCGGGGGACTCCCATCCCGTTTTGGCCGTCATGAATTGCATCAAGATTAGTAGGGGGCCCAAAACAAAAACATCAAATCAATCCAAATCAAATCAACTCAAATCGCAAAGCAAAGCGCAACCCAATAACAAATTAGGTCGATCGCGACTTTGAGTTTGCACTTTGCACCTGGAGATTCACGAAAGAAGCAGCAAAACCAAAAAAACGAACAAAAACAAGAGACTCGTCACACAATGGCTCTGCCCTTAAAATGACATCCATGAGAATGATAAATTGGAAACACAGGCCGATGATGGTGTGCATGGTGAAGAAGCCCCCTAAGTGGGGCACTCATGCCAGACATGTTTCTATGATAGTGGATGAAGTGTCCACATGACCCAACTAGAATGAATGCAAGGATCGTACCAAACTTTGGCCCGTTTGTTTTCTGGGTGCATCACAATGTCATGACATTAAAGAATATGTAGGGATGTCAAACTTTGGCCTGTTTCTGGGTGCATCACAATGAAGAGCAGAGCCAACAAATCGAAGAACTACAATGTAGCTAGCATCCAGGAGTCTGAAAAGCACGAAAGCATGATGAGGGAAAAGAGATGGACAAAAGCGCAGAGAGAGAGTGAGAAAGAGAGGGACACAGATACAAAGACAGGCAGAGAGAGAGAGAGAGAGAGAGAGAGAGAGAGAGTGGTGTATTGTTTATTGCGATGCACAGAAATATTTTTATCGGCAAGAACGAGTCCGTTGACGAGAGATCTGGTTGGGACCCATCAACGCTTGTAGAACGCAGGACCCACTCACCACCTCCTCCCTCCCTTTCTCTCGGCGCGAGGGAAAGTTCTTCTGTTTTCGGCAGACGCGGCGATCCTGGGACCCTCGCGACACAAACAAACTCTGCGGAAGAGTTATAGTTCACAGCGGACACAAACGGAACTCACCAGACCCAACCAACGAGCGAAGCGTGCAGCAGCCCTCCCAGGCCCTTAAACAAGGGCCTCAATCGACCTGGAAGGCCTCGGGATAGGGCCCCAAGGCCTTGGTATAAGGCCTCTTTATGTACGAGAGCACACCCCTCGCCCTCTCCCAAAAGACCAGATTTTCCTTCTCATCATTCATATCTTTCAGTTTTAAAGGTCTGGATCATTTGAAACCAATGGATGCAATGTTATTTCTAGGGGACTTTCGGGTCTCTACTTCACTTAGGGTTTTTACTATGCTTGTGATCTTGTTGCTATCTACCTAATAGGGGTATTGTTTTGGGTGATTTCTAAGAGGTGCATGATGTTCTAAAAGGTGAGTTTGTTGAGACTTTGGTGTAAGTTTTCTTGTTGACATCTAGTGCAAGTTCAAGTTCAAGAAGTGAAAAAGTAGATTGTAATTTGATTGAATTGTATAGAAGGTAGCCTTAATATGGTGCTTGAGAAATTTTGGTACGTGTGCTCTCTTGACTTGTAATGCTTTTTGTCCAAAGCGACAAGTAAAGGATGTGTGTAGGTGTGTATGTGTATTGTCTTGACTTGTCATGCTTGCAATCTAATGAGACAAATGAAGGATGTGCATGTGTAGATATGTATGTGTACTATTGTGATGCGGCATGTGTAGATATGTATGTGTACTATTGTGATGCGGCATGCTTGTTGTCCAAGAAATTCTAGTAAATTGTGGGTATGTGTGTATCCATGTTGTTCTTATCTTGTTGGGTTTACTACCAAGTGGGTTTAGTAATTATTGTAAATGTGTATATGTGTGTTTGTTATCTTCTCTTTTCTTGTTTTATTTGCTTTTGAAAGAAGTGGCAAAAGGAGGAAGTGAGAGAAAGAGGGAAGGCTTGGGAACAAGCAACATACATATCCAACTATAAAACCTTTACCCCCTTGTCATCACCTCATCAAATCCATCACTTGAACTATTCCAAAGGTTTGTGGGTAGTCAAGAAGAAGAGGAGGAAGAATGTTGTTCAACCAAGAAGAACATGTGGGTGAGTTTAATTTGGGAACTCATTTTCACAACAAAGTAAAAGGGATCTTCAATAAACTAGTGGATATGGCAACTATTTAAATCAATATGACCTGCACAAACCACAAGTGGATTGATTAGGGTACCACTTGTCACTTGTGACAACCTATTGAATGTTCTCTAAGCAATGGAAGAACATGGGAAATAGTAATGTGATTGGGCACACTAATTTTATGCTTAAAAAGCATGCAAGTTTCAATATTCTTTCTACCAAAAAAGATGCAAGTTGCAATAGTAGCTATAGAAGTAGATATTTGACATACCCCAAGGTTGTTATTGGTGGTAAAAAAACTTAAAAATTTGCATAGTAGAATTCCCCAAAACATGGGGCAAATTTTTTATTAACTTGTGATTAAGATAAAGAGGTGATGGGGATGATGAAAATGAAATGGTTCACAAGGATTATTGGTCGTTTCAATTGCATAAATAAACAAGAACATGATTAGTGCAATTTTCAGTCAAAACATAGATCATTGAAATGGAAACATTTTGGTGGTTCATAATTTCCCAAAAAAAAAATGAAAAAATCCTTTTGGAATGTATGACATTTATAACTTATAACACACATTGAATTTTTTCTAACATCATGATAAGTTTTTCAATCAAACATTGTTTGCCTTTTCAAATTGAGTTATGATTGATCAAAAGTCCTTTTGACAATGTTTTCTTATCCCATCAAATTTTTTATTAATTTATTGACAATGCAAACCCATTATCTTATACTCACATCAAAGCATTTTCAATGATATTGATATCATTCAATTTGGACATGTTTTGACCCTTCAAAAATCATTGTATTATCAAAATCAACAATTTTTGCTTAAAATACCAAATTATTATGAAAGAGAATTTTTTTGGGTGATGTTATTATTAAATTTCCATGGGTGTCCATGGTGTGGCATTTCTTATAACACATAATTTCAAACAAGTGATGTTTATACACATAGGATATCATAGATGTAGTTGATGATTACATGCCTAATCACCAAAAACCTTCCTCACACAAGCATGTGTGAGGAAGGATGACCAACAAGTCAACACTAATATCCATCACTACTTTGACACATAATAAATGCCAATAATGACTACATTACCTATGATTCATGGTTAACACTAATTTATTCCTAAGAGGGCTAGATGAAAAAAAGGAAAAAACCAAAAACAATTTGCCAAATTTTAAAGACATTGAAACTAGTTCAAAACACAAGATAACTTTGAACCTTACTATTGGACGTAGAGGATTTCAAGTTTTTACCTTTGAAAGTCATTCTTCTTTGAGATTTTTCATATGGTATTTTTCACATGTGTCACAATTGATTTTTATGGATTTCAAAATTCTTGCACCTTGCAAAGAATTAGATATTTGAGGATCCATTTGAAGTTTTGAAAATTTTCAAATATGAATACATTGAAAAGTAAACCTTCAATCATTGAATTCATTGAAGTTTACACTCTCAATAATCTTCACTGAAGTTTTTAGCCAAAATGAAGTAAGGGATGATGAAATAGCAAAATTAGATTGAACTTGTATAAGAATTAGGAAATGTTAATGAAACATCAAAAAGTTTAAATTAAGCTTGTATAAGAATGAGAAAATGCTACTCAAGATTGGATACGAAACTTCGCCACATGTATGCATTCTTATATGACATTCACAATGACTTATTTAGTGCGTTGCAATTAGGCATTTAAAGATTAATGATGAAATGAAAAATAAGAAATGGTTGGGTTTTAAGGCATGAAAAACTTGCATTGCTTGAACAATATGGAGGTATTGGAAATTATAAAATATACTTATTACTTAGGACCTAAAGTATGAATAATCCTTAGACGAATGTTGATTCAATGTTTGGTCATCCAAAATAGTTATAGCTAGCAAGGTGTTTTTATAAAGGTTGAGGAGAGGGGTCATGATGCAATAAAACAAGGTTCAACTTCTAGAACTTTGGAGGGTGAAGGGGGTTGAATATTCAAGTTGCACATAAATAAAACCAATGCATCTAAGGCAATTGGGTATTCAAGGATTAATCCAATAAATATAAATATCAATTATTTCAATAGGTAGATCCAAGAGTTGGCATTTGAATGCCACTTGCAAATGAATGCACATTTCTTGTATAATTAACATGAAGAAGAAATTTATATGTGCATCAACTCAAGAATGCAATAAAAATGTGAAAATGGCATGTAATGTGCATTCAAATAAAAAAACAAGGGTCATCATGTTGAGATTGGGGAATGGGAATGACAAAGATGTGAAAAATAGGCATCAAACATAACATTGATGTTGGATTTAAGTAAAAGGGCAATTGGACATTAGCAATAAGGTGGGTAATATTATAGTACGTGCTTATAAGAGTTTGCATGTGTTTCTTTGGGCTATTTTTTAAGAAAATTATATGCCCATGACTATTGTGACAACCGTTAAAAAAAAGTGGGCAATGTGCATAGTTATTAAGATTTTGCAATAGATGGAGATAATTTAAACAATGACATTGAATTATCTTTTGAATGAACTAACACTTTTTCTTGGAGGTGTCATATATGGTAGGCATGTTACATATAAAAGAAAGAAGTGTTGTTACCTATGATTGAAAAAATATGGTCCCTTCAACTCTTTGAAGTACCAATTATGAGATTTTAGAGATGGGGTGTTAGCTTTGTAATGCCAATTTGATGACCTCAAAAAAGAAAATCTTACATAAATAATGAAAAATGAAACAACCAATTTTGCAAAAGTGTTTTTTATGATATTATGATCATACTATTTTAGATTTCATCATGACTTTTTGGGACTTAGTGATAATTGGGGGTTTTTTTTTTTTCAAATGTATACATGAGATTCTAAAATTTAAAAAATGTAGCCATTCTCAAAATCACACACCTTTAGTTGTACTATGTACCTTGCAACAAAGGACACAACCTTTTGATTCTTGCAAAAGATTTGAGTATGTGTGTTATGTCACTACATATTATTAGGCTATATATTCTTCTTCTTCTTCTTCTAGTGAATTTTTTTAACAGTTTTTTGGACACCAAAGTACTCATGTACTGGGCCACTATTTGTTCAAGGTTTTAAAAATAATCCCCAAATTGGTGGGTGAAAAAACAAAACAAAGTTCCAGACTGTCCAAGCCAAAAACCTTGGGATTTGAAATTCACAACATTAGTAGGTGTTTGTTGTAGGGACAAATTTTTTATGCCTTTGGGACTCTCTACCTACAAAGACATTCTTGTATAAAAACTTGATGAAAAAATCTTTCAATCTATTGGCCTTGCCTTGCTTACTACCAAGGCAAGGATATATTGTGTTTAGATTCGTTATAGAGTATATAGTAGCTTAAGGGATTTTGGCCCCTCGGTAATAATAATAATAATAATAATAATAATAATAGGTCTATTTTTTAATTATATGAGGATTTTTGAAAGATGATCATTTTGGCTTGTGTTGAAACTTGAGATTATTTTTAATTTGTTGATATTCCAAAAAGCAAAATTTAGGGTTGTCGAACAACCCCAATTGAATTCCTTTCAATGTTAAATCAATTGAAGCACTTTGTGCCAAATCTTGAATGTTAGCAGTAGGTGTGATACGTATCTATTTCCTTTTGGTAATATGTTCGTTGGCTTTATTCGAAAGATGCCAAATATGTAGTGAATATCCAAAAAAATTAGGTCATTTGCATGACTTTCTGAAAGCCTACATTGCATCATCAACTATGAATGATATATATATATATATATATATATATGCATGCTAGAGAGAAAACAA
>Ga0209208_10005664_pt1 | contig 17340 bp, 17 predicted proteins | sample S1TSphfallax_3_FD_187694 | JGI IMG/M metagenome (GOLD analysis project Ga0209208, IMG submission 187694) | Host-associated microbial communities from peat moss isolated from Minnesota, USA - S1T2_Fd - Sphagnum fallax MG (SPAdes) (version 2) | ecosystem: Host-associated > Plants > Peat moss >... | reverse complement strand
TGAGGGAGGTTTTCTTATTGCTTCATTTCACTTATTGAATTTGTTTCCAAGAGTATCTCATCAGTGTTCCATCTTGTGTACAGGTGGTTGGTGTTCAGAACCTTGACCTACAGTGGCAAGGCAGCCTGTCATTTCAATCTGCAGGGCTAGATTATGATTGGCTTTCTATGAATTGCCAAGAGATGCTGCATTGTGTTTCTGTAACATTGGGTTGTTTCACAATAGGTCTGGACTTATTTTCGCTTACCCTCTGTCTTGGTTGTAGGTCAAACACACCAGGGATTTCTCCATTTTTTGAATGTCCTGAACTGGCCACTTGGGTGTGGTGGAATTCTGGAACTTATATTATGTGATGACTCAGATAGCAGAACATGAAACTCACAGAGTTGTTGTGAATGGCAGATGATGGCTCCTCAGTGGCAGACTGTTGGGCCACTGGACAAGTAGCCACAGAACTGCTTGGGTTTCCTTCACTGTTTGAAAAGACACAAGCACAGCTCCAAATACTAACAAGCAGGATCTTTCCTGTACTGAAACAGGGATCTGAAATGGAGGCCTCCCTTGGACCAAGTTCTATGCATGTTGGTGCATTGTCATGGGCATATTACTGTGGAAACTGAAGGTTTGCAAGCAGAAACAGGGAACATGTCGTGGCTAGTGAAGGGGGCTGATGGTAATACTCTCCAGGAAGAGGAGGGAGTCATCCTGAGGGTGATTATGCAGTGGGCCTGCCAAATGAGTTCTCTGGTATGCAGATTCGCATCAAACATGCTACAACCTAGTGCCACTCATCTATTTGATCTCTTGACTCCTTGCTGATCTCTTTGGTGTGCAGGTTCTGGAGTGCAGTGCTCTATCAATTGAGGAGAAGATGGCAATTCATACTGGTGAAAAGTGAGTAGCAACATCAACCCTTGCACTGATCAATGGTCGACACAAGTGTGCAAGAGGATTCAGCTTTTTGCAAGATCAGTGGAGTCTGTGAACAGCTGGAGAGAGCTACAAAACATGAGTGAATAAGCAAAGTAGTCCTTGCAAAGAAACAGTATGGGCAATAATGTTGTCATGTTCAAGGAGCACATGGTAAAACAACAGCGATTAGACACAATCACTCAACATGCAGCTTGTCAAAGATCAAACCATTGTTGGGGTGAGGAATCATGACAACCTTGCAAGTGCTTGTGGATCAAATACCTTATTACTACACAATGCTAAATGTGACCTGTAATAGCCAACACAGATATAAATGGGTGGGTGGATTAACTGTTATCCCAACAAATGTTAGTCAGAGGGGCAACAACTATGTGGCTGCCACCTGATACAACAGTGTCGGCCTTGTATTTGGTTGGCAGACTTCATTTCATTCTTGAATTGCAGTTGGTTACTAAATTTGTATCTTAGCTGGCCAACATCATGACCAATCCTTCCCCTGAATGGCAACAGAAACTTTGGGTTTGCCCAAATTTTGAGCAGATAATCAAAAGATTGTACTTGCACCCATCATCAGGAGCTGGTGAAATAAGTCAATGATCAACACAGTTTGTCACTGTTTATGAGTCTCATTCTTTGAGGTTAAATTTATGACTAAACCCATTCTTCTTATGTTAGCCTTGGTTTTGCTGGAGTTGACAGAATTCCTTCAAAGTGGGGAGTTTTTCCTCTGCTATTCCATAAATAAGTTGGTTTCTTGATAAAACATCTTGGGCAAGACTGACAGTGTGATGCTTAAGGAGCCTCATTGATGAGGTGCTAACAACTTGAGTTTCCTCTAGTATCGAAATGGGCCTAGCTCATGGCTGGCCAATTTCCATCGGGCTCTATGTTTGCGAGATCAACAGATTTATGAACTCTGTTGCACCTAACTTCACAGGCTTGTCATTTTGTGCCATGCATGGTTCATGTTCTGAATCATGCAGTTTATGTTATGAGATTCATGTTTTGTTGGCCTTGCCGACCAAGGCAAGGATATTGTGTTTAGATTCATTATAGAGTCCAGTAGCTTAAGGGATTTGGGCCCCTAGGTAATAGGTCTATTTTTATATGAGGATTTTTGAAAGATGATATTTTGGCTTGTGTTTAATCTTGAGATTAGTTACAGAGTTATGATATCTGGAAGGATTTTGGTTTCTTTTAGCGGATTTTTTGAAGATTATATTTTTGCATTGTGAAATATTTGAGTTTCCATAATTCTTCTTTTTGCCTTCAGATACTTTTTAATGTAAATGGCAAGACCATAGTGTGACACACCCCTTGCTGTTCTGTACATAAAGAAGTTATATATGTTCTGTAATTTATCTTCTGATTTGAACCCACAATTGTAGGGAAGTAGGATCTAGTGGTAATAAGTAGGATCTAGTTATTAGTTATTACAGCTAGCCTACGTACTACTGTTGAAAATAATTGCACAAGATATACCTATTTGTTTCTAAACTTTCAGATTTTAGTTAAACCTTGTGACAGAACCACATAAGGTGCTGTAGGTGGCCTATTTTCTAACACCCTTAACAGAGTTCAATGGTTGTGTTTAACATTCTTTTCTGATCCAACTCGTAGCAAGTGCATAGGCGAGCTCACTAGTTGCCAGAATCAGCCCTACAAGTGAAGTGAGCTCGACCCACCGGCTCATGGGAGCTACCCAAGGCTGTCAGAAACTCAAAGGTACCTTGTACTTACTATGGAATAGGCCCGGTAGGATCCCACTGTCCACTTAACGATGCATAAAGTCTGGTATGGGGTCCTATCCCGTAGTACAAAACAACGCAAAGGAAGCGAAAGGACCGTCCAGAACCACATAAAACCTAAAAGCCTACTAGGTACCTAGTACCTACCATATCGAGGGAATCAAGCTAGAAGGAAAGCTTGGGTGGTGGAAGTACCACTTCAGGTTCTGTGTTGGTTGTTGTTGTGGTGGGGTTCCCGGTTCCCGCCCCCGACCAGCACCTTTGAATTCAGTCGTCAAATTTGTGGCCCCAAAGTAACCTACATAAGCCTAGCCTAGAGAGCACCAGTTTTTTTTTTATAAATAATTTTTGTTTGTGGCCCAAGTGGCTATCATCCATAGGAAGAAGTAGAAAAAGTGGCGATCATCTCTGGGAAAATTTAGCCAAATCTGGCTACAAACGAAATGTGGAGTAGAAATACTTAACCGTGTTTCTTTATTTTGGCTACACCGTAAAAACTAAGTATAGAAATATAGCGAATAATTTTATCAATAAATAATATTATGGCAATTCTCACTTCTGGCGATTGCAAAACTCCAAAATCACTTGATTTTCGAGTTTCGAATTTTTAATTTCGCCAAAAAACAAAATAGGTTGCTAGTGGCGTTGGTAACCAAGGCACGCAAAGAAAAGGCTGGTTCTTGTTCTTTGTTGTTCTTCTTCACAGGTTTGATTGCCATTGCCATTATGCAAAGCTCGTGGTGAGAGGCTGCTGCTGCCGTTGCTGATGCCGTTTTGCTGCGCAATTTCGTTAATGTAATATGCCAGTTTTGGTAATACAATACAACGTCGCTTGAGTGCTCTACAAGAGATAACAGAGAAAAAAATGGCGATGGCGATGAATGTTGTTACTATGCCGCAAACTTTGGGAACTACTCTTGGATCTGAGAACAACTACTCTTTGTTCGGATGCAAAAGCTGCGTGCTCAGGAGCTTCTGCAGTACTACTACTGCACCTCTCCAAAATTTAGAGGTTTAATTCACTACTACTACTACTACTACTACTACTACTACTTCTTCTTCTTCTTCCCTTCACAACACACTTTGAAGAACATATGAGTTCTTGTTGTCGAATTTTCCACCAGGTTTGAGTCAGTGGCGTGGATGATCGCTTGTTCCTTCTCTGGTACGTGTGTTCTTGCTGAATCAAATCTTTCTTGAAGGTTTGAGTCAATCATATGAACTTGAATTCTATTTGGTACATATCCATATTATGATAGCTGATTCGCTCTTGAATGACTTTTCCAAGGAAGAAAGAAAACAGAGAAATCTAGTACAGAATTGAACAATTCCATACGAGGATAGATAATTTGGTCTCAAATGCCTAAATTTTCAAGGAAGACAGAAAGATGCATGATTCATAGATCTGTCTTGGTATCTAGACTGCACACATTCCTAGTACATCTCAACATGAAGCCAAGCACAAATTTTGCATTCAGAGATAATTTCTGCTCTCATGAACTGTTGTTTGATGTGCCAGAGAAATTTGGAACATGGCCGGGAGGAGGGTCATGGATGGTAGGAAGAAATCCATGCAGACCAATAAGGGCAGTTGCAGATGTGTCCTGTGAGAGGTGAATGAAAATGGCAGTGCAGGAGCATGCTGACCATCTTCTTATTCTCGTGCATGGACTGAATGCCAGGTTAGCATGCATGAGCTCTAATGGAAATTATGCAATTTTGTGATTTCTGTAATTGTTTCAGTTCATACTCTTCACTTCCCAATTGTGCTTCTGTTATATTGGTTTCCATAGCACTGAGCAGATGATGAGCCATGTTTCTTGCATCCCAAAGCCCAGTATGTTGATGTCGTGGTTCAGGCCTACAGACTGGAAGCACGTGGAAGACGAATTATGCACCCAGCTTGGTGACAATTTTCTTATCCATGGTAGTATTCTGTCATCAGGACACACTATACTCTTCAAGTACTGGATCAAATGGGATAATTTCAGATCTCATGTTTATCGGTTGAATTCTAGTAATATACTAGAAGAGGCCCACTCATAGCTATGTATTTTATGTTGGATTTCATTGCTATGATATAAATAAATATCATTAGGTTGAAAATTTATAAAATAAATTTGAACAACTAATGAAGGTTCTCACCTTCCACTTGAGTTGTTGATCTTATGGTGTTTAGAGCCCAAAAATGCACTCATATATTACCCTTATCATTATTTCTCAACAAATCATAAGTTTGGTTATGTAATTGATGCAAACCTTAAGCCTATGTAAATGGATGATTCCTCTGCAAGATTTATTTGTGCAACTTCTTAAACTTGACAATAATGAATATTAATTTAATAATACATGACAGATACTATGTTACTTTGTCCGAAAGCCCAATTCAATGTAAACAAACCAACTCATTGCTCTACACATTGTGTGACAAGTTCAAACATAATCTCATAAGAAATGATGATGAAGCCATGTAGCATGCATGCGTGGTTAGGTGATTTTACTCCAAAATTACAGACCTAGAGACTACATATAGGCCTCCAACTGTCACCCAAACATTCATTCCAAGACAAGCCAAAATTTTACCCCAAAATCCTACACAAATGCCTTCTAAGTTCTAGTCCGTTTGTTATTCTGGGATTATTGTCAAGGAATAGTCCTGTAATTTTGAAATTCATGAACAAAAACATGACCCATGTGCCTCTAATTTCTTGTGTACATTTCATCATCTAGGCTCAGAGCTATTGTTTGGAAGAAACTGTTATCTTGGAGATAAAAGAACATGATGTTTATGTGACTCTATTAGGTTATTAGTATTGAGTGCCAATTACTAATGCAGAATATGCTACTCATGTTTGATGATTATCATAGATCATGAGAGTATTGAATATTTAGTACCCATTCTTTCACTCTCAAAACTTTTCACATACATGAAACAACATGGGAGACAAAATTATACTTGTCAACTGGAATAAAACAAAACATTCTGAACAACAATGGTTATCATTTGTCTACACTCACAGCAGAAATACCAAATCTTTCCTTTAACCTATTATCCTAGATAATTGTTGTTGTTGTTGCTACATATCTGATACATGAGAACATGTGCATTGTTCATATAACCCAACTGGCAAAGCTACTTGGTGATGATTCCAGGAATGCTGCCAAAGACTACTTAAATAGTTGTTCCAGAATTTATTTATGCAGTTTGAGTGTATTGATGTGGAGGTCAAGAAAATGTCACTAGAGGACCTCTAAAGTAAATCACTTCCTTGCCTTCCGCACTTCCATGAGACAGGAAAAACAGACCACCAAACAAAACTCCACATCAACTGAGTCAAGTAAGATTGAAAAAGATGAATTTGCATGCAATAAATGCAAACCCAACTACATTTTTGCACTCCGAAGTTGCACAAAGTACTCTGCAGTCCTTTTGGGGGTAAAAAAATAAAAGGGCTTACCCACAAGAAGAACCTGCCCATTTCCCCAAAAAACCCCATTTCAATATACCTGCAAGAATGGACTTACTGCAGTGTAATGAATCTCCAGCACTGCTCCCTTGCACTTTAATGTATTCCCAGCAGTGCTCCTAGTCTTTGCCAGAGTTAGAATGGAAAGCATTTCCTCAGCTACTTCCAGATCTCTCATGCTCTTTTGCCAACAGATCTGCTGCTCCATTTTGATGCTGGCCAGTCCATTTGCAAACGGAATTTTAACCTACAGATGTATCACTGGGCGATCCACCAGTTTGTATGACTAACTAAATGTCCCTCTATAGTCCTGTCTTGAGTTCAATGACAAGCAAAAATACATCATACTTGATGCTGCTCAATCATCTAGGCACTGTTGGGTAGAAGTATGACCAATCATCTGGGCACTGCTTGGTAGAAGCTTGACCACGATGGTCCTCACCATGATTCCAATCATGGTGATGCGATGATGCTCCATGCTCCATTTGTGTGTGTTTTGCCATGTCTTGATCACAATTGTAAGCTTTTTGTCAACTTCTTGCTTGTGGCAGATGTTATGGAAATGTAAGGTTTCCTCATCTGCATGACTTCATTTGCCAACATCTCTGCTTCATGGATCCCACTTTATTCTTTGTGAGCTGACTGTATCGTACTGGAGATTCTTTGGTCCTGTGAGCCGGGTTCCCACAGGGAAGAGCAGCAGTCTTGGTAGGGCTGAGTTCTCGAATTTGCATGCTCTGTAAACCCATTGCCTGTTCTAACTACAATTGCCACAACATTTTTTGTTGACCTTATTTCCCCCACAATTTTTCTTTAACCCTAAACTCTCTAACTCTTCTATCTCTGTTAATCATAATATCGTTTAAGCTTAATGGTTACTCTCAGAGACCTTTGAACATACTGTTGGCACCTACCTCACAACTTTGAGAAACTCTTCACCAATAAGTTCAAAACCAAGGGTCATGAGAAAGACGGGGAGCTTAGAATCTCCTTTGTGGTTACCCCCGCACCCCCTATGGATCAAAAGAATGGATGTAGTTGCACAGGATGATGTGCCTCATGTTTTCCTGCAGCATCTCATCATGCAGACTCTGAAGGAGAAAAAAATGCAGCAGCTCAGCAAACAGATGAGGTTCCAATGTGCTCTTCTCACAGAGAAGTCACTTGGTAGCATCTTATTGAGTGTGTCGGAGACCTCGCGGCAGCTTTAGTGGAATCAGGTTGTTGCTTCTCTCAGCAAAATTCTGTATGTCTTCAAGCCTCCCTTCTTCCCTCAGTTCCTTCTTCCCTGCCACCACACTACCTCTGAGACCCATTGTCAAATCCTCCTTGCTGCACTAAGATCCTTAAGGTTCACAGGTGACTGGAATTTGGCACTGTCTGTTTTCTTAGTCTGCCTCCAAAGCTGCTGGTATTGATCATTAATATCCACTCCATCTCTCTCCCTCCCACCTTGCTTCCACCATTCAAACCTGGGGCTCCTTCCTCACACCAAGATGAAGCTCCCTGCCTCTATTTGATTTGAACTGCTGAAGATCCTACTCAAAAAAGCAGTACCCATGTTGGAGCCTGACGGGTTTCCTTCTGGGCCTTTGTACATTAGCACCTGGCTCTAGCACGCTCAAAAAACTCATTCCAACTTGCTGACTGCACTTCCATACAACTTTGCACAGGTTCTGTGTGATGAACTGCTTCCGGGTCTTGCATAGCTGTAATCCATCCTATCCAACAATAGTGCAAAGCAGCAGGCAGCTACTAAATCAGCAAGTGCTCATGCCAAAACATCAGTCAAAACTCCAGGAGTTTTCACTCCTATCAATTGAGCAAAAGGTCACAAGACAACTTTTGAACTGGGTAAGTAGTGAAGGTTACGGTATAGGGTCTTACATCCTGTTGCTGGATGTATGCAGTGATGAAATCTCCATTACAGTATGATAGGTGATACTTCATAGTAAAACATGTAGAGAGGACAGCATAATCTGATTGCATTCTGGGGATTGCCATTGATTCAAACTGAATGCACTTTCAAACAAACACTGACAAATGAACTCTGGACTGCACAGGAACTTACTACTGTAGTGGCACTCAAGTGCCTCAGCAATCCAAGCTGAATGACTTGCACCCATGTCCATGACTCCATCTTCACATTCGCTCGCAATATGAGTCAGTCCTACATGAGAGCTGTTCACATCTGCATCCTCATCTGAAGTGTACGGCACACACACATCAGCCTCTTTGGAATGAAAGGTAGCACCTGCTTCACAACCTAGACAACCTTCCTCATGGAATGGGCATGCAGCTTCAGCCACCTCACATTGTTCACCAGAGCTAGACTGTAGACTTCGGGATTGCTGAGTTATTATTTCATAGCTATGCTCAGCTCTGCTCTCATTGCTGCTGCAAGCCTGTAGATGATGACAACTCTCTTCCTCCCCAAGCTGACAATACTTGCCTCCCTCTGACAGAAAATCTGCATTCCTACCATTGCCAACAGCTGACTGCATCCTCACACTGCCATCGCTAGTAGCTGAGGTACCTGTGGTAATATTCTCATCAACAGTACAATCTGTCAAGAGAGAGTCCATATGCTCACCATGCTCACCACTGGAGCGAACAGGTCGCCACACCTTTGCAGCTAAGAATCGACTTGTGCCACTCAACAAGGATCCTGGCTTCAGCACAGTCCCTCGTTCCCTTTGCTCCCCAGCGGCAGCAGATCCAGCATGTGACTTGAGATTCTTTGGGTTCAGGCTCATGAAGGGAAGATGCCTTGGCATTGAGTATGTATAATGACTTACACCGGCAGAAAAATCATTTGACTGTCCATCAAAAGCCTCTGCAACATCCAAGCCACCAGAGTGCTGAAGTAGGGGATAGGGCATGTGAGCAGCATCTGTTCCCATAGTGTGCTTCACATCAGCAGCAGCTGTAAGTACAGTTGTGAAGGAAGGAATGCCAAGTTGCACCCATGAAAAGGAAGGAGAAGAACATGACCACCCAATACTAGTTCTAGATTGAGCACTGGGTTGTGTGGCAAACTTACCGAGAGGCACATTTAGTGAGCCCACCAGAACTTGTCGACTGTCATCAAGACAACCTTCAGCCTGCGCTTCTTTTGGCACATGTACTGTCGATGGCAGAGACTTGTGAAATCGTTCCTGCTCAGGATATTCTTTAGGACAAGAGACAGATCCCTTGTTGATCACCATAGCAACAGCTCCTGCCTCTGGTTGAATAGAACTCATAGACAAAACTGATATGCTCGTGGGTTTAGGACCATATGTGCTCTGTGCACTAGACCTGTGGGGTAAACATGGCCAGTCTTCGGAATTTGTGTCCAGATTGAACATGCCCAAAGACATACTGCTCATTTTGCTGACACCTCCAAAAACACCTCCAGAAGTTGATGATGATACAGCAGCAGCTGCCTCAGCTTCCCTGTTCTCAGAGATCAATCTCTCCTCCTTGGGTGCCTTGCTGGTGATCACAACTGAATCTACATTTAAAGCATGAGATTCAGGAAAAGACTCTACCATCTCATGGAGATTGCTTGCAGTTGCATCACACTTTTCACTCTCGTCCTCAAGACTCTCTGTAGCAGAGTCTACTGCAGCAGGCTGTGGTGGAGTCTTCCTTGTCCAGACAACATGTGGGCTTCTATTTGTCACAGGCTTGCTCCGGTACTGCTGCTGCTGTGAAGTTGGCAAGCCAAACCCAAGGCTGCTACTCACCCCAGATCCAGCTTTTGTTGCATATGCAGAAACAGTAGTACTTGGTTTTCGTGCTGAAGGCTTGAAGGAGAAATTCTGATGTTGAGATCCTTCGGGATATCTTGACTCCATGCCACAAAGGTTTTGCCCAGTCCTACGAAATATGGAAGATGGTAGGTTTTCAGCAGCCTGCATTCTGGGGTCCTTGATTACTCTTTCAACTTTCTGCTCCAATTCTTGTCCCCTGGACTGAACACTCCATTGTTCTTCTTGCTCCACCTTCAGACATTCAAGACCATTCTGACCAGACTTGGCTTGAACAGGAGCTTGAGAACCTTCAGAAGCACCAAGTGCATTTTCATCTAAAGGAACCTGAACACATGCAAGCTGCTGCATTCTGCCCTCCTCCATAGTTACTTTTGAGCAGAACAATCCATCTGCGCAGCAATTATGCAGACTACCAGCAGCCAGATCACGAACATCCTGGCTACATTCCTGTTGGTTACCTTGACCTACTGCTTCATGAGAAGTTTGGGTATTGATCAATTCCTTCTGCATTGGTACCAACGGCTCTCTGGTGCAAACCTCCCCTTCAAGGGCCACATCTCTCACCACTACCTGTCCAGCTTGTTCATAATTCTCCAATTCCAGAGGCTCCGGCAAGTTGGGTTCATGCCCTGAGGAGGCAAGGGATATTGAACTAGCTGTGGGAGAATCATCTTCCTCGATGATCTCAGGTGATGGACCCTCCTCATCTTCCATTGACTCGTTTTCCATCTCATGTGGAGCTAGTTGAGAAGCATTTCCTTTTCGCTCCTTCACACCCTTTTGCCTTGATTTCTTTTTCTTCTTCTTCTGCTGAAAATGCCTCTCACGCCTGCAAAAAAGGGAGAAAAAAAAACCAAAAAAAAAGGTGACATCTTGGACTGCAAAAATTCTTTACAAAAATGGGTTAGGCACAAGGCATGTCAAAAAGCAGAGTTTAGAGTCTCAAGCACCCACTTTTTCATTAGTGCTGCCTCCTCTTCCTTCACCAACTCTTGCTGGTTCCGCAAGGCTTCAGCTTCCTTGTTGGTCATCCAAGCCTTCACCTGTAGCAGAAAACCCAATATGTAAAGGATGATGATAGGCAGGTAATCAATTAATTCAATCCCATAATGTTTTCTTCTTAATCTCCTATTTTCCATCAATTCTAAGAGCCTAAATTCAGGAGCACAACAGAGAGAATAGAAACAGACAAAAAATGACCACCACAAGACAAACAGTCGTACATCATATTGAGGGTTGATGAACTTACCAGTGTCTGCTCCACAATAAAACTCAGTGAAGCAATCAAGTTCTTCTCTTCATACTGATTCTTGCCAGCGTCTGCTTGATACCCATAATTTTGTGTGGCAAGAGGAGGTTCACCGCACAAAAATGTCTTTTCACTCGCTTCATCCAGAATGTTAAGCAAATGTTCTGAAGGCAATGGGAAAACTCCTCCTCTATTATCCACAATTTCCTGGAATGCAACAAGGAAGAAAAATGACAAAAGAACTTTTGCTCAGTGTTGGAATAGGTTGCTCATAAAATGACATCATATGGTTGGCAATGATAGATATATTCCACTTCACAGCAACAACGAGTACATCCCCAAACATAGAAGAGACAATCCCCAAACATAGCAGAAAAGTGAGTCAAAACTTACAAGCAGCTCCTGCCCAGCTTTCAAATAAGCATGGGGGAGGGACTTCACATTAGCCTGATTAAGGAAACTTGACAGGGTTGTTGTTACAGCAGATTTCCCTGTTGCTGTTGCTGATAGATCCTGCAAAGAAAACACACACACACACACACACACACAAAAGTTCCTGACTTTGTAGTTACAGCTTCTAATGGAAGAGTCTTCACATCTTCCCAAACCAAATGGGTTTACTCAGAAAATTCACAACAAAATCAACAAAGGGCAGTCACAACACACCTCATATACTTCACAATTCTTGGAAGATATGATATGTTGTGCCTCCTCTGGCAATAACTGCAAAACATTACAAATCACTTTTTCAAAGCTACCACAATCTCTGACTACATGTGGAAACAACCACAAGAACAGAAAATAATTCTCAAGGTCACAGACAAAGATCAACATCATATTCAGTATATATGATGTATCCATAACATCAATTTAGCAGCACATTCCTTCCAAAAGCCTCAAACTGAATACACCACAGAATTTGTATCACACCACTGGACATAAAAAAATGGGGACCTTAGAAGAATGGAAGTTACCTTGTCCCAGAATTCAGTGATGTGTTTCCTCTTCATGTTCAAGTCTTCCTGTGGAAAAAAAATTCAACAAATGCAAAGACACTGTAACTAAACCATTCAACACCTTCAGGCACTGCTCCAAACTATATACACAGGGAGGGGAGAAACTCTGGTTATCCATTCACAAGTACAACTTTGCAATAGCCAGATTATTGCAAAGTTACCTTATCGAGAGGAGAAATTCGACGGTGCATGCGGGTGTGTCTTCGATAATTGAAAGGAGAGCAGAACTCACGAGAGCATTTGTCACATTTCTGCAGTTGCACTTTGGAGGGTGATAGCAACGGCCACCCTGGCAAATCTGTAAGATCGTCCAGGAAAGGTATTTGTTTTCCTGCTAAATTTTTTTTCCAGATTCATGAAGAGGGGAGGATCGACTCACTACCATCAGTTACTGAACCAGACAACCAAGCTGAGGTTCAAATCAAAGTTATATTTCAGAGAAGAAAGCCAGCACCCAACACAGGCATACTCAACCAACCGACAGTCAATCAAATTGCAGGCCAGAGTGAAAATCATCATCTACAATATATGGGAGGTCCACTGTGCACCATGACTAAACATTGAGTAACATCAGAAGGGCAAACAAAAGGAACAGACATGCAAGGCAAACAAACTTCTTCAACATCATCATCAACACATATTTTCAGAGATTTCATCTTACCAGTAGCTTTTGCTGCTGCTGCAGCTTGCGCAAACACAGCCATTGCTTGTGGAACAGTTTTCAGACCCTGCAGGTTCCCGTCTCTAGCTGCTGCTCCCTGCAGGCTCCCCACCCTGCCCAAGGATCCGGCTGCCTTCATCTTGCTGATCATCGGATCTCTTTCTAACTCCGTTGAGTGAGAGTCTGCTGCAGCACCAGAGCTTTCATCCCAACTCCCATCTCTCATCATCTTTGTACCCATTTCTTCAATCTTCAGGCTTTTGGGTATCTTGTTCACAACAGCAGCATGATGATCAAAAACATCAGGCCAGGTGGTATAATGTGCAGTGGGCTTGTCACCAGGTCTGCTTGTGAAGGACATGCATGGTTCCTGAACAATGGTTTGGAAAAATGTATCTAACACAGATGAAGGCTCGGTGCCTTTCTTTCCTGCTGCTTTTGCAGCTGACTGCTGCACACTCAAATCTTCATCTGAATGAGTGCCTTTACCTTTCACCCCCTTGGAACTTGGTTTCTCCACAGACTTCTGCTGCCTTGTTTCTAAGCCAGTAGGAAGAGGAACAACCTTACTATGCACACTCCATGATCCGGATTTCCTATCACCATTTGCTACTTCACCACCACCTCCATCAGGAGAGTGTTGTGCCTTTTGAATGTCCAGTTTGCTGCCTCTGCGCCTCCGTAAGCCAGGCAATTCTGCTACTACTTCTGTCCCTTCTTTGATATCTGTGCTGGGTTTGCCCTCCTCCCTTTCTAGAAATGAGATTTCATTCTTGGAAGTAGACTTTACAAACTTGGGATCTACTGAGTAAGCTGGCATTGGCTTCCCTTGTTCAGTGTCAACACAAGCATAATCTTTGCTGCCACCATTGATATCCAGAAACAAGGAGTCACCACTAGCTAAGGCATTGGGGTGGTGATTGTCTTCAGATGAACCTTTGCATGCTTTAGGCACATGCTTTGATTCTTCCACTCCAACAAGGAGACATGATCTCCCAGCTAGAAGCCCAGCTTCAAGATCCATGAAGGCAGCAGCAACAGAAATGTCTTGTTCTTTGATCTTTTTGTAATCAGTCACCATGGTACCCCTCTTACCTCCCGTGCAAGAACTGCAATAGAGAGTTGTACCCAATCAATCAGCATCCCAAAATGACAGAGACTCACAATCACAGAGAGAAATGCCACCATTCACACCACCTCCTGTTCACTGCTTTGCTCAGTTATCTCACAAGTAAAAAGAATTGCACACAAAAGAAATTGAATTGGCACAAATGAGTTGAAGTACTCACCAGCTTTTACTGTTACACTTCAGCTGTCACAAGCCAATTCCGAAAGCTGAATCAAAAGATAGAACTGCCACTGTTGGATGGAAATGTCATATGATTGCTGCAAGTCCTCTAGTCTGTACAATCTGAGCTGGTCTCATGAGCTCTTTTCACCTTAGAAATATTTACTGAAACAGGGTGCTGAAGAGAAGGGTTGTTTTTTGTGTTATCCCATGTGGAGCTTACAATTGTATCACCAAATCCATAGCTGCTAGCAGCCTACCCATCTAACTTCCACCCACAATCTCCTTCCTTTGCCAGTAGAGGAAAGAGTCAAGCTATAACTACAACCTCCAAGCTAGTATATTCATTTTCCTCTTTAGGGGATAGCAGCAATCCAGAATTCTTAGATATCCAAGATAAGGAATTCAGGGGGTTTTGGACATGACTTTGCACTACAAGCTCAGCTGTCAGAGCTGGGATATCTAAGAATCTCCCCTCTGGCACCAAAGCACTGCTCAAAGCTCCATCACAAGACTTACAAACAGTTTCAAGGGGGGAATTAGGTTTTGATATATCCGAATTCAAAACCCATCACATCTGGGCCTCCATTTGCAAAGTTTGACAACCAAGCTACCTGCTCTAGATAGGAAGACACAACAAGCTCTAGAGACCCCAAAGCTCCACCCCACTGGTTGTATGGGTATCAATTGGAATCACCACAATTACAAAGCCCTGGTTTCCTGTGTTGCACATTCCAGAGAGCACATGATATAATGCATGTCAGTAAAGAATGCCTTGTCACTAACTCACATAATATATAGCTCGCAAAAAGTTCCATATCATCATCACCATCATCATGAACAGCAGCCATGACCAGCTGCTGCCATCCACCAATGGTGGGCAAAAATTAGGTGTACAATCAATCATCTGTGCAATTTTTTGAGCAAACAATTATACAAAAGTCTGCATAGGTGTTGGTTTCTGAGTCACATTCCCAGAAGCAATGGGGAGACTGAATTGCAATGAAGGTGGCTAGCTGCTTTAGCAATCATCCTCAAATGCTGCAGCAGCAGAGCAGTAGGCATGGCTCTCTCTCCTTTCATGAGAATCAGGGGATGGTGTTGTTCACATGCAATTTCAACCACCATCTAGAGCCAAGAAGATTTCTGTCCATTAGGTTGGAGCCCATTGGACTATTGCATTTCCCACATCTACTAAGAAAAAATATACAAGCAAGCTTGCAGGGTTCTGTGAGTTTGTGACAAAACCCACCTTCTCAGGACTTGAAGGGGGATACTAATTTCACAGATGATGTTCAGACCAGATTGCTGATGTTGCAGATCCATCTGAATAGCAGTAAAACGTCTTATGCTATTTGAATGTAGTAGAGGATCCCCAATGCAAACCAATTGCAAAGAAGAAAAAGCACACCCAAAATCCTCAAATTTTTTTTTCTGAAGCTCCTGAGGTAGTTAGGGCTTGTAAAACCCCTAGTCCTCTGTGTGTATCTGTGCAGCCAACAAAATTATGATGCATAGCTACCCACCCACACTTTGTTTCTTCTGCGATCTTTTGTCGTGACAATGCGATGGTTGACACGATCCTCAAAACCCATGGATACCTACGATGAACGAAATAGGTCGAGAGGGGAGAAAAAGACAGGTACCCATTTGCATTGAAGACACAGGCATACATTCACGCACGCCCGATCGCCACCACCGCTACAAACAAATTGGGATTGCGCACTCGACTACCCGAAGAGTCGATCCGAACGTTCTGCTCGATAACCCAAAACCCAAATCAGCGATTCTTTTTCCCCTTGTTGTTGTTGTTGTTCTGCTTCTCAGGCTTTCATCAAACAACAGACACAATGCCCTGGAAAAGAATTGGTGCTCTCATGGCATGGCTCCTCCTCCGAACAGCGACAACACACATCAATCTTCGCCGGCAATCAATCCATCAAATCTATCAGTCAAGGAATAATCTCCCACTTCCACCTTCACCTTCACTGCCTTTTTGTCTCCTACTACCCATCATCAGAGCTTTGATCCACCGCTTGGTTTTTGTTGCGAAAACCGCACACCGTCGACAACAAACCAGTTCGCATATTATTATTATTATTATTACCAGCCGTCCTACAATACCTAGAGCAAAAGCGAGGAGGGAGGAGGAGGAAGAGGAGGAAGTGGAGAGGGCCAAAGCGCACAAAGATTTCAGGAATATAGAAGAAGAACCCACAAACAAAAGCAAACAGAAAAAAAACTGCTTATGCGTGGGTGTGGTGCGGTGTGCTGTACAGCATTTCTTCAGCAAGAAAGAAAGCAATGGAGGGAAGGAAGCAGCGACCAAATGCTCACCCGCTTCTCTCTTCTGACCGCTTCAATGTCTGCAGATCGGGAGCGACAACATGCGATCTGAAAGCAGATGCAGGACGATGAAAAGGGAAGGGAAGAAGAGAGAAGAGGGACACGCGCAGAGACAGACGCAGAGAGAGAGAGAGAAGAGGCACGGAGAGAGAGAACAAAGCAGAGAGCGGGAGCGACGGTTATCAGGTCTGCGGGAGAAAATTATCCTGCGGTTATATATGATCCCCCAAGCGGCGGGGCGGGACCCAAAGCTTAACGACCCGAAACCGCCGTCGGACGGAACCGGCGGACTCATAATATCCGCCGGATCTATCATGTGGCCAGGACGCAAAGGGACCGGCGGGTTCGCTGCAGAGGAAAATATCCTCCGGTTCTAATTTTTTCATCGCCGTGGAGCGAGACCGGCGTGGGAGGTGCGGTTGAGTATCCGCCGGATCTGTTGTTCTAGCCGCCGTGTAAAGCACGGGCGATTCGCGGCAGGACAGTATCCGCCGCATCTATTCTCTTGACCGCCCTGTGGATGGACCGGCGGGTTAATATCCGCCGTGTCTAGGACCGGGCGGGTTGGGGGTGCGGGAAAATATCCGCCGGATCTGTTGTTGTCAAAATCAAATGGAGCTAGACAGGCCTGGGATTGACCTTTTTTGACTTTTCTTTTTCCTTTTTTTTCCCCCCCTCTTTTCTTTCTGAATGGTTTAGGGTTGCCAGTGTAATTCACAACTAGCCTAATTGGAGGTTTCTTTTTTCTTTCTTTCTTTCAGGGAGGAATACAATTCCATACTTCCGTTGGAAGCCATATATGTAGTCTATTTTATTAGGGGTAATTTTAGGGTTTTTTTTATTGTAATTTTATTTTCTTGGGTATTTTCCAATG
>Ga0209208_10005663_pt1 | contig 17340 bp, 16 predicted proteins | sample S1TSphfallax_3_FD_187694 | JGI IMG/M metagenome (GOLD analysis project Ga0209208, IMG submission 187694) | Host-associated microbial communities from peat moss isolated from Minnesota, USA - S1T2_Fd - Sphagnum fallax MG (SPAdes) (version 2) | ecosystem: Host-associated > Plants > Peat moss >... | reverse complement strand
ACAACGTCTTTGCCTGCACTCTGCGTTCCGGGGCCTCACTGCGTCGACAAGGTTTGGAGTCCGGCAATCTGCAGCGCATAAATCGCGGATCGCTGCTCCGTGCTTTCACAAACCAAAAAAAAACAAGTACGCAAAACTCGAACATTACATACTTTACGACCTCTTTCGAAGCACAAAGCAAGTTAGTTCTACCGAATCTATCAAACTCTTGTGGTGCTTACTGCCGATGAATGCAGGCTTGGGTATTTCCATGAACAAGTATTGACTCACATATAATTTGTCTCTGTAACTCCAGAGCTTCAATATCACCTCCAGATCTGTCTAGAAAAGAAGTGTCAAAATGTGAAAATCCACCGGAAACTTCTGGAAATTTTCTGTGTTGTCACGCGCCAACAAACACCTGAAGTCGTCGAGAGTCACCAGCTTACACCTGTCTTTTTTGTTTTCTCTTTGATTGTCTCTATCTCCGCAGCATGTCATGGCAACCCATATTGTTTTGAACAGAAAATTGCTCATGGTACGATATTTCCCGCACTAACCCTGCTCATCATGTTGATGCAAATCTGGGTTCTGGAAACAACTCGCGGTTGCAGACAATGAAGATGTCAAAGCATAAGCCCTAAAAGTATATATGTATGTCGTACTATATGTGTGCTGCACAAGCTTTCACCTGCTTATTGTTTTACTTCAACTGAAGATTTCTGCACCTACTGCTGCTCTCATGATGATGAATCCTAAAATTCTTCTCAAGGGAGAAAACCCTTTTTCTGATGGAAATACTTACAATCAATTTGTTTTTCTAGGGCTTTATCTAGCATCAGAGCATCATTTGAGATGTGCAGAACAGATTGATGAAGCAGCTACAAACCGTATCTTCCCTTCGGGGTAGTGGGAGGAGGAGAAGGGCACGGAGCCGCGCGGGAGTTGTGCACGGCCATCGTAACACTCCCTCCTCGTCCTGCATGTGGGCAGTGAGAGGGGAACGCGAAAGTTGAGGCGGGCGCAGGTTTAAAACTCCCGTAGGCCACGGCCAGGGCACGAATGGCCTTGTCCGGGCCATACACACACATTGGCATGGTAAGCTCAGCGTTTTTTTTATTTGGGGCGAATGCTCGCCACTTGGCGACAAAAAAATTCAATGTGACTCGTATGAACCAAGTTTGTGTAGGGTAAAGCCAGAGGGCGAGGGCAGTACTAATTTATGGCTCATGTGAGGCAATTGTCGAGTGCAGGTCCATTAAAGTAATACCTAAGGAAGGAGAGGAACTTTTCGAAATTAAAATTGCCTGCTCACAAAACAAAATGTGCCTCCTCTCCTTTGACAAAAAAAATTCGCTCTGTAATGTTACCTCCAAAGATACTACCTAAAAAATTCTGAGAGGTCTTTATGTCCACTAAAGTCACCAAGATTTGTAGGATTTTTTTTCCTGAATTTGCCATATTTAGCCAAATTTGGCTAATCCCTCTTGTGGATGGTCACAAGAGAAACAAAAGAAAAATTAAACCTTGAGCAGGATGAGATAGGTAGATGAACATGCATGAATACATGTATTAGCACAATGTATGAATACTTTTGGCTTCCCTTTTTTTCTTTTTCTTTTTCTTTTTTGCAGTGGGGTAGTAAAATCAATTGATACTTTTTCTGGGCTGCTTTGCACAATCTTTCCACATTTGAAGAGTTTTTACCTGATCATTTTGTCAGCTCTTCCTTGCAAGGAAAATGTTATGTTCAACTTACATCTTTGTAGCCTCATCCAGATGTTTGAGTGCATTTTTCCCTCGAACTTTTATTTGTCTGTGTGTATACTGTATACTAACTCTAATATTGGGGCACACATTGTTCCATTGATGAATGGTGCAAGTAATTTCTAAATAATTTTTCACATATGATTAGCTATATATGATTAGCCTGCCAATCAGGGTTCCAATGGACATTGTGTTTATTACTAGTTGATGCTAGTGCATTGAAGATGACCCAGTTAGGGCTTGGGTTGGGCAATGATTGGGCTCTCACATAAGCATGATGATGATTTTGGGGCTTTTTGTTATGGGCCATTTGGATATGTGCAGCTTTTGCTCTCTACAAATACCTGTAATTCATATAAAGGGGTATCAATGTTGGCAAGTTCTTGGATTTTAGTAAGGTCATGTCAAGTTATAAGGTTAGATTTTAGGGTCTTTGACAGAGGTTTCAGGTTTTTTTCAATAATTATTAGAATTTTATTAAAAGATCAACTTATTTTGAAAAATGATTTCAAACTTGAACTGAGGGTTCTGCCTCGTTTCTAAATGATTCAGGTTGTCTAAGTACATAAATATAATTATATTTAAATAAATATAAACCTGACCTTACATTTTAAGAAAGGTATTGCATTTAATTGGTAGTACATAATTACAAAATTACAAAAAATTATTTTGGAATGTGTGCACTAATTGAACAAACTAATTTTATTTTATTTTTAGTTTAATTGTGTGCAATGAAGATGAAATCAGAGCCTTGTCTTAAACCAGATTAATTCCAAAAAACATTTGTGAAAATGATAAGAACTGAAGCTTTTAGAAATCCAACAAACAATTCTCAAGATTAAACCAAAGATTTCTTTTTCTTTTTAAAATTAAGTTAGAATTGAAACTAAAGGTTCCTTTTGAAATCAAAAACTAAAAAACACTAGTAGATACCTAAAATGTTGATATTTCACTTCCAAGTTGCCATACACATATTGAATCTTTTGAAAAAGGAGCAAATGAAGGATGAAATTGTTCACAAAGCACTTGCATAAAATTCCTAGGAGTTGTAGGGTTCTTCAAACACTTGTATGATACCTCCCATGCTTAAGCTGTTGCTGTAAGAATCCCAAGATCAGGTATGTTTAGGTTCACAATAACCTTGACCTTGTAATTTTACTATGGGTAAAGCCCATGGGTGGGGGACATCCAAAATGAGGAGCCAGACTCAACCTTCACAAGATTCTAACTAAGCCCCTACTTTTGAGAATGTCCCCCCACCTTGGGCCTTTACCCTACACATACACATTCTCAAAAACAAGTTGTCAGAAGTGGCGTAACTCTGTCATAAGTGAGGAAGATGAATTGTCAATACATGCAATTTGTTTTAAAGAAGAATTTGCAGCATTCCTAAATCATGAAAGTATGCATGTGTATGGTAAAGCTTGAGGCCATGGGGTTCACTGGAATAAGAGCTTTGTCCAATTCTTTTTCTTCCAATGACGTACTTACCGATCGGCGTTCTGTTTTTTGAAACATCCCCCAAACAGTGGAGGGAAAAATGTTTGGAGTCACATGCCCTCCAATTACAATAAAAAATTCAGAGCAGGTCTTTAGTGTTTACATCCAGAAAAAATATGGTGTCTGCATCATCTTGCATTGCATTCCCTTTCACAACCTTTTGAACTTTTTTCCTTTGTCATATGATGCCACTCTGCAGCCAACTTCAACTCAACAATTGCATGTTTTCAAGTGGTCGATTGTTTATTCAATTATCACCAAAATTTTAATACTTTGTACAATACAAATAAATTCATCTAGATAAATGCTAAGAGTTGTTAAAAGGATCATTATAACTTTGCAACCCTGACCTGCACACTTTTAACATTTAAGAGTAAGACTTGATGAGATACCCTTACAGGCTGATTGTTTCAACTCTTATTTAATCTACTCAGCTTTTCTTTTATAAAATTTATTTACAATAACCTTCCAAAAATACTAAAATTGAATATACTCTCCCAACAATGGAGAAGCACCCATAGAAGAAACTCAACATGTCTTACCTATTTATCTCTAGCAGCCTTTACTAAAGAGAACAAAGGAGTTACATCAAATTTCAACTCTTACAAGTACAAAAAAGCTACCACTAATATCCTGATAGCTACATATAACAAATTTTATCAAGTTTGTACTGGATGAGGAAAAGTGTACGCTGTTTTTGAAAATGAAGATGGAGCAGCTTCATAAATGTCCCTTTCCCAGGATGTACAAAGATGAGAGGAGGTAGCATTGTTGCATTTGGGGATGGAAGATAGTGGCTCCTCTCATCCATGGAGGGCAGTTCAACAAAGTTCATCCTTCAGCATCCACTTTGTGATGGAGGTGGAACTGCCAACCATTTCCTAAATCATGGATATGGTCTCTGTCATTGATATAGAGCCCATCCATTGCATCCTTTGCAAGTGTGCGGTAAAATCCCCAGAAGGGGGAGCAGGGGCGTTCCCAACGTAAGGGGTTTAGGACCCTTACACTTAAGAGTAGGATGGATCTTATGCCTACTTAGGGATCTTACACCCATAAGTAGGTAGGTAAAAGATCTTTCTCACATTTCAGGAATAGGCATACTATCCTTCTTCTTTTATAGAGATATACATGGATATAAGTTGCCCTCCAAATATGCTAAGAAATTTCTCAAGGGTGATACATCAATAGGTCATCTTCATTATCCAGCGTGTAAGAGGAAAAAAAAAACACAGCATACTCAACTCTAGGGAAGTTTTCCTTACATTGAAGAAGATTCTCCCCTATGTGTGAGAAGGTTGGTTGGGCCCCATGATAAGTTGAACTAACGTACTCACCAGGTGCACAGATGGCAGGGGCGCACCTACTGAATAGCAATAGCACGTAATGCTCATGTCCCCTGTGTAAACACTTGATACTTGGAAGTTGGTGGTAGTGGTAGGCGTTGTTGGCCATAAGCTGATACATGGGGGCAAGGAAGAATGATCAAAAGTCAAAGTACATTGACGTAATTCAGAGTAATTCAGAATGATCCTCAAGGATGGGAAGAAAGCTCCATGCAGCTATTCTTTAACTGTCGAATTTTCGCTCTGAAAAATATGATTTTGACTGAATCAAGGGATTTTTCATGGAAAAAAAATGACCCAAATTCACCAGATTTTGAAGGAAAAAAAAATCCAAATTGCCAGATCCTTATGATAAATCAAGCCATGTTCCAAATTCCAATCAGTTACATTTGAGAACCGCTTGATGAATTATTCTTGTGTTTATTAGAAAGTATGAGGTTGGCTGTACCAGCTTATGTATTCATGGTAGGAGATTAGTTCATTAATAGCCAGGATTAGCCAGTTGTGGTCTCCTCACCTTCAAGCTTCAGAATTCTACCCTTGATGGTTTAAAAGTGCTGAGTTCCTCAATAGGAAACCATTTGGGCATTGGATTGTTTGTCCAGTATTAATTGTCCAAGAGAGTTAGTGGATGCCCGGTGGCTCTCATGAAAATAACCCCCCACCAAAACCATTCAGTTGTTCATAATGCATACATCCAGTTGGTTTCATTTCTTTTCTATCTTCTATCATCCTTTTGCACTTCCTTGGGGCATCATCTATGCTGTCAACCTGGTGCATTCTATTCACATCAACATTTCTTTGTCTACAACTTCATAATGGTCAACTCTTTGACTGCCCCAAATACGCTTGCAGAATCACAATCTAATTTGAACTCCACCAAAAAAAAGTCTGACCTTTTACCAATAGACATTGAGATTATAATCAGACACCAGTCTCTTTCATTTCACGACCAAGCTGGGTCAGCTCTCACTCACCTCATTGTGAATGCAGGGAGCTGGACAGGGTGTCCCATCCAGGGCTTTTATATTGCATACATTGAGCCATTCTCAACCTAACATCCTGCAGAAAATGCTTCTCTTATGCCTTGGATCAGTGAAGACCATATGTGAAATCAACCAAGAGGATTGTTGTCGCTGTTTGCACAGCACCCACAAAAGTTAAAAAGACACAGAAGTGGAGAAAAAACCAAGTATTCATAACTTCAAGCAAAGAGTGTCACAGCCAGGGCTAATCTTCTCACATCATCAGCTGTGCAACTGGTGAAGAATGTGACGAGCACACAATTAGACCAGTGTAATCATGAATTTGTTGATCAGATGTGTCATGATGGTGTTGCACAGTTCACATTAAGAAAATTACTTATGGGTGGAATGTCAGTGGAATGGTAGGCATCCACTAGACAAACAGATTCTATATGTGGAGCTTCTAGAATCTAGACTACAAGATGAATCCAAACTCAAAAATTATTAACCACAACAGAATGAGGGCTACTGCACAATATCTTCCTGCAGTGACTCTGAATTCTCTAGTCCCACACTTTGGGTGGACAGTCCACTGACTTTTCTGGCTGGTGTCCTAAAATGCATGTGTGGCATAACGCAGATTCTTTAGTTCAGAAATCACAACAGGAAGTACAAGAATTCCATTCATCAAAACAACACATCTTCAACCATTTGCATTTTCCATGTTCTCATTGCCACATTCTTTCCACCCTTATGGCTGTCATCTGAATAGTGCAGTTGGTGTCACCTCCAGGTTTTAGATGCCAGTACACCACTGCCAGCTGCTCATCCTCTGTAATTGCTTCTCTCTATACATAGACACCATGTTACCCCTCTGAGAATTCATTCATCATCTTGCATTTAGAAACAGAATCAATTAGCTGCAGAGAGATAGAGAAACATGCCACCTCCATGACTTTTAGGAACAGTTCCATGACACCTTTTTGCCACTCTTGATGGATTGCTTCCATATTCCATGAATTCTCCTCCTGTCTCAGAGCAGAACTGCAGCTCTGTGCAGGTAACACACTTCAATTCAATTGCAATTAGTATCACCATTGCACATCTCCTTGGTTCTGCATGCAACTGTAACAAAAAAGAAACAATTGGTAGTATAACCTAGACTGCAGTCTTTCATCCATCAGTAAACACAGTCAAGAGTATAAGCCACTCCCATTATGTCTATTTTCTCCTGCAAACACTAGGTTGTATTTCAGTAAACTGGACAAACTGCATCACTGATCAAATTCCAGCCAGAAAGAGCAAGAGTCTTGAAAAATCAGCACAAACATGTCAAGCAAGCAGCAGACTTTTTGTTACTCTGTTTGTAGATCTGCCTCCAGAACTTATATGGCTCTAATCAGTTCACTGTATCTCCGTTTCACATATAGACACACTCTCAAGACTCAACTGTCATTGTCTATGCAGAACTCCAGAAGGTCATACTTATCCAACTGTTTTCTCTGGCACATCTAATCTATTAGTCAATCCCAACTCAATTCAACATGTTCAGTATTTTGCAATTTTTTTCTGTCAATGCCCAGTTCCTACTCCACATGCAAGGCTATTTCAAGGATTTCAACCTTGATATCAGTCAACCTTGTCTGGTATGATGCCTAGGAGTAGACAGTCATACACTAATCACAAATGTCCCAGTGCATATCTGCAATTCACAACTAGAGACTCCAAGGACCAGATTAGCATTCTTCAACTCAAAATCTATATAATTGCTAGTCAGAAATTATTTCAAGAACCATTGACATGACCGTAACTACTTTGTCTAATATAGCAATGGAGCAGCATGAGAACTACCATCCCAACTCATCTCAAAGACACTCATCGAAAATCTGAAATGACATTAAAAAGGATTTTGCATTTGTCAAATCAGGGCCCTATGACAAAACTGCAAATAACAGAGGAATCATCAGAATAGCATAGCCAAGAAAAAGCAGTAACCACAGTGCAGAAGTTCAAGGATGCCATTGCCTGCATCCGTGGTAGTTGTGTTGCATGCTCTCCTATATACATTTCACTTTGAAGATCTGTAGGTGACTGCAATCCATTCAAGATTCGCTGGATATGGAAAGTGATCAGGTTGTGAACCCACAGAATAAGAAATATGAGATTAGCAGGCCTGCCAGAAATATGAGATCCGATACTTGGCCAATGTTATGTCTTTTCAGCTAGAGAGAATTTTCTTGTTTGTCCTACATATGCATTGAGAAGAGGACTTGAACAGCAGTCCTTGACAAATTTGTCTCTAATAATCTAAAATGATTTGAAACTTCTACTGCTACAGAAAAGGAACATCTCCGATTCGAGAAAAGGAACACCAAAAAAGAAGAATTTTATTGCAGAACGTTTGCAACAATCAACTGACGGGGACCCTTGTCAGACCACGATACTTACCTCACGAGTGAAGAAGACAGCGGAGGTGGAGGGAGCAGCAAACTCCCGTGTCTGTCTCTTCTGCAGCGCAGCAGAACGCCGACTAAGACGACAGCGACAAGCGACGAAAATCGAGGCACGGTTTCAGGACGGAGTGGCTTTCTGTCCCAATTCGTAACAGTAAACCCTATTCTTCGTATCTTCCCTCCTCTTTCTCTCTCTCGGTCTCTTTCTCTCAGATTGTCGTTTGTGCATTGCGGTGTGGCTATTTTCTGCTCTGCCTTCTTCACTCCAAGAACAGGTGGTCCTACTCAATTTCAAGCGACTTCTCTGCCTTATTGTGGTACCATCACCACTCTACTACTTCTTTTTTTTCAGAATTGGAACGCCACTTTTGTTGCTGTTTTGTTGCTGTCTCGCTTTCCCCCCCCCCCTCTGCTCGGTCGGTTTTCTGACGAAGACATCTTTTGCTTCAAGTTTGCTTCTCCGTTTTAATTGCATTTTCTGCCAAGCTCTCTTTGAATGTATGCTTCTTATGTCTATATGGGGGTGTCTGGCTTCCGGAACCGTCTAGTTTTGCTTTCTTGGTCAGATCGGGAGTTTCGGGCATATTTTCGTCTTTGTGTGTTTTCCACGCTACGTGTTTTACGACGGAGTCGCTGTTCTTGCAAGAACTTGTGTTGCGTATAAGCGCAAATTTTTTTTTTTCTTTTTTTTTTTGGGGGGGGGGAAGGTTTACATCTTCCTTGGATTGTCATCTTCTTGTTTTGCATGGTTTTGTGTCTGGAACAGACGGAAAGGGGCGATGGCGCGGTATGATAGAGCCATTACAGTTTTCTCACCCGATGGTCATCTTTTCCAAGTTGAGTACGCACTCGAGGCAGTCAGGAAGGGAAATGCAGCTGTGGGAGTGCGAGGCATCGATACCATAGTTCTCGGTGTTGAGAAGAAATCCACAGCCAAGCTTCAAGATGCAAGGTCAGCTTCTCTCCCGTCTCTCTTGCTCACGTTTGCTTGATGACATAACGAAGGTCTGTCTAACTTCTCCTGAACCAAGTGCCAAATCTCTGTTTTCCTTCTTTCATAGTGTATGATGCTTCCAAACTACTGCATCGAATTGTATCCAGTCCTGCTTAGAATTCCAACAGTACTCACCAAAGGCTTGACAATCTGAAACCTCAAACTTGAGAGGACAACATAGTGTAGTTTGAACTCTTATGGGTATGATTTGGGGATGTTTTTTGCAGAACTGTTCGCAAGATCCTTAAGTTAGATGATCATATATCATTAGCCTTTGCAGGCCTCACTGCTGATGCACGTGTCCTCGTAAACCGTGCTCGAGTGGAGTGCCAGAGCCATCGCCTCACAGTTGAGGATCCTGTCACTGTTGAGTACGTTACACGGTTCATCGCTGGCTTACAGCAAAAGTACACCCAGAGTGGTGGAGTCCGTCCCTTTGGAATCTCTACACTAATTGTAGGCTTTGACCCCTATACTAAAGCACCTTCCCTCTATCAGACTGACCCCTCTGGCACTTTCTCTGCCTGGAAAGCTAATGCTACAGGTCGGAACTCAAATTCTGTGCGTGAGTTTTTAGAGAAGAATTACACCGAGACATCTGGTATGGAAACTGTCAAGCTTGCTGTTCGAGCACTACTGGAAGTAAGTTGGATTCACCATCTTCGTATCTACCTCAACATTACTGTTTTCATTATCATATGATAGGCTATGGATAATGCTTCACTATCTGTTGGTCGGCTTTTGTATGTTTAGAGACCAGAGTATGACCTTAAGTGATCCCAAGGGGAGTCCTATAAGAAGATGACACTTGTTTCCTTTAGACAGATTTTGGGCAACTGCTGATCCAAGGGGGCTTTGTCAGGAGCTCCTTGGTCTGCTGCATATTGTTGTACATTTTTCAGCTGCAAAAAAGGTCACTACATGAAATGGTTTGTTATTGAGGTTCCAGAATAATATAACAGACATTTCTTCATCTTCAGCTAAGCTCTGAGCAAGAGATGCAAATTTGTCGTCCATTGGCTCAAAGAAACCTGACTGTCAGTGGCTTCAGGTTGCTCAGGATTCAGCGTTGGCAATATGAACTGCTAATTGCAGAGTTGGTTGCACAACACTAAGGGGTTTTTTGGCATCTGGGCAGGTGGTAGAGAGTGGTGGAAAGAACATTGAGATTGCAGTTCAGACCTATGATGAGGGCTTGCGATTGCTGGAGGAAGCAGAAGTTGAAGAAATTGTTGCAGGTATTGAGGCTGAGAAGGCTGCAGCCGAAGCTGCAAAGAAGGGTCCTCCACGCGATACCTGAACTTCTATTCCATGCTTCAATACATAAAGATAGGTATCTGATGCTGTAGTCAGTCATAGCTATCAAATGAGTTAATAGGGCACAACTTGCATTTGCTTGTGTGGCTTCTGCAATGTTTTGTAGAGATTCTTGGAGTTGCATCAATACCCTTTGAGATGCTGCGGCCTGGTCTGTGATTGATGGACCACAAGAGGTCAGCTTAGATCCACAGTTGTGCATGGTTATTTAGTCCTTTGTGAGACAGTCACCTGACCCAAATCAATTTACCATAGTAACAGCTGTCATGTATAGGTGAAATTCATAAGAGCTGATGAATGATTGGCACTGATGTAGAAGGTATTAGCTATGTATTTGATTTGGCCCACTTTCCAAAACCATTTAGGTACTCTTGTTTCATTCTTTGCATTCTGGGTAGTGATGAATAGCATCTTGAAAAGTCACAATCTGCTGCCAATTCTGCATTGTTTGAGCATCTGAACTTGGTTTTGTTTGTAGGTGCATTAATTCAAGGTTTTCATATTCAAATGTGATTCCATTCTAGCTGTTCACATCATTTATGTCTCCTTGAGTGTGAACTTGGCACATATGTGGCATAAAGAGAGCTGTTATAGGATAAAATCATGTGATAACATAGGTACACAAGCCAGTCATTGGTGTCACACAAAAGCTGCAATGTAATTACTAGTAAGGCAAAGTGAAAACAAAATGCAGGGTCATCAAATCTTGAATGATGTGTACCTCCAATTGCTGAGTGTCTAGTTGGTAAATTGCTATTATTTACAAGTTTATAGAACAGCTGTTCCTCTCCATCTGCCTTAACCAGGATTGTTCAATCTAGTTCTGTGTTCACCAACACCTTTGCATGCTTGACCATCCATCTGATGCTTGCAGGATATGAGAAGTTTTGAGTTCAAATTGCTAAAAGTAAACATGTTACATGAGAAGTGCTTAGTTATTAGAGCAGCTCCACCAGTAATTGGCACTTCCCAGACAAAACCTTCCATACACCATGAACTAGAAATGACCAACTAAACTAAATTTACACAGAAAAAGAAAGTAACCTACAATGCAACTAAAAAAGGAAGGAGCCTCGTTGTTGAAGTACTACTGTGACCATGATTTGCTTGGGTCCCTCTGATAGGACCAAGTCTTCAAACTCGGTATTCAACAGATCCATTTCCTCAACTATACCCTGAAATGGGTAACTTTATATCACATGGTTCATTATCATCTATGTCAATATCAGAATCTGAAATAGAAACAGTTGTAACCTTTCGAATGCTCGAGTTATGCTGCTGAGTAACCCCAAGAGTCATTTGAATCCCTGAAATTTGCATTTTCTCCAAATTGGTACTGACATCATGAATAGTGGGACCTAAGTTCAACCTATGCAGCATATCACCATCATTAGGGTAATATTTGACATCGGTCCCAGGACCATGCCACAACTGTATCAAACCTCAATCCACATCCACTATTGCCCCAATTTTGATCAAGAAGTCTAGACCCAATAAGATGTCATAACTATCCATATCTACTACCATGAAAATCATATTGCATTGTACGTCACCAACCTTGACTGGAACCTTGTCAATCCAACCCATGGCCTGTGTAACAACACCAGATGCAGTCTTGTAGGTTTTTGAACTAGTAAGAAGATGCATTATGCCCAGTTCCTGAATAACTACTGCAGCCATGACCAACATTGGCACTCCAGTGTCAACAAACCCCTCATCCACATAGTTATTGATTTCTACCAATAGATGAAGGGTTTTACTTCGATGTGTATTGTTGATGCAAATCCTCCAAACTGCTGTGGGTGCTGATACCATGGATATCTGGTTTTCACCAGCTTCTGAATCCCTACGCCTCCTTGCTAACTTCGCCAAACTTTCAAAATGCTCCAATTTTCCTAGTATCATGAGGATAATTTCCATGGATGAAAGGGAAATCCTTCCTTTAATGAAGTGGGCAACAATCTTATATTTGACAGATGCCTCCCTGTTGATTCCCATTCCTTCTCCAATGACTTCAAGACCTTGGACAGTTACACCTGGAACAACCTCTACAGGCATTCTCCGCTTAAGAACTCTGGTGTAAGAGAATACATTCTGACCACCACAAAGTTTATTTAGTTATTGCAATATAACCTCCTCATCATCCAGCATGACCTCCAAAAAATTTGCTGCTCCAGAGTGGGATTTCCCATCCTTGGGTTTTTTCCAACATCAATATTCAGAATTACCCAAACCTGAGCAGAAAGAACACTTCATTCCACAATTTTTTGTCTGATAGAGACATGCCACATTTGGCACATTTTGGCCATGGTTCATTTAATCTTGAAAGGTAATAGTTAAGTGGTCATCTCCTTTGCAAATCTGGCATCCACCAAAGATAGTGGAGGATGAGGATGCACCGAAATTAGATGCATTTCCTCGAAAGAAACTAATCAGTGTGTTGTTCAAAGCAAGTCTGACCTACTTCTCCATTGTAGTTTCAAAAACTCCATCTTCATGTTATTCCTTCAAAGGTTCATAGGGTGTCTCCCCAAGTTCTCCCAACACCTTCTCCAACTTTGTTGCCACTACAACCAACTCCTCAATATGAGTAAACATCCTCACAACACATACTTTGCGGATCTCGAGTTGCAACATGGCCATAAGCCTTTGCCTTTGTTCTGCATCCTGTATTCTACCCCTTTGGAAAATTTTGTCAAGACGTTCAAAGTATTTTTGAACTCTTTCCTTAAGTTCTTGTTTAAAGGCATATAGCTTCATTCTGATATCATCTGCATCCACAACACCATATTTCTGGACAATTAGTGTACACAAGTTTGTCTAGTCAGCTGGTGCTAGATTTAATCTTCTAAACCACTCCTTGGTTCTTCCTTCAGATTCAACTTTGCAATCTTGAAAAGCTTGTCTACATTGAGATCTCATACCTCAGCAGCCATAGTTAACCTCTCCACCCAATCATTCACATCCTCATGATCCCATCCCCAAAATAACTCATCCATGCCCTGTGGGCTAGTCATCTTGCCAACAATTTAAAGTCTGACTCCACAACAAATCTACTCAACTCAAGAAAATCTGTTGTAGGTTTTCTAGTTCTGGTTGTTTTTCATCCACCCCTTCTAAAGCCACTGCCTTTATCCTATTATCATCCACCTTGATACTGTAATTAGCATCATTGTTTCCTGAATATCTCCAACCCAACCTACCATACAAGTCCTTGTAGTAAATCTAGCACAACATGTAGGCATTTCTACCAAAATAGGAAACTCTAATCCCAATCCCCAATTTTTATATTGGAATCTAATTCAGGATGGTAAAACTTGGCACAATAACCTATAATGTCTGTATCCACCGGCATTAAAGTGCCACCAACCCTAGGAATAGAGGTGATTATTTCCCTAATTAACCTTCTCTCTTCAATCTAACTAAAGAACAGGTAAGTGGAATTCACCGGACTATATGAGGACCCACTGTCATCCATCAGAACCTGTCTGAGTCTTTAGCCATACTACAGCTTTTGAAAAGAACCCAGCATGTATCATGATTATGGCAACATCCCTAACTATTACCATAGATGGATCAAAACCAACAGTCCTTATTGATGCAAATCCTATTATTCTTAGGAGAAGGAAGCTGGCTTGTGGTTCCCAGGAAAAACCAGTTTCATCAAACCCAGACACCCCAGATTGTATTCTTCAATTCATCAAACCATTACATCCTTCAGAAATCAATCCCCTTCAACTATTGCAAATTTCTTGGAATGTTAAGTAAGAGACTTGGATTGATCACCTTCACTGACTAGAGCTAATGGAATGAAAGTAGATGGTATGAGAAAAACAAAATTGTTCATTTAAAGATTCCAATTAGTACTGTAGTCCACATCTGAAGTATGCCAGATTTTCCAGCTCAATAGACGGGATCTCATACCAACATGCTGCACCCTCAAAATTTTATCACCTGCTTACAATAGATCCTCCACACTAGGTATGTAAAATCTAGTAAAATGGTTTGATGAGATGGTGAGTCTAGGAATCCAAATGTCTCCTATTCTAAGTACCCTAATCTATATTTCAAAACCTAAAGCTGATATTCTACACAAGGTAGGAGGTAAAATGGTACTGCCTTTGGAGTTCTGCTGTTGACTCCCACCTCCTGCTCCATTGCACATCCTTATCCACACTTATGCCCGGGTATAAAATCCATTATTGCTTAGTTCAACTACAAAATCACCAACTTGAACTTCATCAGGATTAAGCCCTATGATGTTTACTACTCCAAAACCTAACAAACATAAAATCAACACTCCAATCTAAGGCCCAATCTGTGTTCTTGGGTAATTGAATCTAATGACTAACTACTGCTTGTGAATATCCTGGATAATCTCATCTATCCTAAATTCATCTTCACTGGAGGTTGACATGCTAGAATCACAGAAAATTGACTAATAACTACTGTCATGTTCCAACCGTTATGATCATTCACATGATAATCTTCATTTCAACATAACCGACCAATTTAATACCAAAAGAAACATACCACAAACTCTATCTATGGTATACACATTGAAACCTGAATCCTGCTAGAAATAGATGCCAATAAACTCAGACACATCAGACATTCATATTGAACCCAATTGCCTTTCCATGAATAATTTGAAAAGCAGAACATATCAATTCTTGAACATTTCCATGTCCTACCATAGATTGTGCATGTCTGTCACTAATGAAATATTAGCTGCCATATAAGCTCTGTCCCTACACCATTAAGACCTAGGAGTGTGAAACAAGCTTTCTTGAAGTTCTAGCCATGGATCAGATCATTCTATGTTGATTCAGTCTTTAAAGCTTCTATGCCCACCCCTACTATGTAATGCAACAAAACGGACTTTTATTCTCTGTTCATAAACGAGAAAACGGACACCCCAAAACCACTACAGACACAATTATGGGTACAACTTGTCCATTGAACTATGAGATATGAGGTTTTATGTAAAACCACTAAAGGTAGAATGCAAATTCATTACTCCAAACTAAGGTTGAAGTATATGCATCAATCAAACACAAGCTCAACCTGACTATTTTCACCATCTACACTAAACCTAGGATACCCGAAGAAGGTTTCTCAAACCTAACGCTCCAACAGCCACTACCCATCCTTGATTCTCATTTCTAGACATCACTTAGACATATGCATTATGGTTTATCTAGCTACATGCTCATCTAACTATGGTTCAGACCACCTAAATTCTTCATCACTTTTCAACAGCAACTCCTTATAGAAAACTTGCTCATCACAACACACTATTATCACTAAGTAGTAATTGGCGTAGCGAAAAAAGTTTCAGCAGTTACAGATGCAACAGCAAGACTACACAACAATTTGATAAATCACTTAACTTCACTCTACCTATATCACCTTCTTCTACCTTAAATCCTCCACAACACCACCCAAATTTCGATGCTTCATCAATGTTGTTCTATTCTCCACCATCGGAAGCTCTGCTTAGATAAAATCAACATTACACACAAACAACAAAACAATCCTTCACAATCACACATGCCTTCATGAAGTATTTTAAGGCGAAATCTAAACTGGAGAAATAAACAATGCTAGAAAGCTTTCCACCATCACTGTGCAAAAAGTTGATAATCACAAGAGACCAAAACCTAAAACTCCATTCACACATGAAGCGCATCAAACTATTTTTCACCCACTTCATTTATGTTCACACTACAACCCACTGAAACTCAAAACAATTCACACAATGTCTCCACACCAACCATACACATGTTGCCCACTACTTTCCTCCAACACAAGACATTCAACTTGTATTTAAATGATATTAAAGGATGAACAAGGCCTTAGCATTCAAACATAGAGTACATGAAGACCCACTTCCTTCCTCTATGACACTTCCACTTCATACAACTAGTATGTAACTACTACCCCTAACAAGTTCACAATGTTTTTGTTCCTAACCTTCTCCATACTACTCAATATTTAAATGCTACAATTTTCTATGCAAAGCACCATCATTCATTAAAAACATTACCAAAAATGTATTTTCCAAAATTGATTTGAACAACATATCACAAATGAGCTGCAAATCAACAATTGGTCTTACAAAATGGCTTCATGGGAGATCCATCTTAATGCTTTCATCTATCTGTGACTTCCTAAATTCAACCACCAAAAACTAATACCACTAACACTAAAAGACAAAAAGACAAGAAAAAAACAACCAAATGGATCTTCCTACCTACCAAAATTGCTAAAGTTCACTACTTGTTACCAAGAGATCCTTCATCCATTATATCAAAGTGATTGTATTTTGCCTAACTTTTCACCCCAACATTGAACCTTTTAACTTCCCTTTCTTTAGCTTAAGCTCTTAAGCATTTATATTTCTTGCCTCCATGTTGCCATTGAAATGTGTCCTTGCCATCCTTGCACATTCAAACTTAACCAAGTTAAATGTAAATTTAACAATTGTTTAACTTAAAAGGGTTCATTCTTTCTGACCTTCTCGAATTAAATGCCAAAAAACTATCAACATGTATCTTTGAATTATAATAATTTTTTTGTCATTTAGTTGTGCCCAACAAGATTGAAAAATCGCAACCTTCTCAATAAACAACCCAAGAAATTGTCTAATGGAACAAAACATAAATTGAGCTCCACCAAAACCATGTATAATATCTACTTAGTATAGATCCCACAACCTTCAAATCCCCATATCGTTATTTCAACTTTCAAATACATTTTTTGTTTTCATTCACCAAGAACACCCCGCCCCACCCCCCTCCCTCAACCTTATTTTGAAGTTTTAAAACTATCAAAACGTAGTTTCCTTTGATAAACCCTTCTTTATCTCCTTTCCTTTTCAATAACCATTAAAAAAAAAAAAAAAAACCTTTCACCATATCTTCTTTCAACCAAGAAAAAATTCAAATGACAAGGAACTTCAAAGTTCAAACCCTTTAATGCACCCCAAACCCTAAGGAAGATTTACAACTCGCATG
>Ga0209208_10005662_pt1 | contig 17343 bp, 17 predicted proteins | sample S1TSphfallax_3_FD_187694 | JGI IMG/M metagenome (GOLD analysis project Ga0209208, IMG submission 187694) | Host-associated microbial communities from peat moss isolated from Minnesota, USA - S1T2_Fd - Sphagnum fallax MG (SPAdes) (version 2) | ecosystem: Host-associated > Plants > Peat moss >... | reverse complement strand
AAGCAAAATTAAAGCTGCTTTTTAAATCTTTTTTTTTTGGGAGATTTTCAATAGCCAGAAATTCAAACCAAATTTAAGAAAGAACTCCAGATTTTTATACATGGTGCAAGTAGGTAGCCAAATATATAAAGGATGTTCAATTTTTTTTTGCTTTTAAATTTAGTTTGTTGCCAGTTTTGGCTAAATCTTCCTATGGATGACTGCAACTAAGAGATCATTTAGTTTCTCTACCTATTCTTCAAATCTATCATCCAAATAATACACATTGATTTTTAGGGTTTTAAAAACTTCGGTGCATCATGGCCATTGTTTTTTTTTTCTTTAGGGTTTGGATGAATTGTTGATTCATTACATACTATTGAAGCTTGTGCCATTGGCTCAAGTGTGAATTGGTTACCCAACTATTTTTTTCCCTCCAAGACCTTTTTTTTTTCTTTTTCTAAATTTCATATCTTAAATCTAATTTTTTTGAAATCTTCTTGGTTAAATCCTACTCATCAAAGGCTTTCCAACAATACCCAAGAGCATGCCCAAAATCCCTTATAGATTTTTAGTTTTGATTTATAGAAAATCTCAACCAAAAAAATATAGTTCAACATTCATAACTTCTCAACTATAAGTCAAAAACTTATGAAACCAACTTGATGGATGCACCCTTACTCATCAAGGGCTTTCCATTGGTACAAAGAGTGAAGCAAAAGAAAAGTCACTATGATTTCCCCTTGGTACCAAGAGTGAGGCAAGAGGTCACTAAAGTTTGGGAAATTTTCAAGATGATGCAAAACATTGTTGCATTTTATTTTATTTTAAAATAATATTTTGATCTCTCGTTGGGTTGAAAATTTCATGTTCATTGACATTGCAAATGATATCATAGAAATAGTGACTTATTGGGTTTTGAATAGTTCATCTTGGCTTATGTTTTATGAGTTTGAAAGTCCATGATTATAGTGTAACCTATGAGACATATATGTAGGGGCAACATTGCATTGTCATTGAACTAATATGTCTAATATTTGTCTTTCCTTGTTGAGCATTAATTCAAGGATGACATTTGCTAAAAAAATTTGTTATGAGATTTTGTATACAACACCCAAAATTACTTCCTTTGCAAGAAGAACATATCCAAAAGGCTGAAACAATAGGTAAAAATGAATTTGAAGTTTTCCAATTCAAAATCCATACCACATCCCATATTGAAACTCTTGTGATCATCACAATCCCAAAACATGCACATGTTTTTGTCACCAAATATAAACAAGTGGCTCATTGCATAATTGCTCCACCGTGTTCTTCACCCTAGCACATGGCCTTTTGGTGCATGAACACAACTTGTGGAGGCTAAAAGCCTGAGGGGCTGGGCTTTTACATCGCATAAAAATCATCACGTGTAATTTTATTTTATTTTTATTTTTTTATATTTTATATTTTTTTATTGATCATGTGCTACCTAGTCAATACCCATTAAATATTTGTTGAGCATCACAAGGAAAAAAAACAACAATAAGAGCTTCAAAAATGAAAAATGTTTGCCTCTACTTTTGCCATTTCATTTTTTCAAAACACTCACCCTCACTCAACAAAAGCACGTCCTATTACACTTTTGTAAGACGCCTTGCAACTACACTAAAATAAAAAGTGCCTAGGTTTTTACTATACTAGGCTTGTAAGTAGTACAATAAAGCTTCAAGGTGATCTTCGAGGCACCTATTGTGGCCACTCTTTCTTTCTTGGGCTTTTACCCATTGTAAAGCACAAGGTGGATGGGCTATTGTGATTGTGGTCATATGCAACAAAGCACCAAAATGAAAACAAACAAAAGGGCCAAAAGTTGGGGGGCACAAGTTGCTCATTGTGACCTTCTCCTCATTCCATATCAAGTTTGGGTGTGAAAATAAGATTTTCCCCTTGTCACAACATTGTGCATTTTTTGTCATTGTGTTTTTGCAATCTTAGCTTCCATGTGTGCGCAAAACACAGGGTTCCAACCCCATTTTAAAAGTTACTTTCTTAAAAACTCTAATCTACTAAGTGGTCAAATGGACCCTAAACCTTGGCAACACTTGAAAATATGTACCCATATCTACCCATCAAAGGCCCAAGAAAATCATATCACAAGTTGAAATATCCTTTAATACAAGTTCAATTCATGAGCTTGTGACCAAGGGTGTTTTTCTTTTAAAAAATTTCAGGTAGGTTGATTTGGCAATTGTCCTACTAGAGGATTTAGCCAAATTTGGCTACAAAGGCATTGAATTTTGTTTGGAATGAAAAACAACTTGTGTGCCCCCAAGGGGTGTTTCGCTTTTTGAAATGCCAATGTGTTGCCTTTTTTTTTGGCTACGTTATTTCATGGGACAACGCCCTTAAACAAGGTATTCCCTTTCCTTTATGGGTCTCTCCTTCCTCCACCACCTCAAGGAGGCCTTATTTTTTCACAAGCACCCAAGCCCATCTTTGGCCATTACCATATCCTACACATAATGGTTCTATCCTTTGGGGATTTGAAGTAACTTACATGATTCCCTTGTAGTAGTCAGTTCAGCTCCGGGCTTTGTTTTTCCCCAATTTTGTGATGTAGTAGCCACAATAGCAATCATCCACAAGAGGATTTAGCCAATTTTGGCTACAATACTACTACAGAGGGGAAAACTAGAAAACTTTAAGAAACCTTCTATAAGTTGGTGACTCAGGTGAAACCCAGTGAATAAATATGGTGAATTATTTAGACTTTTATTCCTCAAAATATGGCAACATAACACATAATATTCTCCTTTCTCTCCTCTCGTTTTTAATTAGTCCAGAAATCGATCACGTGCCCGGTAAGGGCTGAGAGTAGCCAAATTATTGAAATAGTCTCAAGTTCAGATGAATGAAATTCATCTGAAAAGGATGATATTATTATTATTATTATTATTATTATTATTTTAAAGGGTCAAAGCCAAACAAGGTGATTAGCCAAAAGCCTTTAGACAATAATATATAGCTAATGAAAAACAATGATCAAGTAGGTACCACTATTGATCCACACAATCAAAACTCAAATATTAATTTTCAAAAATTCAAAAAAATTATAATCCCTACAATATTTTGAAGAATGGGTGTCAATAAGATGAAATGTTTGTGTTGGGGAAAGACAATATATATAATTTTTAAATGTTTGAATATATTAAATACATCTTTTCAATCTTTTTATTCCTTTTTCCCCCCTTTACCATGAGTCCATTTATATTAAAATGTGTATAATCCAGAGGAGTTACAAACGCCATGAGTTTCTTGGCCATGAGTTTTCTTTGCAATTGTAACAAGTAATGTGTTACGAGCCCAAGTGTGAACAAGAATATGTAATTGCTTCAAGTCTGAACGTGACCCCGATGAGAAGGCCCAATTGTGAAATTTTCTATTTTCAAATTTCAATTAATTTATAGGGACAAAGACTATGCACTTAAAAATTCAAAAAACAATGGGCTTACTCCCTCACCTTAAGTTTTAAAATTATGAAATTACCTTTATGAATTTCCACTCATCAAGTGTTTTCCAACAACTAAGAGCTTGTCCAACCTCCCCAAATTATCATAGTAACTTTGGCAATTTTGGCACTTTAATGCCATTTTTTTTTCAAATTTTCATTTTGGCAAAAACAATGTAATAATAAAAAATCGACTTTTAATCATTCTCAGTATATTGGAATTTTTCGATAATTAAATATCATATGATATTGTGCATGAATGGAATCTAACATTGATTCATTTTTTTATTCAATGGCTATTTCTTAAAAGTATTCATAGTTTTGTTTTTCAAATTTTCATAGTTCTTTTCTTCATTTTGAAGTTCCAAATTGATTTTCATAGACACAAGTAAATAATTTAGAATTGTCATTTTATTAAATTGTGTTTGATAACAATAAGATGACAAAATAAAATAAAAATTTGCCAATGTCTGTTTGACAGAAACAAAATGACAAATATTTTGTTTGAATGTTTTAATGAAAGATGGAAAATAAGAAATTGCAACAAAATACACTTACTTCTATTTTCAAATTCAAATCACAAGTTAGTAAAGAGAATTCAAATTACAACATGGGGTATATTTATTCAATGCACATGTTGTATTAAACAACACCATTTCAAAGCAAGTGGAAGATTGGTCAGCAGGTAGGCCACAAAAGTTTGTTGTAAAGTTGTTGTCAAACCAAAAGGTCAAGCAAAAGCCAAGTGAAGTGCAAGACAAAAGGATTAAAATGCAACAAAAGGCAAGGGGGGAATACACCATTTGGCTTTTACCAAATTTTTAATGGCCTATCATGGCAACTAGAAAGAAATATGGTAATAACTCACAAGCCTTGCACTTCCTCAAAACAACATTAAAAAAATCATGATTCCCAAGTTTGTATGAGAAGCTAGAAGGGCAAGCTTGTGCGATTGGTTTACACCCCAAAGAGATTTGGAACCAAACTACATTCATATTAGTTGCAAAGCAATTTGGGATTGTAATAAAAAAGAATAAACAAAATATGTTGAAATTTGAAAAGTACTTGGAGCTTTGAGATACATTGGTTACTATGCTACAAGAAACAAAATAGAATAACCAACCACTTACTACATAAACCTTTTATTATCTTACCCATAATGTGTGGCATGATAAAGTCTCTCATTCCTAAAACCATTGTGATGCACCTAAAGGTTCAAGTGTAAAAGAAAATAGAAATTCATCAATTCTTCAAACAATACATGAATTGAACTTTCAAAGTGGCAACAACTACAACAAATAAATTTCCTACTAATTAGAAACATCAAAGGCAAGACATGGGTTTTAGAGTTGTTTACCTTGCAAAACATATGACATTTTTGCAACCTTAATGGTCAACAAAGACCAAATTGGAGTGCACCTTGTGCCAATAGCAAGAAAATGGGGATGGGAGAGCAAAGGTACAAAACATATCAAGGATAGAGGGCAAGTGACAATTGACACTTGTGATTTCATCTTATGTAAATGGGTTGCTACTCCCCCCTCAAGTCATATTTACAAATACCACACAAAACTCTACCTCTAAACAATGAAAGAAAACTCATGTGCATCGATCGTTGGTCAACTTTGGAAACCATAAAAAAATTGTTGAAAAAATCTTATTATTATATCTACATTCACAAATTGAACAATTGAATTTTCCATTTAACATTAGAAAATGATTTAGTTGTTAGATTGTTTGGTTAATACACAAGAGCAAAAAGTTTTTTAATTGAATGAAAGAAGATTACCCCAACATTTTTGTCACTTTCATTCTAGCAAATTGCACAAATTAACTACAACTTACAAATGTGATTTTGCAACAACCAATAAAACACGTTTTTAAAGTTCAATTCAATACATGGACAATAATAGTCATCAAAGAGTATATTGACAATGGACAAGAACCATGTGTTGACTTCAAGATGAATAACTTCAAACAAAAAATGTGTAGTTGGTTACATGCAACATGGACAAAGGTTAAAGAAATGAGGAACATGATTATAAAGGGATGCAACAAGATAAGACTCACAAAAACATCAAAACTTGATTCTTAATTTGTTACAAATTGGAGGCCAATGTTGATACACCAATATTCACAATGACTCTAGGCATCAAAGAACAAATGGAAGAACATTTGGATGTAAACCTTGCATTACCATTATCAATGATTGTGGAATAATGTTTGTAAGAAATTTTAGTTTGAATTCAACCATCAACTAAAGGTTTGAGCACTTCAAGATTTAAAATGTGGAAATTAGCCAGGGAAAAAAATAGTGTGAAAAAGGTTAAAGTTACGCATCATAACATTTTGTCAAAATTTCTATAATATGTTTTGACATTAATCCATGACATTTTCAAACTTTGAAACTTGCCTCTCACATAATTGTTTCACAAATGTAATAACAAAACCTACAATATTATGAATGTTCAAACACATAATGAAAAACACTTTTGCATGATACCTATTTGTTGTTGATGTCATTGTTACTCATGTTAAATTTGATGTAATTGTATTAGTACAAAACCATGGTTTTTATGCTAGTTTTAAAAATTAAATTCAGTCCAATTCTTAATCATAATGGACAATGGATAAGGAAAATTTTAACTACATTCAAAATGAACCGATCACTTATGCCATAAACCTTATTGAGTTTAGATTATTAAGATGATTGAAACATGTCAAATGACTTGATTAAAAAAATCAACTTGATTTAACATCCTACATGGCTAAAAGAATTAATTAATTAATTAAAAAAAACCCTTAAAAAAGAACCCATTACAAACTTACCAAGCTTCATAAGTTCACACAAATTATGTGCAAAATCTAATTTTCATAGGTTTCATGAGTTCCATGTTATGTTAATATGAATGATATTTGCACATATTCAATATTTTAAATATTCAAATGGACGAGACTTTATTTTTGAATGACATACATGAATGTTCAAGTTTAATACACAAAAAATGCATTTTTTAATGCAAAATTGCATCATTATAATTACACTGATTTAATTAAAATGCAAATTGTACCTATATCACATCAAGACATCATAGTATATATTTTATTTTTATGTTTTTCAAAATCATGTTATTTTCACACTTTGAAACCCACAAGCATATTTTTTTTCACATGGGTTCTATTGAAATTTTGTGATATTGGAAATGTGTGATGACTATTATGTGTATAATTTATTGGCCTATCACATTGAATCTTTTTTTGGATTAAACTAATTTTAAAAAAATTAGGTTTGATTAAATTGCCAATAATCAATAAACCCACATCTAGTCCTCCATTTGGTTTTTTTAATCATTATGGTATGCTACATGTCAATTTTTTTGCATATGAAACAAGAAAAGTTGAGTTCAATAAGTTTTGAATGAATTCAACTTAAAAATATGAACTTCAGGGCTTTAACCATCCAACCACAACATCAAGTGGTGAGAAATATTGGAATCTAAATAGATATACACATTAGATTAATTTTAAATAAGTATTTGAAAAATTCAAATGTAATGCATTTAATAAAGTATATTTTTCAATTTCATAAATAAATATATATATATTCAAGTCTGATGTGTCAAAAATTTACATATTAATTTGAAATATTTTTAAATTGGCTAGAAATTTGAGTACATAATTTCATTATTTTTAAAACATGTAATTTCATACTTACGTACAATTTAATATTTCCTTTGATTTCAAATGTCAACTGCACAATAAAGTTGATTGAATGTTTTTATATTATTATTATTATTCTATACTTGGGCTTTAAATTTTTTTTTTTTTTGGGTTTCCAATTAAATAATCTACTAAAAATTTAGTATATATCTCTTACACCTTAGGTCTAAAAATAACAAAACCATCACCATTAAATCCTATTCATTGAGGCCTTTACAACAACACCAATAATGTGCTTCAACTCGTTAATCTAATTCTGAAATTGACTTTTCATTTCACTAAAATTTAAAATTTCATCTATTAATAAAATTTTAATGACAAACATAATTTTATTCAAAATTCAATATCCATGCATCTTAGGTTTAAAAATTACATAACCACCTCCATTAATTCCCACTCATTGAAATATTTTTAGAAACACCAAGAATTTGCCCCAAATCCTTTAACCTAAGTTTGAAAATAGAATTTCATTTTCACTAAAATTTGATCTATCATTTGTTCTTCAATTTTTCAATATAAAACTTATTCAAATTTTAGTATCTCTTGCACCTTAGGTTTCAAAATTATGAAACTGCCACCATTAAATTTCTAGTTATTAACGGATTTCTAACAACACTAAGGACACATTCAAATTTATTTAGCCTAAGTTTAAGTCTAATTTTTATTTTCATTTTCATTAAAAGTATAATTTTGATTTGTTATTATTTCTTCAAAGACAAAACTTACTCGAGATTTTAGATTTCCTACTAATCATTTAAAAATTTCCAAAAACATCAAAAAATGCCCCAATTGACCCAAAATGCTTTGTTTTTTATTTTATTGAATTCTTGATCATAAAACTAAATTTCAATCTTTTTTACACCATAGGTACAAAAACTTAATGCACCCCAATTCATTGAAAATCCAATGGTACCAAAAGTGTGATAGGAGGTGTTGCGATTTTGGAGATCCAATGTGACAAAATTTTAAAATAAATAAACTACCTTACATAAGAGTAAGATTATTATAAACAACAATTGAAACCATGAAAACTATACTAAACTTTCACTTTGTTTTGTAACTAAACTTTAAACAAATGAATTGCATAATTTTTTTCAATTTTAATGTTGTCATATCATCAAAGGTAACACTACAATCACAAGGTGTCACATTTGAATGACTATTTCTAGTCACATTAGTCATAACAATCAAATGTACAATTCCACATGGGTGCCAAATTTGCCATGTGTATAATATAATGTTTGATTTGACTAGATAACTAGTTTAAAAAGTTATAATAAACATACGTAGTTTTGATATTACACAAACTAAACACAATTAGTCATTTCAAACTAATCATGATTTGACTAGCATAAAAATCATGTTTTATAATAGTGTTGTGTTGTTTGAAAATATAAGCATTTGATCATAATCCCTTAAATCATCATGCAAGTGGTTGTTATGGTTCAAATGGTAAAAACTATTTCTATTATTGAATTTGAAAAATCTAAGGTTTTTTTATTAGACATGTTTTATTACTATTGATGATACTATTGCAACAAACCCCCTATATAAACAATTATCACACACGATTGATGTTATATACAAGTTTACATAGAATCACATGCATGGTCATGATCCATAATACAAAATTAAAAAAATGACAAACAATACCTTTGTTTGATGATGATTGATTGTAACATTGATAAACAATAGGACAAGTGTGCATGCAAATGTGTACTTGGTTGTGGAACTCACTGTTGTTGTTGTGGTTGTTGGTTGCTACCAACAAGTTTGTTGTTATTGAATTGGTTGAATAAATGCTTGTAATTGTTGTCATTAGCTTGGTGTTGCAAATGGATGTTATTGTTGTTATTGTTACTATTGTACAAAAACCGTATCAAGCTATAAAATTGTACCAAAATCACACACACACATTGATGAGACATGAACTTCTCAAGTGAAACCATAAGCCAATGTTGAAGCTGTAAATAAATGTATAGGTAATATATGAAAATTTTGAAAACATGTTTAGGTATGTGTAGTGCGAAAAACTCACTAGTCATTGTTTTGCTTACTACTATTGCTATAACGTAAAATTGTTCTAAACCAAAAGTTGATTATTAATTGATGGTTGATGTTGTTGTTTAATTGGAACATATACACCAAAAACAACATGTTTATTACGCCCATAAATCTTTATGTTTTTGAATTAATACTCAATGATTTAAAATCCAAAAAGTGCAAGCAATTGTGGCCATTCCTTTCCATAGACATGCAATCACTAGACCTATGATAACACACCCCCCCTCCCCCCCCTTTGCGGGGCCACCACACACACACACAACCAACACTTTTGTCTAAAAAACACCAACTTGATATTGTTGTTGGTGTTAAACAAGGTTATGTTGGTGTAACTTATGATTGAAGAATGTTTATTGCTATAGTTGGTTGTGCTATTTGTGCCACCATCACCACCCCATCCAAACACAAGTTAGGCAAAACTTTGATATGAAACAAAGCTTAAGCATAAATGTTAAATCTTGTTGTACCCACAAGCAAGTTCAACCACTTTGAACAATGCCATGTATAATGTTAGAAAAGAATGCCACTCACAAGTATGAATGGGAAAAACCTATTATTATTGTTGTTGGATATTTTGTCGTTCAATATCAATAACTTTTTGTTATTGTGAACCCCATTTCTTAGAGCTTGTGCAAAATTCCGCATCAAAAATTTTCCTACAAAAATGCATGTAAAAACAAACAATATACATGTTTTAAAAACAACCTTGGAAATTTTAACTTTGACACAAGCTTTATGAGCTTGAAAACAAGTGCAAAAAAATCAACAACCTAGTTAGTTTGTAAGCAAACTCGAATAATATCCCTTTTGTCTTTTCATGATCGCATTTGCTCACATGTTATTTCATGTACTACTTGGTTTCATCTATAAACATGTCAAGTAGAAGCACGATGAATGTGTGTGACCTTCTTATAAACTTATGGCCATCAACAATGATCAACTAAAATTGTCAAACACATTAGAACTTTGATGACCTTCACCATGATCCAAGTGTATGTGTATCACATATTATAAAATTGTGTGTAAGAAGTAGTTGGAACTCTATTAGAGTTCTATTAACTTGCAATGAGGTGATCCGAACCTTCATTGGATAGCTTGACATGGATGAAAGTGACCATGTTTGTAACACATCCTACAACAAAATAAACAACCCCAACCCCTTCTAAGACAAACAAACATGGAGATGCCAAAAATTTATATCCTTTTCAAAGATTGTATTATTTACAACAATGTTTTGGAGTGATGTAATGATTGCAAACATAATATTGGCCATCAAATTCAATATTACATCACATCAATTATATTGTTGCTAACAAATTGGCAAGTCTACTTCAATGATGTTTTTTACACCTCACTAGTTTCATGTTGAATTTTTTTTCATGTTGCTTGATGTTTATTAACAAACACAAGTGTAGCATAATTTTGAACATTATTATTAGATGCAAAACATCTTCAAACACAAATTGAAAAAAAATGATGAAGATGTAATTAATATAATATCATTGAAAAAAAGATGTTGTAACTCCATTGTTGAAGACAATAATTATTACAGTCATGGTAACTACCATAATAAATGTGAAGATGGTAAACACATTCATAATCCCATTAGTTCCCAAGCTTATTGCAACAACTATTGATGCACCCCTAAGCTCCTTGATGGACTCAACTATGAGTCCAAAGGTGTTAGAATTTTGGCAAATTGTTTTTTTTTTGGTTGGCCTTCTTAGCAATTAAGTAGTGTAAAACATGAATCATAGGTAGGTGACCTTCCTTCATAGATAGACATAGATAAATGTTTTAACTGTTAACGTGCAACCATTTTCACCATCCCCTCCTTCAATTTATGGTTTTTGCAAGTTTGGTGAATTTTATTTCCAAAATTTAAGCAGTTATTTTCGAATTTACATTGAAAAAAACTCCAAACAAATTATCACCAAAATGCAAAAATTCGCCAAAAAAAAATGCTGCCCCTAACACCTGGGTGCTCACATTGATTTGGCTAATTTATTTGGTGATCATTATTGGAGTTATTCGTAAAGTCACCCTGTTTTTGGGCCTGCTCTCACACCCTATCCCCTCCTTTAATTGTATCTGCAAAGTAAGGAAATTTTTATTAAATCTGAGTATGAAATGTTGAAACTCAGCATTTAATGCACAAGGTTCTAGAGTAGTTATAGTAGGTAGTTTGTACAGGTAGGAGAAGTGTAAATATATGTAGCGACAGTGTGGAGGCGCTCAGGGAAAAGAAAAGACAGGATGAAACTCAGTTTACCACCACCAAACTAGTTTGGGTCCCAATTATTTCGTTTTGTAAAATTTTCATTCCCAGTTACGCATTTGATGCCCTATTATGCTGAAACTGGCCGTTCTCTCGCCCCCTAATCCTGTGACTTTACGAATAACTCCTGGGTCGCGCACATGATTATGAAAACCCGCGCTTCTGCCTGCCTGCCTGCCTGGTCCTTGAAATTCGCTGGCAAACAAAATGCGGAGGAGCATCATGTTCTTGAGTATCCTCCGAGTTGACAGGCTCCTGTGCAGATCCACCCACCGAATCAATTGGAACACCATTGTCCATGCCTCCAGCAGTGCCACAAGCCTTGGCAATCTTGCCCCAAAATCAGTAAACATCGCTCAAACCATGGCCATTTGCATTGACCTGCGCCGGGATTCTTCATGCTCCTGTTTCAATTGATTAAATTTCTTCTGCATTTTATGTACTTTGGACTGAACTTGAGACCAAGTGCACGGAGGGGTCAATGGAAATGCCTCCTCAATCCTCAATAAAATTTCTTGCCACTGTTGCTGTGTCAGGCTGTTCATGCTGTTGGCAAGAAGCTTCTCCTCAAGCAAATCCATCAACAATGCTGTAGAATCATCTTTCCAATCTCTTGGATTTTTGCGTGGAGCTGGAGGTGCTGCGTGAGGCAGAATGGACAAGGGAAGAGCTTGAACCCATCATCATCTGGGTCAGGAAACTTGGCTCTTGAGAAAGTTCCATGGTGAGAAAAAAATGTGATTCAAAGAAAAAATTGAGAAACACAGTGCCTGTATTGTGTGCAGTGAGAAAGACAGAAGAAAATGTGATTCAAAGAAAAAAATTGAGAAACACAGTGCCTGTATTGTGTGCAGTGAGAAAATGCCTATGGAATGCAGGCAGGTGAGCACTTGGTGGGTTTAAGGAGAAATCATATTTGTTGGTGTTCAATGCACTCTGTCTTTGCAACTTTTATTTTGGGAAATAAATCCAATCCCTTTCATTGTGTAGAGGGGATGGACAATTATGGGTGTTAAGTGTATTGTTGCAATTTTTGGAGGTCCAGTTCATACCCCTATCCATTTCATTTTTTGCAGGTTGATGCAAAAGCAAAAGTCAGTGCTGCTAAGCAAGCAATGTTGGCTATGAAGCTGGTGGAGTCATACTTGGTGTTACAGACCTCTATGATCTCTGCAAGCAGTGGACCTCATATCTCATAAATGCTATCAAAGCCAAGGAGATTTTCTTGAAAAATTGTCAACGATGTGGGTGGCCAGAAGGCTCTCATCATAGGTCCAACCAACAAGCTGATGATTATTTGGAAGGTACACATTCCTGTCTTGCATCTTGATTGCATGTACCATCATCCTATTAGCTGTATAAGAATGCAATGCTTCTGAGACATCATGATGACTCGATGGGAGATCACTTGTGAAATTTGCATGAAAATGGAGCAAAAAAGAATTATATTGATGGATCATGACCTTCAGCTGCTCTTCAACGGCTGTGTTGAGCCATGCACCCAGATACTTGTGTGTGAAGAAGTTCAAAGGAACAGAGGAATTTGTTTTGTTACTGATTGATGGGATCCGGATGGACAGGTTGAATCGGATGTTGTTTTCAGGACAGTGAATGGTAAATGGCATGCTACAGTACTGGAAATAGCTTGCATGCATAAGACAGGGCATCCCATGCTTCTGGGTACCACAAGCATGGAGCAGAGTGAAGCCCTTTCTAAGCAATTGACAGAAGCTTCTATTCCACATCAGGTAGAAGGAGAACATTCTTTTGTTTCTGTCATCATATCCCCCATAAACCCTGGCAGTTTTTATTGTGCTTAAGCAAAAAAATTGTATGCCACTATTACACAGTGCCAGGATTGTATGCCTTCTGGGTCTTAGTTGTTAAAATAATTCTTTTATTTGCGTGATTCTGTTGCAGGTCCTTAATACAAATCTTGAGAATGTGGAGTGAGAATCAGAGATTGTGTAGCACAAAGATCTGGGAGGTGTGACCATTGCCAACAACATGGCAGGTCATGGAACATATATTATCTTAGGTGGGAATGCTGAGTTCATGGCCAGGCTCAAGCCCTGTGAAATGCTTCTGCCTCAGTTTGTTCACTGTACTGGAAGTATGGGTTCATTTGGAAGACATGGAGCAGTGTTTCTGTATGGACCAAGTCTGTCTTAGCCCGTCTTCAGTCTTGTATAATTGAACAAGCTGTTGTCTATATGGCCAGGGTGGTGTGGTTGGGTAGAGGAGACTGCTGCATTGGCAGAGGAGTTTGTTAGATCTGCTGCCCAAAAATGGGGAGAGATCTCATTGACAGAGCTCAAGGCAGAGGATCATCTGGCATATGCTTGTGGGAGGGCAGTTGTTGTCAAGCAATAATGCTAGTCCTGGAAGTTATGGTCCTTTTTGCGTTTGGGAGATCGGAAACTTCTTCTAGAATGTATTCAAGAGAAGCTGTTCTTAATAGACCATTGTTCTTGCCATAACTTCCCATAGGCATGTACTGTTCATGTTCTCTGATATCAGAGAAGGTGATATGGTGGATCATGCAGGGTTGAACCAAAGATGATGTGATGAGGCAGATACATAATGTGATGCAAGCCATTATCTCAGATTTAAGGTGCTTTACAGATGAAGAAAAGAAAAAGGTAAGTAGATAGAAAGAGATCATCATGGTCTGTGTATCAAGCTGCTCACTTTGTAGTTATAGAAGAGCAAGCTTTGCATCATCTCTCATGCCTAACTGCACAAGTAGCCAAACCCATTTAGCACCTATCCTATGCATTGAGGAGATTGACAACGGGTTGCTCACCTTGTCATATTGCAGGTGGTAGCAACTGGAGGACTCCATGTTGTTGGTATTGAATGCCATGAGTCAAGGCACATTGATAATCAGGTGCCATGTGGTCCCCCTTTTCCTCAAGGGTTGCCATTCTTACTGACAGCACCATGGTTGCAAGTGATCTACCTTGTCTCTAATGATATGCCATTTTTCAACTCATGTGGGTTGTATGGTCCTGTGGTCTCCTTGCAGCTTCATGGTCATAGTGGTCATCAGGGAGATCCTGGAAGCTCCAGATTTTTCCTCAGCCTTGAAGATAACATTTTTAGGATTATTGGTGGTGATCGGATACAGGTGAGTTTTTCTCAAGTTCAATGGCTCAAGAAAGCAAAACCAAAAGTCTAGAGATTGTCCAACTCTTACAAAATGTATGTGCAAAGTGGGTTTTGTTGATACATTATCCCTCCCCCCCATCGGCCCTTATTGAAATGATGGTAGGGTTGCAGGCCTTGATGAAAACTTGCAGAGTTGAGGACCTTCCCAATAAGTCAAAGATGTTAACTAAATCACTTGATGAGGCTCAGAAAAAGGTGGAGTGCTACTTCTATGTGTCAGACAATGGAAGCATTTTACATTGTAGTGCGATTGATTAGATGAAGAAATATTGCTCTCAGTTTTGCACACCATGGGTGGTGGTGAAGGTGCAGGTACTGTTATCTGCTTGAAGACTTGTCACCTAAGCTGCTAGCCGAGAAGCATTCCACCCTTGAGAGTCTTGGTGATTACCTTCACTTCCAGGGTCAGGAGGCTTTACTTACAGAAAAAGGTAAAAGAGTTGATGCACCTTCATTCTGCTGTATGCACATATCAGAGTAATCTTTCTTTCTTGGATGCCAGTGGCTGAGTTTCTCACACACAAAGCATATGGATGTGTCAACAGCTCAAACCTGTGCTGGCAAATCCTGGCAACAGAGTCTAGTAATGGAGCTCCAACATCGCATGTGGATGATCCAACAAACAAATTTCTGGGCAGGAGTGGCAAAGATTATATTCAATCAAATGGCATCAATGTTGGATCATCCACATGCGATGTTGGAGCTCCATTACTAGACTCTGTTGCCAGGATTCTATTCTAAGTTGCAGCAAATAGCCAAAAATATAAAAAGGATGCTAGCTTTTTTTTTTTAAATTTTAAACTTTCATATTTTCTTGTCACCAAATCTGGCTAACTCATTTCATGGAGGATTGCCACTTCGGCTACATCACAAAATTGAAAATAAATAAATTTTATAAATTTGTTGGTGACTACTAGGTAAGTAAATGTATGAGGATGGTTAGTATCAGTGTTGGCTGGCTTGATTTTTGGCTCTTAGGCTAGTTACTAAGTATTTGGACCATAGGTTCTAAATTTTGAAAAAAAAAACAAAAACAAAAACAAACACACACAAATTGGAATAGGAACTGGTCTCAAAATCAAAACTAGAACCAAATCCAATTGGGCTAGAACTGGCCAAAAAATCCATTCTATACAGGTTTTAATTCTTCATTTTTCTAAAAACTATTTTCCCATTTTTTTTATGTTAAAAAAATTAGTTTTAATGTTTTTGCAACTAGGGTTACACATGTTGTTAGTTTGAGAAAAAAATTTCAAGTATGCATTTTTTTTGAATAATAAATTTCCAAATGGTGGTGTGGCATAGGTGGGTGGTCACTTTTGAAACATGTCTCAAGTATGCAAAGTTTTATTTATTTATTTTTATTTTTGTTTTTAAATAAAAAGATTTAAGCATGTAATGGACATACTTGGTCATTTTTTATTATTTGTACAATGCTAATAATTAGAAATTTTTTTAATTCTATTTATTGTGTGGAACCAAAACCGGAACCAAGGATTTTGAAAAACCAAAAAAAAGAAAAGTGATTTTCAATCGAGGGTTAACCAGAGGTTAACTAAGCCAATTTCAGTTCCAAGTTAGTAAAGAACTAGACACAAACCATTTGAGTGTGAAATTGGAATCAAAGATTTTTCTAATTTATTTTTTAGGAACCAGAACTTTTCATTAAAAGTAAAGAACCATCCAACACTGCTTAGTACATAGTTAACCACTGTGGTTAGCTGTGGTTAGCTATGGCACAGGAAACACTTTTTTGTTGGGTATCGAATAAAGTGTTTTCTATACATAGTTAACCACCGTGGTTAGCTATGGGACAATAAAACACTCTCTTTTTCATTGAACAAAGTGTTTCATGTACGTAACCACTCTAGTTAGCCATGGGAGAGGAAACACTTTTTTTTTTTTTTTCCATTGAATAAATTGTTTTCTATCCACACAACATCCATCCATCCATCCATCCAACCATATGTTGGATGGATGAATGGATGGTGTGTTATTTGGCTGCTGGTCCACTTTGGCTGTGTGAAAGGTGTGTGCGATTGATTCACAACGTGATTTTACATAACAACACTTCCAGAAAAGAAAGTTCGAGAGTTCAAGTGACTTACATCATGTGACGGCGTTTGCCTTACGCAACAAAATGGCTCTCAATACGTCATATACGATGTAGCTATGTGGCGACCTTCCTTCCTTCCTTCACTTTGGTCGACTGCATGTGCGTCTTTTTGTGTCTCACATGATTTGAGAACAGAAAAATGTGGGGATGGAAAAGAATAAGATTTGCTGGAAGTATATGTCCCTCAGCCCCCAAACACGAGAAAAAAAGAAAAAGGGAGGAGAAGACCCCTTTCACTCCATGAAGCGACTTCTCATTGGTTGCATGGAAATTTTTATTCCTAATATTGGCTGCCACTATTTTTGTCCTGGACTAATAGCCCTTCCCAAGAACACCCAGAACACCCAAACCTATTCAAGCCCTTGCCAAAAATGGCGACCAACACAATTAGAAATTATCTTAATTTTTTTTTAATTAAAAAAAAAAAATTCTTGTTGACTTGGAGAGTTTGGCAAAAGAAAGAGAGGGGGAAAAAGAAAAGGGAAATAAAGAAAGACATCAAGTTTTTGTGGTCAATATTTCACA
>Ga0209208_10005661_pt1 | contig 17345 bp, 22 predicted proteins | sample S1TSphfallax_3_FD_187694 | JGI IMG/M metagenome (GOLD analysis project Ga0209208, IMG submission 187694) | Host-associated microbial communities from peat moss isolated from Minnesota, USA - S1T2_Fd - Sphagnum fallax MG (SPAdes) (version 2) | ecosystem: Host-associated > Plants > Peat moss >... | reverse complement strand
AATCGTGCACTGTGTAGAGCGGAAGTGCCGAATCACCGGAGTAAGCAACCCTGAGCACCTTCGAGCGAGCCACTGTAAACCGTGGAGGGACAGCTCGAATGACGAGCGGCTCGACGGGGAAAACGGTCTCTTGTTAACGCCTAGTATTGATCATTTATTCGACCGTGGATTCATTGGATTTGAAGGCACGGGTGACGTTTTAATTTCTCCCGTAGCAGATCTTCAATCGCTCGAGCGAATGGGCATAAAAACTACCGGTCGGGTGAACGTCGGGACCTTTGCTGATGGACAGCGACGTTATCTTGATTGGCATCAAGAGTATGTGTTCCTTCAATCACGCCGTAGCCTCAGTTTGTAAACTCCTCCGGTTCTCGCTGTGCCTGTCGTCATACCAGCTTGAAAGAGCGGACGGACCGTCAAGTCGACGAGGCAAAACAGATCAACCTGCAGAGATTTGCCAACAGTCGGAATCACTCTCCGCGGAGATCATAACTCGCTGCGGTCGATTGAATTCCAGGAGATCGGAACCCAGGAGGCTCTGAAGTTCCTGTGAGATCACATTGTCTCCGTCGGGTTCCGCCGCAATCCAGTTGACCGCAACCCGCGCAAACTTGGCATACTTGAATCCGCCATTGATCTTTATGACCTTCCAGCCGGCGCCACGAGGCAACCCATCGCCCGATGGGCTGCCAAGCATGATGCATGCAGAATTGCCATTGGGGATGACCTTGTAGGTATTGCGTCCCGGCCCTGGCCGCGATAGGTAGGTCTCCAGTCGCCACTCTACGCGTTCTTGGATGGCCTCGGCGAAGGCCACTTCATCATCGGTCGTCGGGCCGATGTAGGAGAATGTGCGAGTTTCGGCATCGAAGGAAAACCAGGGAGAGGCGGCGGTGGTGTTCCCTCCAATCCAGGCATTGATCGGATTGGCGACGACATAGTTATCGAGCACCGGCGCAGCCACGTGCATCACGTCCGCAATGTCGGTTCCGACGATGTCCCGGGAAAAGCGTGCCTTGGAAAAATGCCGCCGAAAGTGGAGAGACAAATCATCGAGCGATATCGAGGTCTGGAAACGTCCTGGCTCGAGCATAGCGTCGAGGACGACCATTTTGTACGAGCGATTCATCGGCGTCTTTTCGAGTTCATTGAGCAATGCGAGGCATTTACTCCCCAAGACTGTCCGGTCGCGGTCGGTGAGTGCGCCGCAGGCTTCGATGGCACCGAGCCAGGTGGAAAAGCTCATTCGATACTGGCGGCCCGGATAGCGGGCTCGCCGCTCGATGTCGACCAAACGGGGGCGTCGGCCCAGTTCGGTTTCAAGCCGGCGGAATTCGGCCTTGAGCGCTTCGCGCAGCGAGCCCGGCGCCTCAATGACGCTTCGCAGCCGCTCGAGCGCGAGCGGTTCGAGGTGGATTTCGATCGCGTCGGGCAGACTCGACGTTGATTGCACGCTGAGCGTCCTCAATGCGGTCGCAATGGCCTCGGGGGAATCGTCCTCGATGCCGGTCAAGAAGGGCAGCTTGTACTGCGCGCGCCGATAGTTGCCGATGAAATCGAGCACGATCAACCGCGCCTTGCCTTCATGGAGACGCAGACCCCGGCCGAGCTGTTGCACGAAAACCGTCATGGATTCCGTGGGTCTCAAGAACATGACGAGGTCGACGCTAGGAATGTCGACGCCCTCATTGAAGAGATCGACGACGAACAGGACCGCGATGCGGCCAGCTGTGAGTTCCTGGACGGCCGTGACACGGTCGGCGGAGTCCGGACCGGAGTGCACGGCAAGCGCCGGGATGCCGGCCGACGAAAACATCCGCGCCATGTACCGGGCATGGTCGATGGATACGCAGAAGCCGAGCGCCGCGTTGCTGGCATGACTTCTAAAGTGCTTGATCGCTAGGTCCACTCGAGGCTCGGTGCTCAACACGTTCGTGAGCCGCGCGACGTCGTATCCGGTGCGCGCGGTATTGAGCAGGCTGTCGTCATACTCGATGACGTCGGCGACACCGAAGTAGTGAAAGGGCGCTAGCCAGCCCAGACCGATGCCGGCAAACAAGCCGATCTCATAGGCGACGTTGCCGTCGCAGAGTGCATACAGGTCCCGATTATCGCCGCGGTACGGCGTTGCGGTGAGACCGAGTAAGAACCGCGGTCGAAACGATTCGAGCAAGGCGATGTAGCTTGGCGCCGCGGCGTGATGAAACTCATCGATCACGACGTATTCAAAGCGCTCCAGCGCGAGAGGATCCCGGTCGATTACCCCCGCCAGCGACTGAACCGTCGCAAAGACGAGGTCGCGGTCCAATTCGCTCGTTCCGCCGACCACCATCCCGGTCGAGTCGCCGGGACGCACCGACTTGAATGCATCGCGCGCCTGGCGCAGCAGCTCTTCGCGGTGGGCGACGAACAGCACCCGAGGAAATGTCAGCGAGTCAAAGGCTGCGAGATACGTCTTGCCCAGCCCCGTGGCCGCGATCACCAGGGCACGGTGCTCGCCGTCGGTGCGAAGCCGGCCCAGTTCTTGCAGTGCGAAGATCTGAACCGCCCGCGGCTGCACCGGCTGGGCATAGTCGTCGGCCGTTTCCAGCACACCCATAACTTGGGGGATTCGGCGGGCTTGATAGGCGTCGATCCACTCAGGGGTGAGTGACTTCGCCAACGGCGATTCCCACAAGTCGGCGAAACGCTGTCGCAGCTCAGGAAATGGTTGCCCAACATCGAATTCCATCACCGTCCAGGTCCACTCGATGCCGGCGACCAGGCCGTTGCGCGAAAGATTGGCGGATCCGATAAACGCACGACCGGATCCATCGGTGTGATCGAACAGATAAGCCTTCGGGTGAAAACTCCCACGGCCAACCTCATAACACCGAACCAGGGCCGTTGGCCCGAGGGACACCAGGCGACGAAGTGCGGCCGGCTCAGTGACGCCTAGATAGTCGCTGGTTAAAAGCCGGATGCTCGCGCCGCGCAGCGCTGCGGCGCGCAGGTCCCCCTCCAGAATGTCCAGACCGCTTTCCATCACGAAGGCGACGGCGAAGCTGGCGGCGGCGCAATATCGTAACTCGTCGCGCAATGCCTGCACCAGCGTGGTGCTGCGCCCGACGTGGAGTCTGGGAGCGGCGGGAACGATCGGCTCCATCAGGACTATCGACCGCAGCGCGCATTCGTGAAAGGCGGCATCACTCGCTCCAGTAGCGAGCTCTGTCGGCGAGAACCCACCGAACGCCGCCCCGGGGATCGGCCACGTCGCCAGAATAGCGGGGTATCAAATGGACATGCACATGCGGGACGGTCTGGCCGGCGGCCGGCCCATCGTTGATGCCGACATTGAAGCCGGCCGGGGAGAAATCCGCGTCGAGAACGCGTTTCTGGTCCCGGACGAGACTGAATAGCGCCTCCTGCTCCCCGTGCGAGAGGTCGAAAAACGAACCCACGTGTCGATTCGGGATCGCGAGCGTATGACCCGGTGAGACCGGATAGCCGTCGCGGATGGCAAACGCCATGGAATTAGATGCGATGACCCGGCCGCTTTCAATGGTACAAAAAGGGCATTCAGTTGCCATGAAGCATTCTATATCAGGACTCACGCGCACTGGTTGCGAGACAATGCGAGTGATTGACACGCACGTGGCTGAATTTTGTCTGTACGGAGCGCAGCAGCACAGCGCGCTCTGATCGGACGTTTGGCGATCGGAATCACATGACGCACACCGCCGCGCGGGTCCTTCACATCGCCCACAAATCGTGGAATAACGTGGAGGTGCAAGTGGAACACCGTTTGCCCCGCTGCCGCGCCGACATTGACGCCGATGTTGTAGCCGTCGGGATGGTGACGCTCGTCGATGATCGCTTTTGTCGAATTGACCATCGACAGAAGGGCGGATTGCTCCGGTTCAGTCGCATCAAATAAACTCGGTATATGTCGCCGAGGAATAACGAGCGCATGCCCCGGGCTTACTGGATACCCGTCCCAAAGCGCGATCACGAGTTGATCCTGTGCAAACACACGGTCCTTCCGAGGGTCACAGAATGGGCAGGATGCTGCGGTATGGGTGGTGGGCACGATCTATTTATTCAGGATCTTTGTAACGTCGCCCGGTCAGACATAGACGGCTTCCAGTTCGATGAACGGGCGGAGTTCAGGACGCAGTGATTTATCGGTGACGAGGTCGACCGGACGACCCAGGAGATCCTCCAGGAAGAACTGAACTCCGAAAAATCGGTCCGAAGTTACTGGCCCATTCAAGCAGACGGGAATATCAATATCGCTGTGCAGGTTCGCGGCGTCGCGCGCCATTGAGCCAAACAACGCCAGGCTCACCAATCCGAATCGCTCCGCGAGGGCGGGTTTGCTTTGCGCGAGAAGTTGCAATACCTGTGAACGATTCACGATTTCTCTTCGGCCGCGATCATCACCCGCGGTCATTATAAAGGGTTACAGATCTCCTGTCCCAAGGGCACTTTCTTGACATTTCATCCGCTCCCGAGCAGTTCGTCACGTACGAGGTGAAGTCGGATAAATTTCGGCGGCGTGCTGTCGAAGAAATAGGCTTGGACGGCTTCTCGAACGTTGCGCCGCAGTTCATCCCAGGTGTCCGCCTGGGTGATGACGCATTCATCGAGCGACTCGGCGACGAAGCCGCCGTCGGCTTATTGAGTAACTTCAAATACGAGTTCGTGCATCGGTATCACCATGCTATTCAGCATGCATCTCGCGCACATGGTTGATATCGCGGAGGCCGATAGGCCTGCACTGCGACGGCAATGCAGTCGTGACGGCGATGGTCATTCCAGTGAGCGTCGCGAGCTCCAACTCTCTGCGTCGAGGCACTCGGCCGCGGATTCGAGTAGGCTGCCGTCGATTCTGACGTATTGGCTGCACATGGCGTCAAAGCATCCCAAGGCTGAATTCGAGGAACCCGGCAAAACATGGGCAGTTTCCCGGTGTGCCACCATTCGATGAGCATCCGAGTGCGGATCAAAGTAGTTCCAAGCAGGCGGCAGTGATGTTCTGATCAAATTCAGCGATGCTTTTGGCGTGACGGCGCAATAGCGCTTCAACGGTGACTACTCGCTGATTTCCGCATCGTAGCCAGATTACTTTGGGCGGATGACCATAATGGGCTGCCATGTCCGCAAAATCCGAATCCTGTGAGACGAGCAAAAAACCGTTGTCCTTGGCATGCTGCCAGACTATGCGGTCGTCGGATCGATCAAGGCCAAGATCTCGGACCGGTTTGGAATCCGGGAAGAGATCGGAGAGCAGGGCGCAGAGTTTGAAACTAAGATTCTGGTCGAACAACAGCTTCATGCAGCGGTCAGGACACCGCGCTCCCGATCCGCCGCGTAGGATAAACACGCACGGATGTCCGCCTCGGTGAGTTCGGGGTAATCACTGAGGATTTCCTCGTGAGACATCCCTGCCGCGAGCCAACTGAGGACATCCGCCACGGCAATACGCATATGGCGAACGCAGGGCCGACCGCCACGCTTGCCCGGCTCTAAGGTGATAGTGCCCTGCCACATCATGTCAGTAGAGTAGCCCGTGGGTCGGAGGGGAACAAGCAGAGGCCAGGAAATTACGGGAGTCGGGCTCGGTCGAACCACCTAGGGCCTGTGCAGGAATGTGACCAACCCAGATTTGGTGTGCCAGGATTGTGCCTTGGTGTGCCTTGGAAGGGGGCTGGCAACCGCTGTAAGTGGTTGATTTGTAAACCCCTAGAACCCGAGAGAACGGAGTGAAAATCCGCGTGTCGGGGGTTCAATTCCCTCCCGGGCGACCAATTACCCATCCAGCGACGTCCACCTGACCATTCCATTCCGACATCGAGGGGCGCCCGACGACTGAATGAGTTATTGAATAGCGGGGCGGAGGGCACGGCGGATCATCTTCGCACGGCGCATCACAACCAACGAACGACAGCTGTCGCCGAGCAATGGCGCGCTTTTACTGATAGCGTTCGGTATCCGAAATCAAGGTGTTGGTGCATTCCGGCAAATCTGTATCGCCGCTTCATCCGCCATTACTATTCCATATCCCGCAGTAAAATTGGGGGCATCGCCGTCTGTCGCTATCGCGGAGCCGACAAGTGCCTTACGCATCTGCTCCGTCGTGACGCGAGGATCACATGAAATCAGTAACGCCGCAATTGCAGCGGCATGAGGGGCTGCAGCCGATGTACCGTAGAACGGGTTCAAATGGGACTTGGGTGGAAGAGTTGTCGAAACACCGTCCGCCGCCGCTAAATCCGGTTTATTCAACAGGACGCCCCCGTTCCCGGATAGGTTGCCCGGCGTCAGCGGCGTTCCGGCTGCATCATAAAACTGCCGCCTAGGCCCATCCGAGCTAAATGTCTCGACCGTCGGGGACGCGATAGTGCGGAATGCAACCGGCGGAGCGCTCACGGGTGTTGCCGCCACCGAAAATGCATTCTTTGCTCCGCTAGCGTTATGTCCTCGAACACTTCCGCCGGTTCCATATCGAATTATGGCACTCCCCGTATCGAGGTGGAGAAATCTGCTCTCCGCACCGGCATTCTTGACAATTACAATGCTCTGCCCGGTTTCAAGGTGCTCGATGCTTTGATACGGATCTTGTTTTACCAAAGCATTGTGAGTGGTCGTTGACGCCTGAACCACTTGGCCCCTCTGGTTCACAACAAACAGATCGTAGTCATTTGACGAGTTTCCGAGCGGGTCCGACCAAAAGAGATCCACACGATCATCACGAGTCGCTTGTCGTACGGTGTTTAGCGTGATTCTCCTTCCTCGGTTCACTGTGAACACATGGATGCGGCCGTTGGCGTCGGCAGCATACTGGCTTCCTTTGGGTCCGCCGCCAATAGGCCCAACTGTATCGGCAGCGTTCGGTGCACCCGCAGGGCCACCATCGACGAAGTCTCCTTCCCACGTTCCCGACGTATCATGGATCTTATTGCCGGAATTGCGAGCTGAAGAGAAATAGAGCACACCTCGATCGGATACTGTATTGACCGCTTGCGCTATTGGCCCATCTTGAAAAGGTGATTCATTGAAATACGTCATATCATCGACAATGATTTGGCATCCCTGGTTTGCCAGTTCAAGAATATTGGAAGCCATCTGTGCGGGCCCGCCCAACCCTGTGGCGAATACAATGTGCGCATCCGGGGCTATCGCGTGAATGATCTCCGCCATCGCGAGCCCTTCCCCCTCCACCTCCGTTCCCTCAATGTTCATGCCGTCCTGCACTTCGCCAGTTTCGTCTTTCATAGCCGAGAGCGTGACCGCATCAATCGCTCTGGAATCAAGAGCCGTCTGGAGGGCCCCATTTCCGTCGTCGATACTGTCCGACAGGACACCTACAGTCACTCCCTTACCACCAACACCAAATGTCGTTCTCGCCTCCAATGCCATGTGAGCTCGGTCCCCTTCCGACGCAATGGCGCGGTTCTTACTTGCTTTGGGATCCGGGTCCACTTTGTCGACGTCCGGGCGAGCGGCAAGGGTCTCCAATTGCTGTAGCGGAACTGCCGCCCGGATCTCATCGTATGCGGGAAACTTCTTCAACACCTTGCCGCCGACACCGTTAATCGCATTGAGGAGATCGTCCGACACCTTGGCCTTGAGTATTACAATGACACCATATGTCGTTTCTGTTAGCGTCGGCGCTCGCAGGGCTGGTGCGGCCGCGAGTACGACTCCGTGGCTCCGCTGCGCAACCGCGTCCATCAATTGCGATGCCATCTTTTGTTGGGCGAGTGTCCTCGACTCCTTGGCGCTCCGAATCGCTCTAATTTCAGGACTCGTAATGGTGTTGACGGCAGTCGATGTCTGTGCGTGCAACAGTGGCGGACCCACCAAACACACAGTAGTAGCTACCACCATGGCAATTGAGAAAACTGCAGGAATGCGCCGGTACATGTGGGCTCCTTGGTTTTTTGTCTCTTGTCGGTCTGGTTTATGTTGTTACTTCGGTCAGGTCTACGCATGCACCCGCACCCGGCGTCCCTCGCGGCAGTTCGCGCGACGATCGGCAAGTCCGGTGTTACCGCCTTAGTTTGAAAAGCTATATCCAATAGATAGCGACAACCACGGCTTGCCGCTGTATTGGTAATTGTCACTCTTCGCGACGACGTCGACACCCGCTAGCAAGCCAAACTGAGTATTCGTATTGCCGATCTTTCCAAGTAAGCCCGCCGCCAGCGTGAGACCGGTTAGGGTGCTTGTAGTGCCTGCGGTGCTCGAGTTCGGTGTGCTCGCGGCCGAGCTATGCGCGGTAGCGATTCCCGAGGTGGTTCCCCCGGCAGTGCCGCTCGTGAAATTGGATGTCGCTGCTGTTGTGGATACCAATGCCAAGCCGGCGCCCACAACCTCGGAAACCTGGGTGAACCCCCAGTTTTGGGTCAATCCGAGATAACCCCCTACAGTTGAACCCCCAGTGAGAGCGTGATCCGAAAAATGATATTTGTAGGGAACCGTGAGTACGCCATAGGAGATCCCCAGTGAGAGATCCTTGTCCGCAACAAAATCGGCGTTACTTACGTAGTAGACGCCGGGGTCGCCGGAGAGTGGACAATTCGAACTATCCTTTTCAACGCAAATCCATTTGATCAATCGAATTTTACAGGGTTGCTGGATAAGGCCTCCAGCAATTGTCTAGCGCCTAGACAGGTTATCGGGAAGGCGCCATCAATCTCCTTTGATATCTGGCTTTCGAGTAAAGTGGTTCGATGTTCGGTTAGCTTGCTACTGGAACAAAAATAGACGCGCACTATATTTGTGGTTGTTGCATTAAGACGTTGAATGTCAGTCAATGCTGGGGCTTTGACTTGATCGGCGGCACGGCGTGGCTGTTCGCGCGGCCGGAGTTCGATCAGACATTGGATTATTTGTTCATCGACGAGGCCGGACAGGTCTCGCTGGCCAACGTCGTTGCCATGGGGACTTGCGCCCGTAACATCGTGCTGGTCGGGGATCAGATGCAGCTGTCCCAGCCCATTCAGGGAACGCACCCCGGGGACTCCGGTCGGTCTGCCTTGGAATTCGTGCTCAGAGACAAAGCGACGGTGCCGCCGGAGCGGGGGATCTTCCTAGCCATCACTCGGCGTATGCACCCTGATGTCTGCCGGTTCATCTCTGAGGCGGTCTACGAAGGACGGCTGGAGGCGGACAACGGCAATGCGGCCCAGCATTTGGTGCTGGCACCGGGGGCGGATTCCGCGTTGCGGACGACGGGAGTTTCCTGGGTTTCGGTGACTCATGAGGATTGCAGTCAGAAGAGTACCGCCGAGGCGGAGCGGATCGCGGATATCTATAGGAGCCTGCTCGAGCAGCGGTGGACGAATCGCGATGGCGTGACGCAAATGATTGGAACCGCAGATATCCTGGTCGTCACGCCCTACAACATGCAGGTGAATCTGCTGAAGTCCGTGCTGCCCGCCGGTGCCCGCGTGGGCACGGTGGATAAATTCCAGGGGCAGGAGGCGGCAGCGGTGCTGGTGTCGATGACGACATCGACGGCAGAGGATGTGTCGCGGGGATTGGAGTTTTTATATAGCCGCAACCGACTGAATGTCGCCATTTCGCGGGCACGGTGTCTGGCGGTCGTGGTGGCTAGCCCGAAGCTGCTGGAGGCTCGATGTAGCACGATTGAGCAAATGAAGCTGGTGAATACGTTGTGTTTTGTGAGGGTCTATGCGGATGGCGCTGCACGCGTTGGATGAACCGCATTGCGAACGCGAGATCTGCGCGACGAATCGCGTAAACGATGCCGCGGCTAGATCAAGGGTGAAGGGTTCAAGTGGATACTGATGATGCGCTCCGGGGAGGGGCATTTTATGGAAACCGGTCCGTTCTGTGATTTGCCGATCGAGGTTAGGGAAAAACTGTTGTCCCTTGTGCAAGACGAACATGGCGAGGTTACGGTGCCGGACGACAAGGCATTCGTTGAGTTTAAGCAGGAATTTGGGAGTACCTACCCAGTGCTATATCAGCTTCTCAAGTTAAACGAGGCCGCAGTACGCTCACATTACGAGGCAACCGGAGAGGTCCCGCCCGGTATCAAGTTGACAATGTCATCACCTCGCGCCCACAGCAACGTGGTTGATCTGACAGTCGTCCATGGCATCCAGCCGTCAAGAGGGTAGAGTGAATGTGGGACGTGATGGCCCAACGGCTACGTCTGCAACGACGGCGTGAACCTTGGAGATGATATGACCGACATAACCATGCAATGGGAAATCCGCCGCGGATTCGAGGCGCAGATTGAGCAGCAAAAACAGACCAATCGGCTGCTGGAACAAATTGCGGCCGCGCTCGCTGAGGAAGCAAAGCGTGATGATCTGTACTGCGACTTCTGCGCGAAGGACAAAGGCGCCGTATTCCTCTTACAGCGCGGCTTTGGTGGGCACTACATCTGCGATGAATGCGTGGCGCTCGCCGCGAAGATTATCGAGGATCGACGCAAGGAAGCAAACCGTTGAAGTTATCGCCCGCGCGAAGGCTTCCCGTGTCGATTCGAACAGCAGCGGAGTCTTCAATTCAGCTGGTCGACATGGTTGGAGTCCATTCGAGCATCCCAGCATATTGGTTGAGTCGCCCGAGAACGTGGCGCAATGCAGGTTGGTCGGCAATCACAAACGAATAGGCGGAACATGTACGATAGAGAAGCGATGACCTCGAGAAACTCCTTGGTGCGTGACCTCTTTCCGGGTCTTCTCGATGTTGTCGGCGACATCCATGGCGAAATCGACGCGTTACGAGACCTACTGGGCGCGCTCGGTTACGGCCGAGACGGTGCGCATCCGCAGGGCCGCCGATTGGTCTTCCTCGGGGATCTTTCCAATCGAGGGCCGGACAGTCCGGCTGTGATAGAACTGGTCGAAGATCTCGTGTCCCGTGGTGTTGCGCAGTGCCTGATGGGTAATCATGAGCTCAATCTTCTACGACTGGCAAGGAAGGAGGGTAATGGGTGGTACTTCGACGATAACCACGACCTTGCAAAGGATAAATACCCCGGTTCTCGGTCGCTTGAAATGGGGAAACGGCTGGGGGTCCAAGAGTTCCTGCGAAGTCTGCCGGTTGCGCTTGAGCGGGAGGATCTGCGAGTCGTACATGCCGCCTGGCATCCAGCTTCGATAGCCGCGATTCGCGCTTCAGGACTCAGTGCGCTTGAACTGTACGAGATCCATAAGACCCGGGCAGAGCAGCTTGGCGAGGATACCGGCCTAAAGCAGCAATCAGAAGCGGAAAAGTTGTCCGTCGGAAAGGCATTCCATGATCAGAAAGCTCGGGTGCCCTTGCTGCAGGGAGTCGCAGCGTATGACGCCATAACTCAAGATTCCAACCCCATCTCGATCGTGACCTCAGGTCTGGAGCGCGTGGCGCGAGCGCCCTTCTTCGCCAGCGAAAAATGGAGAATGGTGAACCGATACCCCTGGTGGAACGAGTATGTTGAACCGGTCGCAGTCATCGTCGGACATTACTGGCGTTGGCCGTCAGCGAGCACTCGCGCGGAGCTTTCTAAGGGCGATCCGGATCTCTTCGAGAGTCTTCCGCTCAATGCGTCGTTCGGCGCAAAAAAGAACGTGTTTTGTGTGGATTTTGCCGTTGGCGCTCGTTTCTCGGAAAGAGCCAAGGGAGCATCCGATCAGTTTCAGTGTCGGTTAGGGGCCGTGAGATGGCCAGAACGAGAGTTGGTGATGGATAATGGCGTGAGAATGGACCTGACGGAGTAGAGCTCCCATCTTGGATCGAGACAAATTCTCTAAAGAGAGGTCGTGGTCAGTGAGTACTCTGGAACGGGCGATTGCGTTGGCGGCGACCGTCCACGCGGGGCAGCGGGACAAGGCGGGTGCGCCCTACATTTTGCATCCGCTGCGCATGATGCTGAAGATGAAAACCGTCGAGGCACAGATGGCGGCAGTGTTGCAGGATGTCGTTGAGGATTGTGGGGTAACTCCGGCCTTGCTGGCCTACGAAGGGTTCCCGACGGTCGTTGTGGAGGCGGTCGAGGCGCTCACCAAACGGAGCGTGGACGGCGCCGAAGAGCCCTACGAGTCCTTCATCGTGCGAGCGGCTAGGCATCCGGTTGCTCGACTTGTAAAGCTCGCGGATCTCGAGGACAACATGGACTTGTCGCGAATTGCGGAACCGACGGCCAAGGATTTCGCGCGCATTGAGAAATACAAGTTAGCCAAGGCAGTCATCGAGCGGGCGATTGCTGGCGACGCATGAATCGTTCCCTGATTGGCCTCGGCGGTGTGCTGATCCTCGCGGGGGTCCTCTGGCCATGGATCCGTAGCATTTCTCTGTTTCATTTGCCGGGCGATGTCGTGATCGATCGACCCGGATTTAAGTTCTTCTTTCCGGTGACCACGATGTTGATCATCAGCATTGCGCTGTCGTTGCTGGCGTGGTTCATGAAGCGGTAGGCAGTTCCGACGTCCTTCGCCTTAGGACCGGCGTCGCTACTGTCGTAGAGCGGTAGAAGACCAACCCAAGAGAGGACGACTCCGTTATGCGACCTAAACTAGAACCAGAGCCGGAACGGGACGAATCGCACCTCCAAGTCGAGCGTCGGCGGGGAGCTGCGAGAGCCTGCTTGCTGGGAGGGGCAATCGGGGATGCATTGGGAGCGCCGATTGAGTTCTTGCCGTTGGCTCAGATCCGCGAGACCTTCGGACCGAAGGGAGTTACTGACTTCGTAGACGGCGACTGGCCTGCAGGTTCCATTACCGACGATACCCAAATGACTCTGTTCACCGCAGAGGCGTTGATTCGAGCGAAGGTACGCTGGATTCACAAGGGACTTTCTCACGGGCCGTCGGTGGCGAGTCACGCCTATCTGCGGTGGCTACAGACCCAGGGCGAGCAAGCCGGCTTCCCGCTCCCGACTGGAGACCTAGGGCTGCTCTTTTCTGTGCCTGAATTACATGCACGCCGCGCTCCGGGCAATACCTGTCTGAGCGCTTTGAAGAGCATGACGCGGTTCGGCGAACCCCTCGTTGCGCGGAACACCAGCAAGGGGTGCGGCGGTGTCATGCGCATGGCACCAGTCGGGTTATTTGACGCCAAAGGCTATGAAGGCGCATGGCAGATTGGCGCTGGACGCTGGGCCTTTGAGATGGGGTGCGACTTTGCCTTACTGACGCACGGGCATCCGACAGGCTTTCTAACGGCAGGCGTTTTCGCGGTCATTATCGGGGCGCTATCGACCGGTGCATCGATCGCGGAAGCCGTTGAGATTGCGGTTCACTGCTTGAGCAGCCGGGACCATAGCAAAGAGACCCTGCACGCAATTCAGCGAGCCCAGGCAGCAGCGGCTGACGGTGACCCTAGCGCGGAGGTGGTGGAGCGTTTGGGGGGAGGGTGGATCGCTGAGGAGGCGCTCTCCATCGGAATTTACTGCGCTCTGGTTTCGGAGACGTTCGAGGCCGGCGTCCTGCTCGCGATCAACCATAGTGGGGATTCAGATTCGACCGGGGCGATTGCGGGCAATCTCCTTGGCCTAATACATGGAGAGGAGGCGATTCCCAAACGCTGGATTGATGGCGTGGAATTAAGCAGTCTAATTTCGCGAGTGGCGGAGGATCTGATCGATTGTCCGGACTTTAGGTCTATTCCGGCTGAAACCAAAGAACGCTACGAGAAATTATGCTGGGAGGCGTATCCGGGGTATTGATCGGAACCGTGGCGCAAGGATCCCGGGGCCACCACCCGATGCGCCTGCGTCCGCCGCGGGAGCGCATCCAAGGACATCCGGTCACTCGAAACGATTTCCGTGATTCGACGAAAGTGAGGGGTTCGTCAACCCCAAAGTTCGGCTGATTGGGCAAGAATTACGGCGTTTTTCATTTTTAGCCCAAAGGGCTGGCGACTATGGACACCTTCCAAGAGCATGATGCCAAGACTGAGGCATACCAGTTTCTACGAGACTTGGGCACAACGATTCTGGATGCGGCGCCCGATGCATCGAGCATGCGGAGCGACATTCGCCAGATTGTCGCCGCGGCGAAGGCCGATCCCCAGGGTAAACATCTTCGAACCCCTGAATCCGCATTTCTCAATCGCTACGTTTTGCCTGTACTGCACGAGCATTTGCAATCCGCGGGTGGTTTGACCAGAGCGCAGGCACGCGATGCACTGCTGAACGAATACTATCGCGGGATGCCCCAGGTTTCATATCGTTCGCCGGTACGCGCCAAGAAGCATCCATTCGGGAAGCTCTTAGGGTCAAGCGCCGATACGGTTTATAGAAGCTGGACGAATAAGGATAAGAACTACGGTCTGACCCAGAGCTGTCCGGACTTCGCGCTCGGCAGTCCGTTCACGCATAGCATCGTCTTCGAAGGTAAATACTTCGCCAGCGGATCGGCAGACTATGCGTCTCGCCAACTAGTTACCGATCTCTATCAGGCGGTCTTTTATCGAGGGCTTCCGCAAGTGGAGGCAAGTAAGCGCGGTCATCCGAAATGGGACTACGACTACGCGTGCCTGCTTGCTTATGATGCATCAGCAAACGGTACCCTATTGACAGCGTGGGACACGTTGCCTCTGTCCGTCAGACGAAGCTTCTGGGATGGAGCGAATATTTACGTGATGATTCTCCGAAAATAACTGCTATGGATCATCCGGTGATCGTTGAGGTGGGTGCCGAGGGCGGAAGGGTCGCTCTGCTCGGTCGTCTTGACGTCAATGAAAATTGGCAATTCCGACTGTCGAGCACGGACGAATCCTGGACGATACTGGGCGACGCAGTCGAGACCGGTCCTCGTTCACCTCGTGAGTCCAACTGGGTGTTGACGTGGCCGGAAGCTGTCGCGCTGCTCGATCGCTATCCGTGGGCACAGCTGGTGCCCCTGGTTGTTCACCCGGCCTTTCGAGACGAAGTATTGGTCGAAGTTACACGACGTTTGCTAGGGCGTTCATCGCCGCGATCGAAGTCACAGATGGATCGCTGGCTAAAACTGTTTTCCGGCGGCGTGCGCGAACGTGCGTAGGGGTTGTTCGATAATCTTGACCGCTTTGGCGCTTAGTGTCGCAGCGCCTGTGCTGGCTTCCACGACGGTCTATCACTGCACTGTCAACGGGCAGACCGTACTGACTGACAAACCCTGCGACACTCCGCCGGCGGCGGTGGTGGGTGCTGATGGGACCAAATCGATCAGTGCAACGCCGACGGTAGTCGGCGAGTGGCTTGGTCAGACGCAATTTCAAGGTACTGAGAACGGCCAATTAATGCCCGACGCGCATACCGTCGTGTTGTTGAGGCTGCGCTTTACGGCCGACGGCAAGGTGACGGGATCAAGCCCCGACAATGGCTGTGAGGTACTGGGCCTTTGGTACGTGGGTTTTACGCCGCGGTTGTTTCCGTTGGATCTCACGCTGCAGAGCTGCAGGTATTCGGGCTTTAATCGTCGCTACTCGGGAAATCTCGTGGCAACGTTTCCCACCAATTCCGCTGAATTAGCTCTGCAGGCCTATACGCTGCCGGTCCCCGGACAGACGGTCACGCGGTACGACCTGGGGGCGACTTTGCGTCGGTGAGAAGAGCACGGATGCTGCAACGCCCATTTCGCATAACAAAAATTATGGAAGCCATGTGCCTCCACCGATTGTGGGTTCGGTAGGTTGTGACCCATCAGCTGTACCCAACTTCTCTGCGAAAATCGCGAGCGGTCATCAGCGAACAATTTCCCACCCAGTCGGTGTCCAGCGTAACAGGATATCGGAGAGAGCGTGCGGCGCGCGGGCCATGACGTTGCGCGCGAGGGTGCGTAACGCGTCGATCGCGATCGGTGCGTCATCACCGACATAAAAGACGGCATCGGTGGCCGGCGCGGCCACGATCAGCTTTCCGCCCTGAGCCTGCGCCAGGGGCGCCCAGGTATCGAATAGCGCGAGGCGGCTGGGGTTCAAGGAATCCCCCACGATCGAGCCGATTTGCCCGGACCTTGCAACCTTGGCGACCTCCATCAGTGGTTTCAGCCCCAGTGCCGTACGCAGGTTCCTGAGCGCCAACTGCTGCGCTTCCGGCTCGCTCAAAGAAAGAGTCTTCAGATCCTTTGAACTGAGCAACCTGAAAGTCGTCGGCGTATCAAGCACGGGCAGAAGGACGAGGCCGTCAACGAAGGGTGTCGGCAGCAAGCTCGGGGCATCCGCCCCAAGCGAGTTCTGTACTTGCTGCACATACTGACTTGTACGCACGACGACACGAATGGCGTCCGCCGAGATAGGGGCCGCCTGCGACCGGTAGGTTTCGGCAACTCCCTTGACATACATCGCCACCTCGTTTGGACATCCGCTCGTGTTCTGCCGACAAAACGCAAAAATACGATCGAGGTTGGCCTGCAGGCCGCCGACCTTGATGGTCAACGGGCCTTGGGCTACGACAGGTGCGTCACTGATCTGCGTACGGATCTGACCGGCGACGTATTCGGTAAAAGTGGTTTCGTCATGGGGTATTTCCTGCCCAAATGCAGGCAAAGTAAGCGCCATAGTCAGTACTAAAGAGCACCAGGTCTGACATAAAACTGCGGAAGATTTCATCGCTGACCCCATGTCTAAGACCTGTCTGATTCGTTTTGGCCATGATTCCAGGACCTGGTCCGCCGCCCAAGACGGGTGCAATACGCCGGCCGATTCGGTCATACGGCCGGTTAGAGCCAGCATCTTATCGATAGCCCAAATCGGACAACGACACTGGAAAATCAACTGGCGAGTCGCTGAGGAGGCAACTGCATTCTGAGCCGCACAACCGGCGAATGATCCCTTTCGTCACAAGCGCTTGGCGCATTACGAAGTCCGCCCATATCCTTCCTGAATATACCTGGACGAGGCGATCGGATGAAACCTTTCTATTTTAGAGCGATGTCGCCGACATATGTCCTCCTTCTGCCCGCAGGGACCCCGGCTGCAGAGGAAGAATGGCCGGTCTATGGGCACGATCTCGGCGGCGCCCGGTACTCGCCGTTGTCGCAAATCACGCCAGGGAACGTCCACCCCCCTGAAACAGGTATGGGAATTCCACACCGGGGATTTCACGGACGATTCCGACGATAGCGTCCGAAGCGGTTTCGAAACGACGCCCCGCTCGTTGGCGCGATTGGCGAGCGTGGCCGTCGGCTTTGCGGGCGCGCGCTGAGTTATGGAGTGATTGGATTTTCTCCGCCGATGCTCTTCGTTAACTTGGCGACGTCGAGCGTGTGGGCGCCCTTCAGATGGAAGTGGGCTTCGGGGAGGCTGCCTTTGCCAGGAGAGGCCTTGATTCCCGCACGCGAGCTCGCGGCCTTGAGCTTCAGCATCAGCTCCTTCGTATCGAGGTCCGTCTCGATATCGGGTGGAAGCTTCGTTCTAGG
>Ga0209208_10005659_pt1 | contig 17350 bp, 4 predicted proteins | sample S1TSphfallax_3_FD_187694 | JGI IMG/M metagenome (GOLD analysis project Ga0209208, IMG submission 187694) | Host-associated microbial communities from peat moss isolated from Minnesota, USA - S1T2_Fd - Sphagnum fallax MG (SPAdes) (version 2) | ecosystem: Host-associated > Plants > Peat moss >... | reverse complement strand
CCTAGTGATGACATTCTTCATTTTGCAACTTAAAATTCTTTAAAATTCTTCTTTTAGCACCTTGTCATAACATTCTTTACCCGCGAATGTTTACCAAATTACACTATTTACCAATTAAAATTCTATAAAATTCTTTAAAATTCTTGCTTATTTGGGCTTCCATAACATTCTCGCACCAAGAATGTCATAATTATGGATTCAGCTCTCCAAGTGTGATACAGACACCAACAAGATTCTTGGTGAATATTATGTTTCTTCAATTTAATTTCATGCTTCTTCACACAAGGGTTGTTTTTTCCTACTTTGGATATCAAATCCTTTAAGGATTCACAAATGGTACACTTGGCAAAAATAGATCCTCTCTTCCACACATCCACATTCAATTTTTTTTCATTTTCAACTGACTCATAGCAAGATTATGAAATACTTCCAACTTGCAACTACTTATTAATCTAGAAATGTTAGAAGAAACCAAATATTAGAATGATAAAAAAAAATGTTAAATATTTATTGCAATTTCAATTAAAGCCATGTTACTTTGTAGATTCGGTGGCCACCAGGTCAAAAAAACAATTAAAACATTATAGGATTATAAGATTCCATGAAAAATCAACCTGTAAACAATGCTTGAATGAGATAATAAACACATCATTACTTGATCTAGCGACCAACAAATGAAGCTTTAATTGAGAAGTATAACATGTCTTCATACAACACAATGAAAATGAATCATTCCATGCTTACTTGGTCACTACATTCCCACATTGTCTTCCAAGTATCTAGAAAAAGGAAACAAATATCTTGTCTCCCATCTCCGATTCCCTTCATTTGATGCGACATTACATCAACACATTGCTCAATCAAGGACTCAATGTTTGATTTAGCCTATATCATTGGGGCTTGTTGCTTTTGATTCCCCTTATTTTGATGTTGTAAAATCCTACACCCTCTTTTGCTTTCCTACTTGTAACTTATGTAAATTGACCTAGAAATCCACATGATTTTGTACCAAGCAGTTTCACAAACATCCCTCTCTTGAAATGTCACAAATTTTGCACAGCTACAATTTCTTCTTCGATGTAACCTTCTTGGAATATCCAATGTGTGGGCGGATCTCTCCTCAAATGACTTGTTCCAAAATTCGTGTTTAAGAATTCCTATCATTTGATACAAGAAATGTTGATAATAGTTTAGGGAACAACACATCACCACCCCTACTCCATGACAAGATTCCTCGCTTAACACCTTCTCTATCTTCAAAATGAAATTTACAAACACAATCTCCTTCCTTTTTTTTTAATGGAAGTTTTTTTTTTCTTCACACCAATCATTCCTTCCACATCCACTTCAAGTACATAGCTTTCATTGTATGAAAGCAAGAGCTCCTTCAGCGGGAATCCATCCATAGTTGTTTAACCTAACGGCCATTTCCAAATAATCATTATTGTTAAGATGTTTCCATGATAGTAAAGAATGGTCAAGTTGACATGATCATGTCATCCATAATTGCTTCCCTTGGATCAGATGCCATCACATGACCTTTTGCAAAGAAAACACCTTCAAGATGTAGAAGATTGCATTCCCTTTCACACCAACCACTACGCCCTATTAACAAAGCTTTTTTTTGTCGCAAGTCTTCTAAATTAGGCAAACTTGCCACATCATCTCATTAACATTAAGAGATTTGCTACTTTTGTTGTACTTACCCCTTGAAAACACAAGGAACCCTTGGGTAGAAACCTAATCATTTTAATGTTCTCCATTTTGGACCACACTTAGACAAACCACCCTCTTCATAGTAAGATCATTGATTGTTTCATCTCCAATCCACTCCAATCTAACACTCACTTGGCTTACTACCTAGAAGTAATTTTTTCTATAGTTGATCCAAAATTTCACAATGTTGGAGTTGGGCTAAAGAATACCCATTCTTGGTATGAAAGGAATATAGTTTTTAGTGAAACAATGATGCATTCCTCCGGTCCCTAGGTCCCATAAATAGAAAGAATAGATGGGTATAAACAAACACCATAGTTGATGTGAAGTTTTTTATGATTGTCTTGTGACTCCCACAAATCAACTGGATTTCCAAAATTCAATATTTCCATGGTTTTTGTCAATCTTGAAATATAATGTTTCTATTCAGTCAAAACTATAAGATATAGGAATCAACCAATTGTCTTTAATTAATTAAGTCAATTCAAATGTTATCATTTGTCATTCAACAATATATTTTAAAAAGCTACAATGTATTGGTTATTTCAATTGACAAAAAAAATCAATTGGAGTATTTTTATTTAATTACTTTTGTCATTCCTTAAAATATTTAATTTACTAAAGAAAATTTTCTTGTAATGCTAGCGAGAACACAACCTGCCAATTGCCAAGTCATTTTTTCAAAATGGTCATGTTATCACAAGGGTAGCAAAAGGACAACCTGGCAGCTACCAAGTTGTGTCCTTGCGAGGGTAGTGAGAAGACAACTTAACAACTGCCAGGTTATGTCCTTGTAAAGGTAGCAAGAGGACGACCTGGTGGCCGCTAGGTCATTTTCTCTAATTATTTTTGAAAAAACAATCTAGCAATTACTAAGTCATTTTTTCGAGCTTCTTTGATATCATGATTTGACGCCCTCTAGATCATGAAAACAAAGCATGTTTGAGAAAATGATCTGGTGGCCACTAGATCATGTCCTTGAGTTGTTTCGAAATGATAATCAAGTAGCTTCCAGATCGTTTTCTCATGAAGTTTTTATCTTTGTGATCTGGTGAGATGGACGATTTGGCAGCCACCAGATTGTTTGTCAAGATGAAATTGGAACACATATTTCTACTTAGGTGTTGATGTGCCAACTGCTAGACCATTTGATTTCACACCATCCTAGGATCTTCTATCAAGTGTGTAATGGTCAGGTGATGCGAACTTTGCATTATGAGGATTTCAGTTTGTGGATTCCCATGTCATACTATTGAATTGACTACGAAACTTGAAATGATGACAAAGAAACCAATTAATTAAACTAATGATAAAATACAAGCTAGGTCTAAAAAAAAATGCTTCATGAAGAATAATTGAAATGGTAGAATGACCATGGGGTGAAATTGAAACAACTGATTTTCTTGGTGTTTAATGACTTCTAGTAACTCAATATTAAAATTATGTTTTTTGCTATTCAATTAGATGAGTGATTAAGGATTTTAAATGCAAACGATGTGTGGAGGAAATCAAAATGAAGAATCATATAATGACTAACACATCATTATGTTTACTGAATGATCACTCAAAAAAATGGTGTTTACTTGATTTCTCTTTATAAGGTGGATAAAAATTAAATTATATACAAGAAGATTGATGGTAAGGGAAGAAACACATTGAAAGGTTGGAAATTCTGACATGACCCAGTCTCACAAGAAGGATGGGAAGTTGTGATTGTCCTATCTTTAATGTAGAAGTGAAATCCAAATAAAAAACTTGTTCATTATTGCGTTTTGCAAGATAATAACAAGAAAAGAAAGGAAATTTGCAAAAAACACTCACAATAGCGTTGTTTGATTTTGTAGCCTTTGGACATTGTATATCGTTGTTTGCTTTTACAACTTTTAGACACCACGTAGCATTGTGAGGTTGTGCACCTTTTGGACATTCCAGTTATGGAAGGTCGTTTTCGAAATTTTCCAAATTAGAAGAAAGAAAGAGACAACAATGATACAATAAGAAGATGAATTGAAAAAACTTAGTGTCATCAAAGAAGAAGAGTAACTCGGGAAAAGGTAATAGGGAAACAAACAAAACTATGGCCAAGGAGGAATTACTTGAATAAAAAAGACAAGGAGAAAGTTGAGCACATTGACATCAAAGGAAAGATAGACTTCTACAAACCCTAACTTGCAACTTCCAAAAGTTGGAGACTTCCGTTTGAAAGAAAGATGCCTGAAAACCCTAAATCAAGACTTTCACAAGTTGAAATGTTCCCTCCTAACTCTTTTCTAGATTGGGTTGCCAAGATGATGTTATATGGATGAATGGGTTTTATTTTTGTTTCATCCATTTAAATTTCGAACATTTAAATTCAAGGCTTGGTCAGTTTACAGGATCTATATACAATAACCAACCAACATTGTTGTTAATTGTCAACTTCAATAAACATTTCATAACATAGTTTCAATATTGGTTGTTAATTAGTTTGTTGTTAATTATTTAAGTGTTTATTAATCTTATTCTTTGGAATAAGTTTCTTTGCACAATAATTTCCTTGGTATTAAAAATAAATTATATAGGCATGGACCTCTATAATTAATTAAAATTTTTTAATATTCCTATTTGCAAATTTGAATAGAAATTTTAGAATATTATTTTTTAATGGACAAAATTTAAGCATCAATTGAAAAAAACACTTTACAAGTAAAAGTTCTCTTGCAATGTAAGGTTAACCAATAATATTGCTTTATAAAATTGGGAATTTCTTTTGAAGTAAAAATGGTATCGAAATGAAATTTTGGACAACCATGACCTTTTGAAATTTGTCAAAATTATTTGAATAAGTCATCATGCAAATCAACACAATGATGAATAATTGTTACAAAGTTACATATAAATGGAGTTTAATATACAAAAACATATATTAAGTTGGGATTAATATATCAAAGTTCATCTTGATTTCCATGGTCCTTATTTATTTCCTTAATTATATTATTATGAAGTTAATTTAAAATTTTAATATTTGTACTATTTTTGGGGAAATGGGTTAAAATGTTGAGTTTGACAAAGTTCAACATTTTTTTATAAGTGATTCACAATTAATTTATTGGTGTAATTTAACAATTTATTACTAAATGGAAATAGGAAAAAAAAAATCAAATCCCAATGTTACAAGAATAATATAAATAGTCTACAATGATCATTGTCTTGTATTCATTGGGAGAATTATGAGATTTATGGATTACAACAATGTTCAAGTAAATTAAATATTATTTTTCCATTTTAATTGTACATCAATGTAATTCACTTGATTGATTTATTTTATGTTTGTTATTAAGTACATTGGGTTCCACATTGCCAAGTTCACCTTTGAATATTATTTCACCAATCACAATGTGGTGGGAAGAAGTCTTCTACCAAACTTGAATATTTGTTTCAAGATGATATTATATTGGACACAATTTGAATTGTTTCTTTAATACAATTGTTGCATGATGCTTTTGTGTTTAAACTTAACATCATTGATGTATGAAATTATATGTTTACACACAAAACATATTAATTTCAAAATTCATGGATTTTATTTGTCACTCTAATATGTTTCATCGATTTAAAAACAATATAATAATTTGATTTTGAATGTAAAAATATACATGTGTGAGTACATATATAATATACGTATAAAATTGACAAATTTTGAATATTTTTAATTCATTGCATATATAATAACTTGCATTTTTTAACTTAGTTTTATTTTATTGTCATCAAGCTTTATGATTGAGATTTTGGAGATTTCAAACTAATTTATCAAACTATTATTATCATCAAAATTATAGATTCTTAATGTTAATATTATATTGTTTTATACTATTTATGTTTGGTATAAAAATTAGAACAAACATGCATGACATCATACAAATGGGATGGCAACACATCATTAAGCAAAATTTGTTACAATTTATGGGTTTTTGAGTTATGAAATCATCATAAATAATTTTGCCTACATGTGTGCAACAATTAAAAAAACATGAAATAGGTAGTTTGACTTGCATTGACATGAAAATTATAATGATTTTCATTAGTAGTTACACCACTTGGTGTCCAGTAGGAGTATGGAGTGTGGAAGGAGGTCATAGTTGCATCCATTGAAACGAATGCAAGTGTTCGTGGGTGTAAAAAAGGAGAAGCTGAGCGGAAACAAGTTGGCAATAGTAGTGCCTTGGTTGCCCAAAGTACTTTGATGATCAAGAAAAGAACTTTGTAAGATTGGTATTGGGTTGATAATGTTGTCATCTAATAGCTCTTCTTCACTATAATTCATTCTTATTTACAATGGAAAAAACACGAAGTTGGAGTTCGGTTTGGGGTCACCATTTTTTCACCTAATATGTTGAAAAATAGTAGGATTTCACATTGCATGTTCCATTCATAAGGGCACCTCGCTAGCATGGTAACATAATTAATGTTAAAACATGGCACCCTTCAAGCCTTTTGATAGCTTAGGGTCATAACCTATTCATGTCACTAGTAAATCTTAGTGACATATGAAGTTATTTGAACCACAATATCTTTGTATTAACTAGTAAATTTGACAACATAAAAAGTCTTCGGGGTGTTGTACTTGTTTTTGTTCCAAATGGTTAGATGTATTATAGCTTGATAGTCAATTTTCCTAGCTTGCCTGTGCATGCACTTGACTTGAAACCTTTTCAGGTAGGCCTTGTTCATATTGGACTTACTAAACACCATTGTGCAAAGTTGGTGTGGCCTTTCATGATGTTCATCCTCTTCCAAGCACTAAAACACTAAAAGAACAAAAGGAGATAAACACCACAAATATAAGCACACCAATGACATGCAAGCATCAATAGTTTCATTCAATTAGTCGCCATGAACCATATTATCATCAATGTAAATTAAAGCAAGATAGTAATTTCATTGTGCATAGGCTAGTTAAAAACCTATTCCATGAACCCATGTTTTTGATAAACAGGATAAACAAATTTACTTATATTTATGGTTGCATCATTTGTTGGCCCCCAGATGAAAGTGTCTCTTTCATTTTCCAACCTCCAAATGGTAAAAGTCTTATGATCAAATAAATGATATCTTTCTTAGACATTTTAAACCTCTATTTGATTTTTTTAAAAAAGATATTTGATTATGATTATAATAAGTTGTAATTTTATCGAAAAAATTTAATTTACCAGTATAATATGTAATTAAATAATCATCATATATAATATCAATAAATAGATCATAACTCAAACATATTTAATAAATATAATAATTTATACTATCTCAAGTCAATAAATAATACACAAAAACTAATAAATAAACAACTAGACACAAGTTGATTATCAAACAAATATTGTAATTCCAAAGATGTCACATATTATGTTTTAATCATCAAAATATTTTACATGGACGAATTATTGGTTATAATTGCCAAAACAACTATGACCAGTTTTAAACACAATTAAAATTTCATCCATCCAAGGATCCATTCACAATATTGGATGAAAAATGTGCACTTTTATTTTATTTTTCCATCCAAACATGTAATGGTCACAAATTATAGTTGCATTATAGTACCATCTACCTACCATCTACCTACCTACTTACCTACAAGTTATTTACCATCTACCTATATTCTATTTATTTCTCTTCCTACCTATTATCTACCTACATATGAAGACAATTTTTTGATTTACCTATAGTTTACATAATTAGGTATGAACATTCAAAAACATAAATAGGTGGGCATGTGTACCTACCTATTAGCCTAGTTAGGTACATATTAATCCTATTTATGAAAAAAATTGAATTTCAAATGTTCTTATACACATTGACAAAAACATTCATGGAAGTTCAAGGATACATTTAAAATCCATTTGGAATCATATTTTTAAATATGTATTTAAGTGCAATTTACATAGTGAAACATCAATGGTCAGTTATTATGTAATTATCAAATATCTTTAAACTAGATTGTCCATGTTCATGAACTCAAAATCAATACTACATTAAAGATAAGTAGTTACTTAATTTATCATTCAAGGATAATACATTAATAATCCTTGATAAATAACTCAAAGGTAGTAAAATACTTATTAAGTGGTTCATATCTTTTTTCTAAGTTAACCTCTTAATGGCCACCATGTCATAATTGTTTGTGTTATTGTAGGTGAATCATATTTTGGTTTGTATGTGGTGCACCATTTTATTGACATATTTCTATCTTATAGGGTTTAGAGGGTTTGAGGTTATGATATAAGGTAAATTTGTGTTTAAGGTTGTAAATTCTTTCTTAAAAACAACAACCTAACACACATGTTGCAATGATGGCAAAAGATAAAATATAAATTAAATTGCATTGTTAAATTAAAAACAAATCAAATTATGCAAATGTTCTATTTTTCATAGTTGTCACTTGTTGATTTTTTTATGTCAGTAATAGTTAATCAAATTGTGCAAATGTTCTATTTTCCATAATATGAAATATTAAACATTTGTGCAATTTGATTTGTTTTTAACTCAACATGTAGTCAAATCTATGATTTTATCAACCAACAATGCAATAGTTGTGCCATGTTATTTTCATCATCAAACTTAAACTCATCATCATCACAATCATATTAAGGTCATGATTTCAACTTGTCCCCTAGAGAAGAAGTTAGCTCACAACTTTGAATTTTTTTCCTTTCAAAGCTTGATATCATATAACACTAGATTTATTATATAATGTGAGTCTTGCACTTTATTTTTCAAATCAGATCTTGTTCTTGCTACAATAAATCATGATGAATATTCCTACATATTATTGTTTATGAACTTTAATTTTTTCCTTCATGAATAGATTTGAGCACATACCCACAAGGCAAAGTATGTGTTCCTATAGAAATTCATATGCATAATGAAAGTAATGTTGGCATTTTACAGTGGGTTAAGGGTTTAGGGTTCCAAAACTTGGACACCCCCTTGCACACAAATCAAATAATGTGGTATTAAAGTATTAATGCCATTGGCAATCATGTCTAATGAATGATAAATGTCAAAGTGGACACTCAAGGATGTGAACTCCCCATTTTCTAGGATGTTTAGGGGATCACAATGTGTCCCATATATGAGCATCAAGTAGCATCCTAATGCAATGGGAACCAATAGTATTTGGTACAAATGTACAATAATGGGAACCAATAGTATTTAGTATAAGTGTACAAAACATATTCATATGAGAAAAATCATATGAATTTTGATTTTTTGGTAGCTATAAATAAAAGGAAATTATGATGCAAAATGTGAACAAATCGCAACAACTCAATGTGTTTTGATTTTGATAAAGACCTTAAAAAAATTATGCAATTTGAAAGAACCCTAATGGTTGACCATGGGTGACAAGCCCAATGCCTTTTTAATTCAAATTTTCTTTTGTATGTGTTGTCAAGATTATTTCTACAAAGAATATAGTGAAAGTTTGAAAATCTAATATTGAAGCATATTTGGAACAAATGGCAAGGGTAATAAACCTTGCAATGTTTTAAGCAAATATATCTCACAATTTATAATTAAAAGTGTTGAATTGATAACTAAAAGTGATGTGTAGCATAATTGAAACTTGCATTATGTTTTCATGACAAGTGATTGGAACAAAATCTTGACAAAATCTTAACTTCTCACATAAGATCATGCAAATATAACATTGACATTTACCATGGTAGAAACATATTAATCATCCATGTGAGCAAGAATAATTTATGAATAATTAATTTAGATATCAAATGATCTTATTTCATTTCTTCATGAGGTTTATGTGTTGTCAAATAGTAACTTCTTTTCCAAGCCTTTTTAAAAAGAACTGATGTCCATATATGTTGATTAGGGTTCTCCAAACCTACTTCTTCCAAGCTTATCTACCTCACTCCTTTGTCCTTCTCACCTACATGAATATGAAAAGGCAAATTAACATGTAATTTTCATGCCCGTGTTTTATATATTAAAATAATTTAAAAATCTACCTTTTACAAGTGTAAATACCTACTTCCTTTCCATGACATTGTCCACCTAATGGATAGGGATATTAATATTTTGATATTAAATGTTTAATGTAACCAAATATTTATTACAATGTTAGATTTTGAGTATTATAGGATAAAACATAATTTTCAATATATGTGAATGCAATGAATTTTGAACTCCCCAATTTTCAATATAAAAATGGATTATTATGAAAAAATATTACATAAAATAATTAGTAAATGAAGACATTTGCGAAATAATAAGCCTTATTAATGAAATTGAAATATTAAATTTTATTTTTGTATATTGGATGCAAAATAATAATAATTATCAATGTAATTTTTTCCATTCTCACCATCAATGTCAAATAAACTAATGATGTATGGCCACACACTGTGTTTCTTAAAAACAATTTATAATGATTTTTTTTCATAATATTAAGAAAAATTACATGTTTATCCTGAAAAAATCAAGAAATTGATTATATATATTTGATGGGAATATTTGATGTTACAACATATGTTAGCCCCTTGGTGAATTTAGTGTTTTTCTAAATTTGCCAACTTTTAAATGGGCAATTGTTAATTCTAGACTTTTCAAAAGGCTTCCAATATTAAATTCTATATACATGAAGAAACTTTGGACAATGGGTCTAAAGTAATGGTAGTAGTATGTATACAAACATTGTAACACATGTTCAATATTTGTGCATACATTTTAGAAACATTTGGGACTTTGAGATTGGTATAGTGGTACATACAATGCACACCAATCATGATTCAAGGTGTAATGTTCTTCTCTTTCAATTTATGCCCTAGACCTATTCTAATGCCTCAAAATACATTCCCCCCATTGTTAAGGGCAAGATTGTATTGTAGTAGTCAAACCATATAAGAATAAATAGTAGGTAAAATTATAATGTTTATTCTGAAATAAGTTGGACAAAGTAGGTGAATTAGTAGTTACATGGTAAGGCAAATTATTTTGTTTAGTTGGAATTTAAATTTATGTGGGAGGTTTTTTCTTCTCCAAGAATGAGTACCAATGTGGAAGTGCAAAAACAAGAGAAAATAGAACAATATAAAATAAAACCATGATATTTTATCTTTTGTTTTTAGATATGTTTTAGTATTTATTGTTCTTCCTTACATATCAGTATGAAAATTACAATTGTGGCATAATCATGACATATTCATAACCGTGCATATACTTGGGCTATGGGACATGTGGTTGTTGAAATATTATGGATGATGTATGGATTTCTACTACAAATTTTGCATGAATATAAATAAATATGTAGAAGAATAGAAACTACAATTAAACCAACGATAGAATATTAGGATTTACCACCTGTCAACCTTATAATTGGTTTGGTTATTTATAACATCAGTATCCAATGACTTTGTTGTCAATAATCAATAAACACCAAGTATGTTATAAGCGACCAATATTTAACCCTATGGTCTACATAGTACTACAAAATGTGGGTGTAGTTCACTAGTCCCCTTTCACTAGACGAATGAATTCATTGCTTTTTCACTGGTCCCCATTCATTGTAACTATAGAATTCACTCAAAATCCAGTGAAATCACTTGGCGTACATGGACAACTTTTGTTGTACACTATAGTCTGTAAACTACAACCACTAAACCTTAAAGCTCTCATCTTTTAATATTTCAAGACATTGGAGTGACACAAGTCTTAAAAGACTTTTTAGATCAAGAGCTTCAAGACGAAAAACTCAAACAACATCTTGAAAACCTCAACAACAATATGTTATTATCCATGTTGCATATTAATATAAAGTGGTTAAATTTATTGAATTTATCATTTTAAAAAATTACAAAAATATTCTTGAATTTTTTTGATTTATAAGTTATTTTGAAATATATTTTTTCAATTATTTTGGAATATAATTTGTGTTAAATAACTTTGGAATATTTGTTCCAAATTATCATGTAATATTCTTTTTGAATTATTCTAGAACATCCTTTCTAAAATTAGTCCAAAATATTCCTTCTACATTTGATTTGGAATATTTTTTCCAAATTATTCTTTAAAAATATTTAATTTATGAAAAAGTAGCCAGAATATGGTGGCACTTAAAGCAAAATTGTCGATTAAAATGTTGTCAACATTCAACATGATAAAAGTAATTTGGACTTTAAGAAAATAATTCATGGGAAAAATGCCCAAATTCATTATATTTTGGGAGAAAAAACTTCACATATCACCAAAACTTTCTTATAAGTTTTAGGAAGTTGCCAAATTATAAATGTAGTAGGAAATTTTTGTCGAAACCTAAATATGGAAGATCACAACTTTAACATATTAATGTGAAAATGAACATAAGGAAACCTTGTCGTTGTTTGAAAATTCATAATTGCAAGGGTTGGAGACAAAGAGGTGGCAGCGTATGGTAAAGCCCCCCTCTTAATTCCTTCCATTTTTTCCCCATCCTCCCCTCATTCTCATTCCTCCAGTCTATCTCACAAGTTCTTTCCTCATGCTTCTTCTCTCGTCTCCAAATCTTTTCAACTTCAAAATTAAGCTTTTGTTTTATTTCTTTTCACATTTCATTTTTTTTTTTCATTTTCTAACTAAATTTGATTTTTGTAGTTACTTCTTTTCTTCTTCTTGCTATGAGGAAAGAGAATAGGCAGAGGAGCCAAACAAAGAAAAGGAGTGCTAAAGGAAGCATCGAGTCACAACGAGACATTCAACATGAAGAAATTCTTTTAGACATGGGGTCAGTGCAAAGAAACTTTCTTACATGTTTGAATTTTTTTAAACCCTCTTGGAACAAGCAGCTTCCTAGGTCTATGAACCTCTTGGAAACTTACAATTTCTTTTGCTTGCAAAATTCTCGTTGCAATTGAATTTCCTACGACATGTTATCTAGTTTGCATCAAATTTTCCTGTAACATGTTATCTGATTTGCGCACAGTTTTCCTGCAAGGATCTTGCCAAAGAGCTCTCTTTAAATTTTCATAGTTTGGAAAGTTGACATCAATGTCCTTCCTAGAAATGTAGAGAATCCATAGAATTTTACACCTCCAATAGATTGTAATTATTTTTTTTCTTCTGCCATTGTTTCAATGGCCTTGCTTTTCAATTCCGATTCATTGCATGTGTTTATCTCATTCCGAAAGAACCCATAGAAGCGAGGGGAAATATTTTTGACCTAAAACCAATTAGTGTTTGGTTTTGTTGATCCGCTTCTAGATAAGGGTTTAATGGCTTAAGGTTTGATTCTTTAGTGAATACTCTAATTAACATAGTTGAGACTATCAGGAACCCTAAGTCCTTGAAGCGTAGATTGTATGATAGTCAATCACCTAACCTTTTTATTTTTTGGACATCTTTTTTATATGTATCTTTGCAGAAACAACATTCAACTAACATTGTGTTAAATATATCTATTGTTGTCTACATAACTATTGCATAGCAATTGAGCCAAAGACATGATGTGCTTCTCCAATGGCATAAATAATGTATGTCCTTGATTCCTTAGTCCTTGATTCATATATTTCATAGGATAAGAAAAAAAGTAATAGTGCACGAACATAATGGATCAAGATCATGTTTTACTAGGACACTCCTTCACTTGATTCAAAATATTGAAAAATGTCATTAAATATAAACCTTTGCACAATCCAAAAATAAAAATCTTGTGTAAATATCAATTGGACATAAATTGCACAACCAAAACACTAAACTAAACTTGAAGATTATGCATTTTGGTATGGGTTTTTGAATTTCATTGTATGTTCATGAAGAAGCCTTTGAGTGAATGCATTAGGTTTAGCGATTTTTAAGGTCGATGGAGTAGTTTTTTTCTTTAATTACAATTAATTTCTAGGGATATTCACACAAATTAGGACGAAACAATTTGGTGGCCGCCTAGATTGTTGAAAGGTTAGTATTTGAAGAATTTATTATCTAGTGGCCACTAGATTGTTGAAAGGTTAGTATTTGAAAAACTTACTATTTGGTGGCCACTAGGTGGTTACCATTGCTTCTCAAAGACCATGTAATGATTTGGTGGCCGTCAAATCATTGCAAGGTCAGTATTTGAAGACTTGATGATCTAGTGGCCATTAAATCATTTTTAACATTAATCCTAAGGGGAAGTAACGATTTGATGGCCATTAGATCGTTACCAAAGTTAGTCCTTAGGGGAAGTAACGATCTAGTGGCCACCAGATCGTTATGTCTTTGCGAACTAGCCCTTGTATTGATCTAGTTGCACTAGGTTGTTATGTCCCCAAATATTAATGTTGGTAACGATCTGGGGGCCACCAAATTGTTATTTCCCTTAAGGAATAACTTTGGTAATGATCTAGTGTCCACCAAATCATTAACAACGCTAATTCTCATGGAAAAAATGATTTGGTGGCCACTAAATCGTTTTAAGGTCAATTATTCAAAACGTTAATTTCTGGTGGTTGCTAGATTGTGATTAGCGATAATACTCAACAATGTGAAAATCTAGTGCGCACCACTTCATTCCCAACGAACCTTTTCAAGGAAGTAATGATATAATGGCCACTAGATTGTGAAAATTGAGACATAAAGTAGATGTAGTGATCTAGTGGCCACTAGATCATAACCATGGGAACTAATCAAAGACAAAACAATTTGGTGGCCACCAAACTAATATGACCATGACCGACAAAGATTATCATTTAGTGACTGTAAGATCATTGTAAAATTGTGGAAGTGTTAATGAGATTTGGTGGCCACCAAATTGTTTATCCTTTATGGAGGATTGGTAGAAAATGCATGGGGCTAAGAAATATTGTAATTCGGTGGTTGTTAGATTGTTCGGTGGCTGCCATGTTGTCTCCTTTATTCTTCTATTGTTTAAACAATTTATTCATCCATGTTGTAGTGATATTCAGACTCACTTCTTCACCAAAATCCTTGGGGAGAAACATGGGTACAATAATGACTATGAGAATGCGGATGTCGGCATTTTGTTACTAGACAAGGAGGTAGATAAGTGGGGTATTGAATTGATGATGGAAACGCCACATATTAAATGGTGCTTCCAATTCAAAAAATGGAAGGACCTTGACAAAATTAAATATGTTCATATTGTCAACCTTAAGGCTTACAGGGATGATCCACATTAAGTTGTGGTTTTCTTGTCAATGCCATTTTCTCCATCATAAGCTAGGATTGTTTGCCCAATTTTGAAAATGGATGTCAACTTGCACTAAAAAAGTTGTAAGAGAGGAAAATTTAGGGTTGCAAAGTTTTTGAATAGGACAACAAAACTAATACACCAAATGTGGGATGAAATTAAACATCAAATTTTGATGTTCAATTACATCAATCAACAATGTCCAATTTTTGTTATTCCTGTTGATCCAAACCTTGCTAAAATTCTTTTTTTTTAAAACTAAATTTTTTGGTAAAAAAGACCCATTTTGACAGGTGTCAGAAAAACCTCCTATTCATTTTAGACAAGTCGTTTTGAACCTATCCATTGTGATTGGGCCATCTATTTCTAGACGAAGTTTTTTGACTAATCATTTGGATTGGTACTTTTGATTAGTACTTTTGACTCGTGGCATTTAAACATTGGCCATCTAGGCTATGCCACATGGCATTTAAACATTGGCCACTATGTTATGCCATGTGGCATTTAAACATTGGCCATTAGGTTATGCCACCTAGCATTTAAACATTGGCCACTAAGCTATGCCACATGGATAGAACCTAAATAACCTAGGTTAGACATAAAATTAGATATCTACTCCTAAGGTCCCTATGTCTAGGAACCTACAACCTAAACTCCTAGGCCTAGGTCTAGGAACCTATAACTAGAAACTAGGTATAAAAGCTTAAAGTAGGTTAGGGCAACCTAAGCTATGACCTTTACTAAACTTAAATGTACACCACCTAAATTAATCCTACACCTAGATGACCTAGGTAGGAAATCCTATTTCATTTTGAATTTGGCCTTTAAGGTTGAGCCTTTTCAATTGGTTCATCCCAACACTAGAAGAAAAATAGGTATTTTTGACTAGTCTTTACAACTAAAATTTAGTCACAAGCGACATCTGTTCTCATTAATTGCCTTGGACAAGTTGCATGAGACATTAGTTGCAAATGACAAGGGGTATTGGATGAAAGAAAAAATCAACAAATATAAGTTCATCCTTTGACTCCATTGTATACATATTCTCACATACAACTACAATGCAACTATTTTGGTCACAATTGAAGCAAATGATGTGTTGCCATGTGTTTTAATATTGAATTACTTAAAATATAATAATAATAATTATTTTGAAGTAATTTAAGACATTCAATTCAAATGCTTGGATGATCCTATATTATGACACGTGGCCCAATGTAAATATGCTATTTGGCACCTTTAAGATGAATTTAATACAAAATATTAATATTAGGTTAGTAGGTGTTTAGGTAGGTACATAAATAAGTGCCTACAAACCTAGGCTACATACCTACCTACCTACTTAAGTAAAAAAGTCGGTAGGTAGGTCTACCTTCTTAGGCTAAATACCTACTCATATAAGTAGGTATTTAAATAGGTAGGTATCTAGGTTGACCTAGGTGGGTAGGTCATACTATGTACCTACTTAGCTAGGTAGGTAAGTAGGTTGGGGAGGTTGATAGTTTAAAATTGTGCATAATTTTTCTTTTTGTTTTGGGTTAAGCTTTTTGATCGGTTCATCCCATGTGTACAACTTTCTTAATGTGAAATTTGATGACCACACCCCTTGTTTATATAGTGTTCAAAATAAGAATGGAGAACAAACAATATGGGATCAATTCTTAAGTTGCAATTACTTCACAAACTAAATTGCAATTCCAAAACTTTCCTCATGGCTTTTGTTTTTACTTTTAATATTTATAAACAATTCAAGTACATGGCTCACTAGATAATTAGATAACCATTTAATTGATAATGATTAAATTTAACATATATTTAAGATATAAACTATACATTAAAAATATTAAATATTCATTACCAATTGCTTAAATAAATAATAACTTCTTAATTTTTAACTAACAAGCTATTTACTTTTTCACAAATTGTTAATACATAACTGAAAGATAAATAAATAATTAAAATATTTTATTGTTTTTTTATATCTAGTCTAAGCATAAACAATAAAATTGATGTAAAAATACTTAATTATTTTAAATTTTAAAAATAGGCTTTCAAATTATAAATAATGAACAAACAATTGTTATTAAAAAAACTTCTTACACGTTTTTCCAAAAAGAAAAAGAAAAGGTTACATTAATTATTATATAATTACATTTATTATTGTAAAAAACTTTATCATAAATAAGTAATTACATAATTTTACATGTTGAATGTATATGTTTTAGTACATTTCCAGCTATGATTTATACCCATTAGTGGCCATTAGATGATTTTCTTTTTTAATAAATAACTCTTTTCAATTGTTTAGTGCCTTACAAGCTTTTTTGTTTAATGGTTTCAGACCTTCTACCACTAAATTGTTTTTGGCACTAAAACGCCACTAAGTACATTAAGTGGTGACTAGTGGTGCGCCATATTGATCCTCTGCCGAAGCTAGTTAACTATAGTGATGCATGATCACTGAGCTCACAATAGTTAGTTAAC
>Ga0209208_10005658_pt1 | contig 17353 bp, 11 predicted proteins | sample S1TSphfallax_3_FD_187694 | JGI IMG/M metagenome (GOLD analysis project Ga0209208, IMG submission 187694) | Host-associated microbial communities from peat moss isolated from Minnesota, USA - S1T2_Fd - Sphagnum fallax MG (SPAdes) (version 2) | ecosystem: Host-associated > Plants > Peat moss >... | reverse complement strand
CCCTAAACACACATACACATTGATGATACCTTATCTCCAAGGCAATTTCAACAAATATTCATCTACAAATATAATAAATATTTGCCAACCAAGTTTGGTGTGTCATTTACATTTTTGTATGGTTTGACACCTTTAAACATGAATTATTTTATCATTGGGCAATGATAGGGAGGTGGCTTGGGCACATTGTGCAATCAAAGGAGCTAAGGTGGGGAGAATGGGAGCTAACTTGGGCAAATTACACAAAGGAGTTAGGGTGTGTAGAAAGCTTGCAAGGAAAATACCATACTAGTAGTAAACAATACACTTAGGGAATCTCCATTATACATTGACAAATCCTCATAGCAAAACCAATGTTGTTGTTAAGGGGTTTATTGGACTTATGCCAATTTAGAACTATTGTGCCCCATTATAATCACATGTCACCAAGTGTGAGAACGTTCAAGTAGGTCAATCTATAATCCTTGTGTTTTTTTTCTTTTTTTGAGTGAAAGTAGTTGTAAAATAGATTTTGATATAATTTTTTTTGAAATATTTTTTAGTTTAATGATCAATATAAGGATGTTCTTTGACTTTAGTAAAATAATATTGTGTTTCATGTTCTTAATATGCATTTAAGTAATTTTTTGAAAATGCAAGTAAGTGTGCCAAATTGGTTTCAAGTAAATGAAAGTAGAGCTTTAATTAGAATTTTGATAACTTTAAGTTGATGGCACATTTAAAATGTATTAATTATTTTTAAAAATGTGCATAGTAAAAGTCATATTTTCCCAAATCTTATTTGAAAATAAGTTTTGAAACATTTTACATGGCTAGTTTAAAACTTATTTATTACATTTTTAATCCTAATTTTAAAAAAATTTGGTATGCAACTTACTATAGATTTAATGAAGTGCATAATGATTTCATAATGATACTTGAAGAAGTTTTGAATTTACTTTCTTACATTATATAAAAAATAAAGGATTGTGATGTCAAAGGATTCCAAGGCCTTTATGCTATTTTGAGGACGGCACAAGGATGAGAGAGAATGATAAGCCACGAACTTTGTTTGGCCAAAGGAACTAGTTTAGTTGACATGCACTATTAAAAATATATTTTTAATTTGGTCTACAAGAAATTTCCTATTTTGGCCATGGAGCCCATTTTTTAGAATGTGCAAATGTGATATGTATGTGAAAAATTTGTGGACAATAAATTGATTGAATTTGAGTTCATCATTTTTCATTTTAACCCATTTCATCACACACATTTCATTGCACACCTTATTATCGTACTCCATCATGGATGGACACCAAGATCCTACCATTTCACACCTTAGGGTGAACATTTTAACATTACTTATTTAATGGGCAAAAACCCTAGAATTCTATTGATTGACGATTGTTTTTGAAGAACTAGTATATGGGAGATTTTGTTTGATTTTTCATATGGTCATCCTTAGACAAATCGATTTTTCCTAATTCTTTGTATGGTTTTTTCCTTGAATAATTATAAAAACAATTCCAAAACAAATTATTTCATTTCCAAGCCTAATTATCTCATTTGTAACGATAATTTTGAAAACAACTATTTTGTTTCCAAACCTAATTATCTCATTTTCTTTCTTGATAAATACCTTCAATCCATATATCTTCTTCACTCCTTTTCTAATAAACATTCTCTTTTTTCCTTACTCATTAACAATGGTTATGAAAAGATAAATTAAAATGTGCATTTTCATGTCTATGATATTTATATTAAATTAAATTAAATTTGACATATTAGACATAAATAATGATGAATTATTGGAAACCATATGAGAAAGATAAGAAGAGAGAGAGAGAAAAAAATATGGATTTTCTTGGATGGAAATTAGATTCACCCTTTAAAAAATGGTGAATAAGGAATGGGCTTAAGTTTCATGGAAGTCCATTTTGCCTTAAAGAAAAAAAGTTCATTAAAATAATAAAAGGCAAAAGGTGAAAGGTGCATTTCATATGCTTTTAAAAAAATATTTAATTCAGGGCTGGATATTGTACAAGTTAGGCACTTTCACTAAGAATTGTGGAAAAAAATTAGGCATTTCTTGGAGCCAAAACCCAAATTATTAAGCATTTGCCAAAACAAAGTGATTATGGCTAAAGCTGCCTTGGAGGTAGGGTATTGCAAGAACATTGCTGAAATAAGATGGGAAAGAACTCCCAATTAAGCATGCTGGAAGGGTGTTTTCTTTTGTGGTATTTTTTTCCTAAAAAAATCTGTTGAATATTCTATTTTCAAAAAACTATTGCCAAAAAATTGAAAGTGGCTATCATCTAGAAAATAATTTAGTCAAATTTGGCTACATACTAGATATGAAAGTAGGGGAGTTTTTTTTTATAGAAATTCCTTCTATATTCTTGGCTACCTACTGGAACTTATCATAAAAATCTGGCAATTTGAATAACTAAATAAATAAATAAAATCTTTGAAATCTTGCAAATTTGGGCTCTTTTTTTTCCATGAATTTTTTTTTGTATAAGTTGAAATCATATCTTTCAAGTCAAAAATTTGGCAAAAAAATAAATAAAATCGCTAGTTAAAGAATCATGGGGAGTGAGGTTGTGTGCTTTGAAAACATGAAAAAGCTCGACTTCAAGATTTCCTTCTTTTTGGAGGGTTGAGGGATAATTTAAAAGAATTAAAGTAAAAGTTCAGGTTATTGCAAGCATTGAAATTCCTCAACTCCAACAACACTCTTGGACAAAGTGTGGTGCATAACATACATTCCCAAATTCCATACTTTGAAACCCAATCTGAAATCCAAGTTATTTTGGACATAGAATGTATGTTTTGTGTAGGGTAAAAAGCCACAAAGTGGGTGGGTGCATCCCTAAACCCTAAACCCTACGAACAAGGTGTTGCCAAAATTCCCACCTTGGTGCTTTGGCCATCCTAAAGCATAAGGCAAAATGTTATCATCAACCTAAACATTTGTAGATCACAAGGTGTAGGAGGGCAAAAGAAAATTACACTTATTTTTAAGTAAATGTAATATCCATTTGTGTAAGTTAGCATAAGATCCCTCCCACTTTTAAGGATTAGGTGTAATATTTATTTAAGGTTGGATGCTTATTTAATAGGATTAAGCGTGGTTGGGTATCCCAACTTTGTTGATTGACCATGGGTTGGATGTTTTGGTTTGTTTGAATACATATATCATTTAATGACTTTCTTTTTTATCAAATGATCATTCAATAGATAAGATTTTTAATATTTTTTCAGAAATGGGAAAAATGGGTTTAGGGTTTAGGGTTTCAGCCAAATTTGGCTAAATCATCTTATGGATGATTGCCACTCGTGCTACATCACCAAAAATAGCCTACTCTTTTACTGAAAAAAATTGGCCACAAAGAAATTTTTTTAATTTGAAAATGGGAATAAAGTAATTTTCTAGAGTTTCAATCACTTGACGTGGAAAAAAAAAAATGACATGAAAATCATCATATTTCTATATTTGGTTTTCCATAAGTAGCCAACAATATAGAAGGATGGATGAAGATTTGTACTTCATATTTTAGAATTGGCTAAATCTTCTTACATGATCACCACTCATTCCCTCAATTTTGCTAACATCTTCCTATGGATGGGATGATTGCCACTTTGGCTACATCACAAAATGCCCAAAAATAAAAACTGCAAAAAATTGGGGAAAAAAAAAGAAGAAAATAAATGAGTGGGTAGTAGGCACACTATCCAATTGAGATGAAAGGAATTACACAAGGCTTTCAAGTAGCCTAGGTACCCAAAAAATAATAATTAATAAATTAATTAATAAGTAAAACTTGAATAGAACTTTCCCTTTGAGAAGTCAAGTTCAAGCATGAATGAAAAAGAGGGTGAGGCAACCCTAAACCCTAAACCCTAAACCTAATTTCAATGAGTTATGTAGGCTAGTAGTAGTGCACCTGATTTTATATATGCATAAAAAAAAACTTGGTGTACTTTTTGGGTGTCAGGATTCTCAGGAGGACTCATCAGGATGGAAAATTTGTACCCTAATGAATGAATGATATATTATATAACTAGGTCAGAAACAGACTCATCCATCCCTAGGATGTATGCTAAACCCTAAACCCTAAACCCTAGGATGTATGTCCCCCAATAATAGCTTTATTAAGTGAGTATACTTTTCATGGTTTCAAGCAATCCCATTTAGATTTGGGCTCTTGCTTTTAGGCTCATCACTACTTATCCCTTTGTTTTTGTTTTGTTTTTGGTCTTAAACTTGTGTTGGTGGCATTTGCATGAGAGAGTTAGGTGAGAGACAACACACATGGGAACAACACCCAACATGACTCCTCCTGACCCCCTCCCCATGTGTGCCATGTGCCTCTCTCTTGCTACAACCAATCTACAAGGTTCTTTTGGATGGTTTTGTATTTTAGGTTGATTCCAAATGAAAGTTTGCTTCCAAGTTGAAACCCCTTTGAAACCAAGGCTTGGGTTTTCCATGCATTTGAGAAATGCATGCATGTAGTTGGTTGATGAAATGCATATATATTTGTAGTAGGGTTAGTTGGGGGGCAAGGTGTTTTAGGGTTTTTGGTACCCTATTATTCATAATAAAATTTGTAAATGGAAAAATATAAAGCACTAGTATATTACAAAGGGAACAAATTTATTGGGTCAATAAGTGTCGTTCTACCAAAATAGAGATTTTGGTTTGAGATCTACTTTGAATGGAATGAAGAAAGTGTTTCTTTTATCTCTCTCTTTTTTAGGTTTTTTGTTAGTCTTTCAATATCATTGTCAAAAACAATGACGGAAGTGACAAGCATATTTTCAATACTCTTTGCATCAATTTGTATCATGTTTTCTTTTCAATTGAATTTCAAATTTTGTTGCATGCAATTAATTTCCTTTAATATTTTCATTCAAATGGACCAAAAAAAACTCACTTTTTTTTTTTTCCTTTTTTTCTTTCCATCGTTTCATCATAGTTAGTTGATAGTGTCCAACAACATGGAGCCCAAGTTAATTTGTAAAGGGACAACTAAAGAAGAACTTGGAGAAATTTTGTTGTATATATGAAGGGCACCTTGTATCCACGAATGTCCCTCCAATAAAAAGGAAAGATGCCAAAACCATTTTCTTGAGCCAATATGTTATGATGCAGGATCACATATTGAGCACCACTGGAGATGCTCTTTCCTACGGTTCCATTTGGTTTGTGGTTGGTGCCAAAATACTTTGATGTTATTTTATAGTCAACCCTAGAAGCACGAAGAGACAAATTGTTTGAAACTCTATTGTCGATTCTAGAGGAAGGGTGGTGAGTAAATAACTAAATGCCACTTTTGCTATCGAGTTGCAAGCAAGTGCCCCCCAACTGAACCCTAAACCAAACGCACCATGCAAGATGGATGATTTGTGAATGGGAAAACACTTTTTCATTGTATTCCTGTCCTATCGCTAACCACCTTCGGTGTTAGCTATGTATCAACCATTCATGTATGTGTCATCTACTCATCTACATACCTAGTAGCCATCCATTCCCTCATCCACTTACCTACCTACATACTAACCTCTTACATTCCCTATATACCTAGTTATCTATGGCACTTATCCTTACCCACATACATAAATAATTAACTAAGTAAGGTGAGATGAAAGTAGATGGGTTTATACTATAGTTTACTAAGGTCGAACCTTGGTAACTCTAATATTGTTCATCTACGATTGAATTATATTGGGTACTTAATGATCATGTCCATTCTCCAAAGGGGTGTGGGGCCTGGTTAAGGTTAACTACCCACCGTCATACATGTTAGGTTAACTCCAACCTCTTATAGGTTGGGTTAATGGCCACCACGCTCTTACTCATTGTCATTGCCATGGTGGTCCACAACAAATTTGTTCATGGTACTAAGGTTTAGGGTTTAACGTGCCAAATAACGAGGGAAGTCTTAAAGTTAGTAGCCACAATGTGGCCCATTTAATAAGAATACTAGCAAACAACTTGATAATTAGGCCATCACATTTAACTTCAAATAGGTTTACAACCCTTTGCTACTTATGTTTTTTTTGGGTTGTTTGTTCCCATGGTTTTATTGTTGTTGTTGTTATTTGTCCATCCTATGTTCCCAAATTCTTGTAACAAAATGGCCCGGATGAATCAGCATTTTTCATTGTTAGCCAAGGTTTTTTTATTAAAAAACTTAAGAACTCTTGAAAATTTGCAAATTTATTTTTAAAATCTCAAAATTAGTCCCATTTACACTAGGGAAAAAAAAATTCCAAATTTTCCCATTTTTTAATATTTATATTGTTGTTGTTATTTGGTGTTCCCACAATTGTTATTTGAATTTTTTGGGCAGCATATAAATTCTCTCAAACTGCCTGAAAATTTTCAAGGATCAGGATGTTTCCAGACTGCCTAAAATTTTTGGGCTGAAATGAAAACTTTCTTCAACATTTAGAACGTGTTTGAAATTATCACACAGCATAGAAATTCCCTAATTGATCAAATTTTTTTTAGTATCAGCATATTTTCAGAGTGCCCAAATTTTTTTGGGCAGAAATGAAAAAATTTCAACTTTATAAAATTTCCGGGCAGCATAAAGTTGCCCAAAATTCTTCCACAGCATCCTGGGAAAAAATTCTCCTGAATCTTTTTGAGCAAAAATGGAAAAAACTCAACCAGTATTATCTGCCCGAAATTTATCGGGCAGTCTAAAATTCTCAAACTGGAGAATATTTTCCAAGCATCCTGGAAAATATTTTCTCAGGAATTCTTTAGAATTCCCAATTTTTTAGGGGCAGAATGGGAATTTTTTTTCCTAAGTTGCCCAATTTTTTTTGCATAGTTTGGAAAACCCATTAATGTGAATGGTTCAACATAGGTTTAAATTAACCCCATTATACTATTTTATCTATTCCCTTGGTGTGAACACCTTGGGTGAACTAGCACCCTTGCCTTAGACCTAATTAGATTTTAATCTTAAACAAAAGATGAAAATAATTTTAACCCTAAGCCAAAATAATAAATATTTCTAACCCTAGGTCTAAATAGATTCTAACCTTAGGCCTAAAAGGATTCTAAGCTTTAAAAAAACATTACAAAGATTTTAACCTTGAGTTTATATGTTTAGAAGATTCCAACCATAAGCCAAAATGGAATAAACCCTAAAACAAATACTGAAAAGATTTTAACCTTAGGTCAAATTTCACCTCAATGCCAAAGTTTCAAAAATATTTCTATAGCCAAAATGCTAAATGTTTTTTTTTAAGGTTAAGCCAAATCCCTAAAAAGATTTGAACCTTAGACCACTCATTATGTCTTGGGGTGTACAATACCAAATCTTGGAGGCACTTTTCCATTATTTTCATATGATAAGATGAGCACATCTTAGAATACGTCCTAAAATTCAACCCGAAGCCAAACAAAACTATTCTAAGGTGCAAAACTAGAATTGCTTTTAGTATATGACCCATTTGATATTTCGTACTAAATACCCCACCAGCATTTTTTTGTGTGTGGAGAATTTTTGAAATATTTTGGCGATTTGTTTTCAAAAAATATATTTTTTGTTTAATATTCCCTTTTAAAAGGTCAAAAAAATCAAGAAAAAAATCTTAAAACTTCACCACGTTTCTACACAAGTAAGTAAGCAAGGATATATAAAAAGATTTTAATAAAATTATATTTTCATAGCTTGTCTATAACCAAATGTGGCTAAATCTCCTTGTGGATAATCGATAGTGTGGCAACATCACAAAATTGAAAGAAAAACACACTTTTAGCCTACCCCACTACCAATTTTGGCGTTGACAACTTTGGCTTGTCTCTTTCTTTCTTAACAAGAAGCTATTTGGCAGCCTTTAATAATACTTGGCAGCCATTGTGTATAAGAAGAAGAAGAAGAAAATCCAGTTGCATGAGATTCGAACCTGTGCTTTGAATCCCATGCAATTCAGCTGCCTGCCTGGATTTGTTAATCATACTGGTACACTCTGAAAGCAACTCCCACTTTTTGATTGGGGGTGCAAAAGTCAAAACATAATCGGTTTGGCTCAGCAAAATGGTTTTGGCTCAGAATTTTGGCATAGTTTGTTGAGGCTGGTCAAAACATAATCGGTTTGGCTCAGCAAAATGGTTTTGGCTCAGAATTTTGGCATAGTTTGTTGAGGCTGGTCAAAACATATCGGTTTGGCTCAGCAAAATGGTTTTGGCTCAGAATTTTGGCATAGTTTGTTGAGGCTGGTCAAAACATAATCGGTTTGGCTCAGCAAAATGGTTTTGGCTCAGAATTTTTGCATAGTTTGTTGAGGCTGGTCAAAACATATCGGTTTGGCTCAGCAAAATGGTTTTGGCTCAGAATTTTTGCATAGTTTGTTGAGGCTGGTTCTTAAAAAAAAAAGGCACAGCAAACACCACCTGCTGCTCTTGTTGTTGTTGATTGATTGGCTAGATAGTTTCATTGGGTCCAGCTGGGTGTTTTGCTTTTGATAGTCTCCTCCCTACTCGTTTGCAATCCCAGTTTTTTAGTTTTATGGGTAGGGTTCGAAAGAAGTGAAATAACTAAAACTTGGATGTGAGAAATATTTGTGCAGAGCACAGCCAAAGATCATGCTCTACACACAACATATATATACATAAAATTAGACTTTTTTTTTAAAGGAGAAAAGAAGAGGTAAGTGTTACTTAAAAAAATACAATGCATGGCAGACTGGGTGCACTGCAAGCTCCATCTTTAGGGAGCATTCTTGCATGTGGACTCTCTGTAGAAAGGGTGAAACCAGCTCTGGTTTTGAGGAGGTGGCCAGGTGTGGTGATCTTGCCAGTTTAAGACCTTGCCAGTTTAAGCGCCCTTACGAGCATGTGCACAACCCAGCATTGTTTTTGTTGTTGATGATTTTGGGTTAAAGCTTTGTCCCATGTGCGAGGTGGTAAAATTGCAAGCTCAGCCAAAAAAGTAATGGGACACATTGTCAACCAACTGATCCAAATCTTTGGGCTTCAACCATGCATTCATTATAGAGGCTCATTTTTTAGGGTTTTCTTGTACACCTGACCCACCAATCCAAGTCTCGGGTTTCAACCATGCATTGTAGAGGGTTCATGAAAGCTCACTTTTTAGGGTTTCTTGTACACCCAACTGACCAATCCACCAAGTCTTGGGCTTCAACCATGCATAATAGAGGGTTCACGGAAGCTCATTCTTTAGGGTTTCTTGTACACCCAACTGACTGATCCAAGTCTTGGGCTTCAACCATGCATTATAGAGGGTTCACGGAAGCTCATTTTTTAGGGTTTCTTGTACACCCAACTGACCAATACAAGCCTTGGGTGTCGACCATGCATAGGGTTCATGGAAGCTCATTTTTTAGGGTTTCTTGTACACCCAACCAACCGATCCAAGCCTTGGGCTTCAACCATGCATTATAGAGGGTTCATGGAAGCTCGTTGTTTAGGTTTTCTTGTACACCATGAGAATAAAATCGGGCAGCCCTCATGCACAATGATAATGATCAAAATTACCCACAATCAATATGCTTTTTTTTTGAAAAATTTGTCACATTTAATCTCACAATATGGACGATGTTCTAAGTAATGATTTATAATTTAGCAAAATTTAATAAATTATTTAATTGACACATTTAATAAATTACCCCATCTAGAAATGACTCCACTTTACACTTTAAAAAAATTTATCTGAGTACTTTATGTGGCAAAAGGGAAGAAGAAAATCATATTAACATTATTTTGATTTTGCTTTTAATACTTCCAGACTCATGTTGGGCCTTTCATCCCTTTCTTGGTTACTACGTACACATTTTTTCATCCCTATTCCAATGAATTTTTATATTTTTTTCAATTGTGTGAATGTGTATTTTTATCTCAGTTTTTGTGATGTAGCCAAAGTAGCCATTATCCATAAGAATATTAATTTTGGCTTTAAATGAGATATGAAAGTAAGAAAATTTAAAGCACCATTTTATATATTTCGGCTACCTACTGGAAAGAATGATAGAAATCTGGTGATTTTACATTTTTGTTTTTAAACAAAATTTGGCAATTGAACAAAAGAAGATGAACAAATCATGATAACACCTTCGGCAACAAGCAACATATAATCTTTTGCTTCACATGAAGCAGAAGTGATGATGTCTCTCTTAACACTAAACTTAAATGTTGCCTCATAACTCTTAACTCTAAACCTCGCCTTAATTGACATGGGTCTATGAAGAATAGAGAGAGACAAACACCATTATGTTCATTATATAAATCGGTAGTGATTCATAAGGTTTGAAACTAATCTGGTGTTTTTCTTTGTATAGCTGAATGCGTTCCAAGCAGGTAAATAGCAGGTTAGAATTGTTCCTATCCAATTCTAACCAACATGTGACACATCCCACGTTCAAACTATCTTCCAGCCAATTTTGAAATGTAAAACTAACCTTTGCGTAGACCTATGGTTCGAAAGCCGAAGCTCAGATCTCTCATATTCCAGGTTGAGGAATGCAGCCAATTCCGTGTAAAGCCAAAGAGTTCTGCAATGCCTCCATGAAGGAGCACTCCATGACACAAACAAGACCCCTTCTATCCACCATCAAAGACACAGGAGGCAGAAATGCTAAAACAAGGAGCCAACAGTGCTCATGAAGTTTGTGACAACAACTACTCCACAAAATAGCCTTGTGGCAAGTTCATAAGTCTGCATTGCAAGTGTCAACCACATTGTCTTCATGAGCGGCTACAACCAGCAAGCTACAGCATTCTATGACACTGCTGTAGTTGAACATTTTTTTCAAATATAGGGCCACCAAGAAATGGTGAGCAACATGCTTCACCATGCCTCATTCTCTATGAACTCCTAATTTTCTTAATCTGCAAAGCAATGATCTAAACCATATGTACAGTTTCTCTTGTACAAGCATTTGAAGAATCTTAAAAGAAGAGAGAGAGAAAATGAGAACTGAGTACTGAGTGCAAAAGGAGTGGCACACAAAATACTGCATGTGAGAAAGTGTGCCAAGTCCATGAAAAACTGGAGACCAAAAAAAAAGGGTTATTGGGTCAAGAGTAGTGATATCAGTGGACATGTTCGAAAGTAGACTTTTTGTTTATAGAGTGAAACGGTTAAGGTAGTCTGGGTCTCGCTTAGCCTTCTCCTGAAACTTCTTGAACCACTGATTCAAAATATCCATTGGAATCAGAAGCTTATCACCCTCTACAGTACAAAATGACTGCATAAAATTGAAGAGATTTTCGCCCACCTTCATCGCCAGCTCCTCAACACGTTTTTGTTGCCCAACATTCAACACTGGAAGTGTCACCAGATCTTCAACTGAGACTCCTATTTGTGCTGAGAGTGGTGGTGTCCCAACACCCGTGAGAAGCATTTGACCATTATTGTTTGCCCCAGGCCATAATAATGGAAACACAGCTGATGGACATGCACTGTGAACTGCACCTCGATACTCATATTGAGATCCTGGTGATTGTACATACACAGCTAGAGCCTTACCCAATGGCAATGCCATTTCATTTAACAAAAATATGCACATTTCCTTCACTTGGTCATAAGCCTCACCTGTCACCCAACAATGCATCCAACACATTCATCACACAAAACCCTAGGAGCTTCTATCATCTCAACACCTTTGTAACACAAAACCCTCAGAGCTTCTATAATCACAACACTGACAAAATGCTTGCAAACTAAGAAAGAGTCGTGTTTCTGCGAATGATATAAGTACGAGTCTTAACTGATCTATAGAAATTCAGCAGAGAAATCTCCACAACAATGAGAAGAAGAAGAAGAAGAAATTGGAGGGTCTGAAGAATGATTCCACTTTCTCCTGCCATGAATGCAAAATAAATCTCTTGAGAGTGTGAGGGACTTCTTACCCACAAAGTAGTTCATGTCAAGGATCCATCGATGATCATCAACTTGTGTGAAAGTCGTTATGTCTAATGGAAAGCTCCGGTTCGGAAATAAAACTCCAAACATGCTGATGTGCTCAAGAACACAATCCAAATCTGTGTGTGTGTGTGTGTGTGTGAGAGAGAGAGAGAGAGATAGAGAGAGAAGCAATTCTCGAGACTTTGTTCCACTGCTACAAAAGATCTTTTTGTTTCCAAAGGAGATCGGATAAAGATGCTACAAAATCTTCACTACTGCTACTGCATCATGAGGGATGATTCCATCTGCATGCAAGCAACAAAATATTATCAGCATAACTTTCTCATGTTACCTAGTATGCAACCAGATTCAACATTGCTCACGCAAGAAGATATCACAGCTTCCGTCGCTGCAGAAAATCAAATCAGGAAGAATCTCATCGATAGCCAACAATTCACATACCTTACTACCGCGATCAGGAGAACCAGAGCTTCTCGTCTCGTCTCTTCTGTTCTCTTCTCTTCCACAAGCTGCTTCAAACCCTAACCCTAGCCTCTTGCTTCAGACCCTATTCTCTTTGCAAGTCCAGTTTACAAAGAAAAATCTCTTCTCCACGACTAGAGATGATGCTCAAGGACAAGTGCAGCAATCTTGAGAATTTGGGCAAAATGAGGGAAATGGGAAAAACAGAAGCAGATGATGTGCATGCGGTATGTTTTGTAAAGACACTTATAAGGGTTTCCCGAAAAACACAGAAAGCGGAAGAAGAAGAAATGGACCCACCCTTTTTTTCTTTTCTTTTTTCCTCTGCCGAAGCTTCTGGAAGAGTCCAGATAGCATTTGCTGCACCCTAGGGTTTGCTGGTCCATGGTTGTTGTTCCAAGAATATGGATCACAGAAGTTTCTCTGGTACACAACTGTATGGAAGAAGATGGACAATTTTCAAAGTACATAGATGCTTTTCTTGGTAGTTGTGGTGGTGATAATGGTGGTGGTGCCATCGCCATTTGGAGGCAATGGCGGAGTATCTGGGACTGACTGAAGGCAAACACACTGCTGCTGTGATCTGTTCTTTTCTCTAAAATACCAGAGCCATCAAATCTGCACAAAGTATTGTGGTGGGTGACACAATTCTGCTCTTGATTTTTTATAGGAATTTTGCACATTCATCAGCTCCTGGTTTTGATACAAGTTTAGCATAATCCAGAGTGCTCCTGATTTTGTACAAAACTTTGCACAATTCTGCTGCTGATTTCATATGGAATGTTAGCATGCATAGTACCTTAACCTTATGAGCTCCAAAGCTAATTTTGAGTGACCCATTTATCAGTTTTGGGAATTCAAGGAAACATTGTAAACAACCTTTTGCCAGAAGATACAGATGTACTTTGTCCTCCTCACTTCAACATTGGCAGAAGCTTAATATTGTAAGCAAGGGTTTGGAAGTACACTGATGTGTGTAGGTGTTATTCATCTGCACAGGGTTGAGATTTAGGGTATGACACATCTGGCTATTGAAAGTGGAGCTGCACATTTACTTACAATTTTTTCAAGCAATAATTGAAGGTGAGTAGCCTCTTTGAATCACACTCTTTGAAAGCAAAGATTTGTTTTAAAGACTTTGTCTTTACAGGTTGATGGATTGTTTGATGAAAAAACTTGTTAGTTAATCAGCTGATTACTTGATCACCATATCCATAACCAAACCAAAGCTACTTGATATATCACCATACTTTCAGATTCAATGGTAGTATGTTTGTCTCATGTATGAGAGGACCCACCCTCATGGCCTAAAAGAAGAAAAAGTCTCAAAACTTTGGAGGTTTTGAAAGCCTAAACTTGCAGGCAAGTTTTTCGCACATGTGAGAATGGTTGATATCATGAAACACAAACGTTTCAACTTATTTTCCATGTCTCTAACTCAATCCTGCCCCTTGAACTAGTAGATTTATGCCTTGGAAAGTTGTCATTAGTTTGTACTTTTACACAAGGTATGAGAATTTGTACAATTCTAGATGGTTTGTTGTGAGAAAGACCTTATTAGCATTGTTTTCTGGGAGGTACAAGTGTATGAGGAAATGAACCTGGACGCCTTCTAAGATGGGTATCTACTCTCATGTAAGTTTCAATCTCATGTTTGTTTTTTGCTATAGGTGGGGTGTTGTTCCACCCTCTTCATAATCTATTGTGCAATTACAATGAGCTAGATCACCATGACATTGGAAATTTTAAAAGCTTGATGTTGAAGGTGAATATAGCCACAAAATGGATAATGAAATACAACTAGTGTCTATAGAGAAAACAATGACCAAATTGTGGTTTTGGAACCACCCCAAATGTATGAGAAAGAAACTCCTTCACTCTCATGGGGTTGCCACCACTTGTTTAAGCAGCTATGGATGGATGGATTCCAAGTTGCCAAGTTGTGTCAAGATCAAACCATACAATGTCCATTGTCATTGGACGTACATGCCTTGTAGTGTCATATACACCACACTAGTAACTTCTTCCATGCCATGAAGAATTTTTGACAATATTTCCTTTGTAATTTGTTTGTGCTTATTCTAATGAACTTGCTGAAGCTCCATTAATTACATTTGTGTTGACAAAGTATATTGCACTCTCTAGGCTAACAAAGTGGGTTCCACTCCATTTAAAAACTTTCTTTTTGAAAATAGATTTTGAAATTCTTATGAAAGGTGAGGACGCATGAGTTGGTGTTGTGTTGGGTCCTCTTCACAAGGACTCAAAATTCAAACCTATGAAGCCTCTTGTGTGGGTGCTTGAGCCCAACACAAAAGGATATGCTACCATGAACTTCACTATGAGCAATTATTACAATGTAATAAATTCAATGATAATGAGTACAACATCAAATTGATGATGCAATTTGTTAGTTGTGATTGTTTCTACAAGTGGGATCATATGGTGTACTTATAGGAAAAAGATATATTTAGCTAGGGCAAAGATTGAAGCTAAAATAGAGGCAACAATTATTACAATTGATGGATTGGAGAAAACAAGATAGCCATGTCATGTGGGGAAGCAATAGATAGTTGAGGTTTATTGACATGGCATGGACGTGCTAAAATGAAATAAAAGCTCTTTCCTTCAAAAGCTCGTTGCAACTTGAATGAGGATATTGTTGACTTTTTTAATTAACAATGTTTCTTGGGTGCTAGCCAACATCACGTTTGAGTCTTCCCATTGCTTTCGGAAAGGCAACAAAAACTCAAGACACATATTGTGTATAATGGTTTGTCCAAGTTTTTGGGAAGATTATTATATGCTTATCTACACCCACTGTTGGGGGCTAATGAACTTAATGGGTAGTCATGGTAGCTCGTCATTGCTATTTGTGATGAAGGTGATGGTCTATCACTTCGTGAATGACTCTCATGAGGTTATGACTACACCCATTGTTGTGTTACCTTTAATTGTTGTTGTGAAGATTTCTCTGCAACTTCATCAATCTTTATTGACATGGCAATCATTTATTGGCTCTAAGAAGGGTAGGTCTAGTTCACAACTTAGCTAATGTTATCATCCTCCTAAAATAGGCATTTTTGTAGCCCAAAATAGTTATATTTAAAAAGGTAGCAAGCTTGACCATGTACGGCATTTGCTACCTTTCCCTTCACTACTTCTACCTAATTGTAGTAGGCGATCTACCTTCTAGAAGAATGGGAGTGTTCAAGTTAGGTTCATTAGGTTAATGGCTTGTTGTGGCCTATAGTCAATGGTTCATTATAGGTTGTAGTCAAACCAAATATGATGAATATTGTACCCCCATTTCAAAATTCATCAACATGAATTCCATTTGGGTCATTAGGGAGGATCCATGCCATCATGAGTCCTTTGTGCTAAATTAGTTTAAGGATTCAGATCAATGTGATTCATATTGAGGTGAATTCTATTAGGTTCTTACAATCAACCCAAATCCCTTAACCATTTTGGCATGGTGGATTTTTACGAGCATGAATCCCAACCCTTGGTCTTAGCATGGGTCCTTTAGTTGACTTGACATGGGGATAAGATCCTATTTAACAACCATTATGCCAACATGAATCCCCATAGTGAGATATTAGACCTTGCTTAACTTGAGGGTCTCCTTTGATTCATTAAAAAAGATTCATATACAAATGAGTCCCTTTTCATGGTCCTTTGAAAATATTTAAGTTGGTGTGAGTCTTTTACTTCATGTGAATCCCTTTGTCAGGTCCTTAAAAGTCATTTTGGCATAAGTTTTTTGTTGATGACAACATGGGGATTGATAATGGCTTAAATCCCTAGTGTTTTTTTGAGGAATCATCTTGGCATGTGTGTTGTTGGTGTTGGCATGGATGTCAAAATCCTTCTCTTCTTTTTAATGGAAAAAACATGCTACCACAAGCCCATTGATTAACAAGATGCAAGTCTTTTTGTTGGGTCCTCATTAAAAAAACGTAACATTAACTTGCTTCCTTCAACTTCATTAACTTAAGGATTCTTGTCAATATGAGTTCATTGTATTTTCTTTGGTCCTAAAAGAGGATTCATTGAGGGTAGATCTAAAAAGTGTCAAAATATAAGGGACGATCACATGATTCATATTGGTGTGAGTTTTTTCATTTTGTCTTTAAGGAGAATTCATGTTGTTATGAATTTGTTTACATATTTTAACATGGATATCTTAGTATCAAGGATTCACATCAACATGTTTTAGCATGTAGGAGAATTAGCATGATGTGAATCCCCTTGCTTGGTCCATAGGTATTCTTACATGGGACTAATACCAACATGAATCCCCTCCTATGAACCATAATTAATAAAAACATAATCATGTGTGAGTCCTTTGGTTATTTTAACATGAGGGATTCACCTTAAACTTTCATATAAATTATACCCACTAGTGTAAGGGTTAATGTGCTTGATGAATGCATTAAATGTGGTTTGCTTTGGTGAGTGTGCTTTGCATGGCATCTTAAAATTTGCATAATGAACATGTATTGGAGTTCATCCTTAAAATCAATACACATGCATAAATGAATTTTTGGTCTTTATATCCATAAAAAAAAATTTCAAACGTTGCATAACTTTAATCCAAATGCAATGATTTTGAACCTTGAAATTAAGTGTTATTGAAAACATGATAGTTTCACATATTAAAAATGGTTCAATCATTGAACTTTTGACATGGACAAAAACTTTTTTTCTAAATATTATTTTAATGCAATAGCATATTTTATGCTTATTTTTCAAGTTATATATTAACTTGTTAAAATTAATTAAAATATGTCTTTTAAAAAGTCTAGATGCATGATTTTTATTTGTGATGAATTGGGAATAAACTTGTGAAAATTGTCATAAAATATTGTTTCAAGCAACTAAATGTTTGATCATTATTCTAAAATCAACTACACATTAAATTTCATCAAATGAAGCACCTCGAATGTTTAATCATTACTTTTCATAATGTTTTAAACTTGTTGAAATTATTT
>Ga0209208_10005657_pt1 | contig 17355 bp, 17 predicted proteins | sample S1TSphfallax_3_FD_187694 | JGI IMG/M metagenome (GOLD analysis project Ga0209208, IMG submission 187694) | Host-associated microbial communities from peat moss isolated from Minnesota, USA - S1T2_Fd - Sphagnum fallax MG (SPAdes) (version 2) | ecosystem: Host-associated > Plants > Peat moss >... | reverse complement strand
CTTCTTCCTCCTGAGCTATTCCATTGGGCCCTACTTCAATCTCCTCATCTTAGCCTGATACCTTTATATTTGTTGGATTGCCATAAATATATATATATATATATATATATATATATATATATATATATTTTATAAGCTTCCAACTTGTACCTTAAAATTCTTTCATTAACTTTATGCTTAGGTAGATTCTTCTCCAACTCCTTTGTAAAATATTCCTTTGTAACCTCCCACCATCCCTCATATTATGCCTTAGAATCCTTCATCTTATTATTTGTTTTCATTAGGGTTTCGTACTACAACAACTGTTCATAATCCTCTAATTTATTTTTAACACCGACTAGTTCCAAACTCTTCATTTATTCCTATGCTATTTCCAACTATGCTTCCAAGTGTTACAGATTCCTTTAATACTCCTTTTCTTGTAGGAACTTCTCTTTCTCTACCTTGTTGTCTTTCTTCTAAACTCTTTAGATTGTAGCAAAAATTCATTCTTCGAATTCACTAGTTCCAAATATGTCAAAACATTCTCCTTTTCCTTATTTTCCATAGTCAATACTTTCACATGACTATCTAAATCCTCTTGTTGTTGCTTATGAAGCAACAATACCTTTGTCCCCTTTCTCTATGTGGTTTTTCAAATCTTAGCCTTTTTGCCTTAAATCCTACAATTCTTCATCTTGCAACTTCAACCATGTTGTGCTAGCCTTGAGCTCTTCATTTTCATCTTATAATTTCTTAATGAGCACTTTAATCTTATGTTTAGCCTCTATCATGTTTTCCCTCTAGATTTCCACATTATGCTTATACCCTTTTCTAAAAGTCTTTTTCCTTATCCAATTCCTCTTATAGTACTACCTTTTCCTTCTCTCGTGTAGCCAATTTGTTTTTCAAATTATTCACTTCTAGAGTCAAATTCCCCATATTCATATTCACAATTGCCATGGTCTGAAATAATTCAACTGCCTTATTTGCTTGCATTACTTCTACAATTACCTCCTCCACAAACTTTGGTGTACTTGTTTATGTTGTAGGATCTTTGGATCTTTTTGGAGATGAACCCATCTTTTGTACCAATTTGCTTGCCATCTCAAATTCAAATGGAAATCCCTCTTCATATTATGGTCTATTAAATAATACCTATAATTCTAATGGTCTAAACATTTCAAAAGAAGGTTGTGGTCCACTCCTTCTGTGTACAATTGTGTAACTTGTAGACCTTCTTGTGTCTACTATTGTTATTGTTGCTGCAAATGTTGTTGTAAATGTTGTGAACTTGAAGTGGTCTCCATCCAATCTTCATATATATCCCCATCAAAGTGTAGATATTCCTCACCCTTTGGAAACCTTGTCTCATGTTCCCCCTTAACTTTTTACCTCTATTCCTTCAACTATTTCTCTTGTGGAAATGTCATTTGTGGTACCTCTTACCTTTGCTCCTTCAGTTGTTTTTCCTATAGAGATGTCATCTATGGTACTTCTGCAATATTTCTAGTTGCCTATACAATTGTTGGCACTATTCGTACCATTGTTGGCATTGCAAGTGGTTCCACTTTGCCCTTCATCATTTTTTGTGCCCTTACATCTGTACTTTCCTATTCCCTCTTCATTCCTGAACCTAATGTTCCTCCTTTTTCAACTTTGTTCTTCCTCTTAAAAGCACTTATTGATGTAGCCTTCTTTCTATTTTCTAGTGTTGTATGCATCTCCTCCCTAGTTCATTTAACCTTGGTGGGTGGTTGTTGTGGATTTTACTTTTGATGTACAAACAAATACCATTTTTTTTTGCCAATACCAAGGTAGACTAACATGTGTCTTTCTTATTTCCTTTATTGTCCTTGACATACTTATACCACCGATCTAACTCATAATAAAAACTATTGAATATAATATGTGCCCATTCTACCTTTTGCCCTTTCTTTTGCTCTTATCAATCTTATAACATTCTTGTTGTTAAAATACTGTACCTTCTCCCTTTACTAAACGACAAATATAATGGCAAGATGTTTGATAGAGTATGGTAGACCCAACTCTTTGTATTCCATTAATATTTAGAATAATTTATAGGTGCAAGTCTACAACTCTACAATGCCTAGATTGCTAATGATTTACTGACTTGCCTTTTTGGTTCTTTTACATACCCTTTCACATAAACTCCAAAGACATCTACAATCAATTATTTACTAATGACATACACCTTATCTTTATGCCCAAAGTAAATATTTGTGCCTTTGATCAAGAATGTGTTCAAAAAATTTAACATGACATTGGCATTGGTGCTTCTCAATCCATTAAAAACAAAGGAACAAGCCCTACTTGAGAAGCCCAATTTTCTTCCACAAAATATATTTCCAATTTTCCATCCGCTCAACATGCTTATCATAGTTTTGTTTCGTTTATGTCCACATGAATCTCTCATGATCTAAAATTTTAATACCTTTCTCCAAAAGTCTAGCTTTGTCTGGGATTGCATGTCTTTTCTTTGTTACAACTTCCGACTCATGCCTCTCCATCTCCATTGCCCTTCAGTGTGCTTCTGCCATCTCCTACACCTCCATGGATTGTTGTATTTTCGCCTCAACAAAGTTCTCTTCCCATGTGTCCTACACTATTTGTGCTTCCACAAAGTGTCACTCCATAACTCTGTCTTCCTCTAGTTCTTCAATGAACACCAAATTTACTGATGTAGCTCTTGCTTTTGTTTATTTTTTTACACGCCAATGTCTTCTACTTCTATGCACAAAATTCAACTACAAAATGTTCTAGTCATATCTATATCATGAATTATTATTTACACAAATCATATCTTATCATTATATATCTTCCCTTCTCCACATTCTGAAGACGATGATGAATGTAATGACAACTTTATAGCTAATGACTAAATATTCAACACACCTTCACATTCTGCTCTTCTCAACTCCTCTTTTGTTTTTGTTATTCTTAATAATTTCATTTCATCCTCTTACCTCAGTCTGTGTTCACTCCCATGCGCTTCCTTTTCCTTTGTTATTCTTTGTAGTTTTTCAATTGCACTTTATGCACTCATGTTGTTATGAACTCCAAAACTTCAAAAACATTCATAACCTCCAGCAACAAATGAAAATCGCTCTTGACATTTACCTTTTTTTTTTCTTTAAACATCTTGCTTGTCGCATTCATTTTTTAATTTCCCCATTATCTTTTAATTAATGCTTGATCATTACAATTAATACAACCCATCATTACAAATTTATGTGTCCATTGTACAACCACATGTAAACACTTTGCTTCATCATTGAAATTTAACACATCAGATTCCATCTTTCAATTAGTCCACATCCCTAATGTCCCTACGTTAATTGTACTAATTCCACCTCGTTCGTCCTATATGCCATGTTTTAAAAAATTCTTTTACATCATTCAACCATTTAGGCTTTGTGTAAAATAAACTTACATATGTGGTTTAATCAGGCACAGTTGTGGGTTTTATAATATTCGGTAATCTTAATAATGCATTTGCAACTACATGAGTTTTGCTTAACTTATACAATACTATGAAATCATATTCTAAAAACAATAACAACCATCCAATTATTCTTCGTAAAACATGTGGTTTGTTGACTAAATAGGATAATGCCATATGATCTGTTGAAAATTCAAGCTCAACTAGTTAGGTTTCATTAGTTACTAGAGTAGGAAAGTAACTAGGTTATTTTCACAAGGTTGAATTCCTTTCTTTATTTATATTAGTTTGGTTATTTGTGGTTTGGTTTTGTAGTTAAATACTTCGGTGTTGATGGTGTGTTCCTCTTTTTTTCATTACACAAGTTTGTGTATTTCATGTGACAAGAACCTTGAGGAGTTCTTGATGTTATGTTTTGTGTTGTGAGCATCGTGTTATAGTTTCCTTTCAATAAAGTTCTATGTTTGCACTTGAGTATATCTCCTATTTGTTAACATGGTATCAGAGCTTAGGTTGTTTGATGAGAAGGTTGAAAGAAATCTAGAGCTATAAAGTCTCTAGAACTAGAGCTTGAGAGTCTCTAGTAATATCATAGGAGTTTGTCAAGTGAAAAAGAGAAACGGGGAAAAGAAAGAAGTGAAGAGAAAGAAAAGAAAAGAAAGAGGTGAGAGGAGATCCACATATCAAAAGTTGTGGAAGTCAAATCTTTAAATCTAGATCTAGATCTATTGTGAAAAGATCTTGGAGTGAAACTTGGAGAGATTATAGAAGACTATAAGACGCTTCTATTCTCAAAATTTTAGAAGAAAAAGATGTGTTTTGTGAGAGTTATGAGTTTTTTGAAGATTCTGTGTCAGATTTGTTTTTTGGTCATATCTCCTTTGTTTGAGCTTTTTTGGATCTATAGCTTCAGGATCCCATATATCATAAAGGACTCAATACGTGAGAGAAATTTCAAGTCATTTGGATCTATATTAAGAGAGATTCAAGCATCTAAAGTTTCAACCTAAGTTTTGAAGTCAATTTCTTTTGAGAGTGATAACTCTTTGTGGTCGTCACCAATAGAGCCGAAATTTTTAGCAAAGATAGAAGACATATATCTTATGTGTCTTTTAAAATCTCAAGGAGTTTGGAGTTACTGAGAGTGAGTTGTAAGTCATTTTGTGTTTAGGTCCCAATTTGAGGTGACTTCAAGGAAAGTAACAAGATCTGTCATTTTATGAGGTCAAATGAGCTGAAATTTTAAAAGACAGTAGTAAACATAGCTTTACATGTTTCAGCAAAATTTCAAAAGGATTCAAGGTCATATGTGAGCGATGTAGTTTCGCAAAGTTGTTATGACAAAAGTTTACATTGAGAAGACATCAAAACAAATTTTCGAAGTGGAGCAAATACAACTTGGGAGAACTTGAAAGGAGTTTGAAGATTGGAAAGTGCAAATACATTATTAAGATCTTCATATGAAATTTTGGTATGTAATTATGTACTTAATACCATACAAGATATTATATGAGATACATACATATATGTAAAACCTATGTAGTATATAGAATTTCGTATAATACTTGAGACATATATACATATACAAGGTCCATCTTGTTCAACCCTAACCATAACCCTAACCCTAATCCTAATCCTAGAAACCCTAAGAAGATATTGAGTGTTGCTTTGAAAAATGGCGGACGGTCTTTCTCAAATTGTAATTGAGAAATTAAAAAAGAACAATATCCAAGTGTGGAAATCTAGGATTATGAATTTCTTGACGGGGAAAGGTTATTGGGAGTTCATAACTAGTGATGAAATAGAACCTCCTCTCCCAGAAAATCCCATACAACAACAAATTTAAGCCAATAAAACTTAGAATGAAAAAATAAGGAAAGTCTTGTATTAGCTTTTTGTGAGTGTGTTTGATTCCATGATTGTGCATATTCAAGATGCAAAATCACCTAAGTAAGCTTGGGATACATTAGTGAAGATGTATAACACCAATACACAAGCCTGTAAAATGCAATTCAAGCAAAAGTTGCATAATTTACAAAAAAACAAGATGAACATCAATGACTATCATCGAGGTCAACAACCAAATAGCAACTCAAATTACTATTACTGTGGGAAACCTAGGCACATGGCAAAGAACTGTTATCAAAAGAGGAGCATGATGCACGAAATGGAAAACTACAACAAGGGAATTATGCATCAATTAACAATCAAGGTGATGAACAACTATTTGTGATGCAACACATGGCAAATTCAATGATAGGAGGAGTATCAGATAACAATGTATGGTATGTGGTTTTTGGAGCTTCAAACCACATGACTAGTCATGGAGAATGGTTTAGAGACACCAAGGATTTGAAGACACCATGTTTTGTGGAAACTGGTGATGACACTACACATCCCATCACACAAATCGGCAAGGTGCCATTGTCTATGCAAGATGGGCACACGAAGTACTTGAAAGATGTACTTCATGTTCCAACCATAACAAAAAATTTGGTCTCCGTAGGCCAAATGGTGGAACAAGGTTTATAGGTGACATTCAACCCAAATGGATGTTTTGTGGAAGACATGAAAAACCAAGGCAAATTGATTGCCAAAGGAGAAAGGAATGGATGAATGTTCACCTTGGATGTGAACATGCCTAAGGTGAATTCCATGTTATTCACGCATGGAAAAGGAGTTGGAGACATTGGAATTTGGCACAAGCGAGTTGGCCATGTTAATCTCCAACGTCTTAAGCTGATAGAAAAACAAAATCTTGTTGGAGGTCTTCCCAAATTTGGAACAAAAGAGGTGATGTCAGAAGTTTGTGAAGCATGCCAATTGGGGAAGCAAGCTAGGCATCCATTCCTAGTTCAAACTCATGTAGGTTCCAAACCTTTGGAAATGATCCACTTATATGTGTGGACCACGAAAACAAAATCCATTCGAGGATGCAAATATTACGTGAGTTTCATTGATGACCACACAAGGAAGGTGTGGGTCTACTTCATGAAACATAAAGGTGAAGTTTCAACATTTTTTGAATTTCAAAGCAATGGTGGAGAAGGAAAAGGGTGTGAGCATCAAGTGCCTAAGGTTCGATGAAGGGGGAGAATATTTCTCAAATGAATTAAGTGAGTACTTGAAGGAGCATGGAATCCAAAGGAAGTACTCATGTAGTTATTCCCCACAATAGAATGGAGTTGCTAAAAGGAAAAATAGGCACATTGCAGAAATAACACGTGCCATGTTGAATGAGAAGAATTTGCCAAATTACTTTTGGGCTAAAGTAGTAGTAACTGCAGTGTATATCATGAATCGAACACCCACAGCAGCAATTCATGGCATGACACTTGAAGAAAAATTCACAGGCAAAATACAAAAATTCACAGGCAAAATACTAGATGTTTCACACCTCAAAGTGTTTGGTTGCATTGCATGTGTGCATGTTCTTGATGAGAAAAGATCAAAACTAGATCCAAAAGCTGATAAGTGTATCTTCATTGGATATTCCTTAGAATAAAAAGGATATAGATGCTTCAACTTTTCCATTCGGAAGTTGCAAGTGAGTAGAGATGTTGTTTGATGAGATGGTTAGCTGGTATCCACCACTGAAGATAGTAGAAGATGGAGAGGCTAGAAATGGTGATGTTCCATCAAATGTGGAACAAGAATCACAATTAATTAATGGACCACATGAGTCCTCAATTAGTGGGTCCAGTAGTACTCCATGGAAAGGAAGATTAAGATTTTCAAACATTGTAGATGGTAGTTTTCAAACATCATCTAGAATCCTCGTGTAGATGATGAGTCAAGTGATTTAGAGAAGAGTGTGGGTGAAGAATCAAAAATCCCTTCAATTACTACTCCTGGAGTTCGGATGGCCAAGAAAGTTTTGAAAACACCCGACAACAACAATGGAGTACGAAGATCCACACAAGTCAAGTACCATGTACAAAGACTCACATATGATGGCTTTGTAGCTCATCATTACGCATACATGGTGAAAGTCATACAAGAGGTTGAACCCACTTGTTTTGAACAAGCGGTTGAAAACCCTAAATGGGATAATGCCATGGATGAAGAGATGGCATCATTGGATGCTAATGCTATTTGGGAGTTGGTAGCTTTACCAAAGGACAAGAAAACAATTGGGTGCAAATGGGTGTACAAAGTCAAGCATAATGCAGATGGATCTATGAGTAGATACAAAGCAAGATTAGTTGCCAAAGGTTATGCCCAAACTTATGGCATAGACTATGAGGAGACCTATAGTTCAGTTGCCAAAATGACAATTGTAAGAGTAATCATTGCTATGGTAGTAGCAAAATGATGGTCTTTACATCAAATGGATGTAAATAATGTTTTTCTTCATGGAGATTTACGGGAAGAAGTGTACATGGAACAACCACCAAGTTATGTGGACCAAACACGTCCTAATCTGGTTTGTAGGTTGAAGAAAGCTTTGTATGGCTTGAAGCAAGCACCTGGAGCTTGGTCAGACAAGATAGGTCAATATCTTGTCACAAGTGGATTTCAAACATCCAATGCAAATTTTTCATTATATGTGAAAAAGACAGATCATGGGATTGTTGTCATAGTCATATATGTTGATGACTTGATTATCACAAGAGATAGCAATGCAAACATCTTTGATTTGAAGAAGCTTTTGAAGCAAAAGTTTGAAATGAAAGATTTGGGAAAGTTGCGTTATTTCCTTAGCATTGAAGTAATCCAATCCCCCAAAGGGATATGGTTACTACAAAGGCAATATGCCTTGAACAAATTGTCTAAATATGGGATGATGGGTTGCAAGCCCATTTCAATTCCATTGGAGCAAAATGTGAAGTTAAGTGCAAATGAAGGAGACCTTGTGGAGGATACCACTATTTATAGACGCATAGTGGGGAATTTGATCTCCATGACCATCATAAGGCTAGATTTGAGTTATGTAATTGGATCATGGAGTGGTGAGTCAATTCATGCAAACACCACAAAAACCACATTTGGATGCAGTGAGGCGCATACTGAGGTACATAAAACAGACTTTGTAGTGTGGAATTTTTTATGAAGCCAAGAGCCAGTTACAAGTACATAGATACATGGATGTTGATTGGGCTGACAATGTTTCAGATAGAAGATCAACCAGTGGTTTCATGTTTTTTTTGGGAAGTGGTGCTGTTAGTTGGAGCAGTAAGAAACAACCAACCTTTTCATTATCAAGCACGAAGGCAAAATACAAAGGCATAGCAATTGTTGCATGTGAAGTAGTTTGGTTACAGAAACTACTCTCAAATTCGGGACAATCAATGGATGCTCCTGTTGTCATTTATTGTGATAACATCAGTAGCATACTACTTGCTAACAACCTGGTCTATCATGCTAGGACAAAACACATTGAGGTGCACTACCACTTTATTAGAGAAAAAGTTCTAGCAAAAGAAATTGACCTTATTCCGGTCAGTACTAAAGATCAAATCGTTGACATTTTCACAAAGGCTTTAGGTACAGACAACCTAAAGAAGTTTTGACAAATGTTTGGTGTACTAGAAGTGGATTTAAGCTTGAAGGGGAGTGTTGAGAATTCAAGCTCAACTAGTTAGGTTTCATTAGTTATTGGAGTAGGAAAGTAATTAGGTTACTTTCACAAGGTTGAATTCCTTTCTTTACTTATATTAGTTTGGTTATTTGTGGTTTGGTTTTGTAGTTAAATACCTTGGTGTTGATGGTGTGTTCCTCTTTTTTTCATTACACAAGTTTGTGTATTTCATGTGACAAGAACCTTGAGGAGTTCTTGATGTTATGTTTTGTGTTGTGAACATCGTGTTATAGTTTCCTTTCAATAAAGTTCTATGTTTGCACGTGAATAGATCTCTTATTTGTTAACATGATCTACATAAAAGACAAACTTATTGCCCAACAAATAATGTTTGAACTTGTGTGAAGCAAAAACCATTGCTAAAGGCTTTCTTTCTATTGTGTTATAATTGTATTATAATTTGTTTAGAAGCCTAGAAGCATACACTATCGGTTGATCGTTATACCTTGTTACATTTTGAAATAACATAACCCCCACAACTAGTAAGGATACATCTATATGAATATGAAATTCAACCTGCCAGTTTGGTGATATTGATATTGATGCTTCAATTTATTTTTGTTTGATCAATTCCCAAGCCTTTTGACATTTTTATGTCCAAAAAAATTTATAATGTTCGACACAACGTTGGTCTCATTTTGGTATTTAGTGAATAATTGCATAAACAAAGATGATTTGAAGTTCTTGAAGCAATCACAGGGTGTTAATGAAAGGTCCAATGGAAATAGAGTAATTTTCGAACATTCTAAGCATGTAAGTTTAATTCAAGAGAACAAAACAATAAAAATGAGTAGGGTGATACGGTGGCAATTACAACATGGATTTCATGATGAACAAAAAATTTATTCAAGTAACGGAGAAGCTCAAGGAAGAGTTACAAGTACATGTTGAGTCCTAGGCTATGCCATAATGGTAGTTCATAATTGTAGGAAATCTAGGATGCGTTGGATGGTGCGAATTAAATAATCTATTTTGTTATTAGGAAGTAGTTGATGAATAGACCGCACAACTAAAAATAATGTCCAACATTAGGAATGGAAGCCCATGCAAAAATTAAGTTGTATTTAGTTTCGTAAAAAAATTCATAAATAGTTTCAGGTTCATTGCCACAAGCAAGGTCAATTTACAATAAAATAATCAAGGTACGAGAGTTCAAAGAAATTTGATAATACCAAGCTTGAAGGGGTTTGACTTTCGAAATGAAGGCACACTTCTTGCAATTCAAAATTTTCATCACGAGGGTGTTGGGTCAGTGTTAAACCTAGGGACAACTCCCAAGGCAATTTTTCATTCATTTGTGCGGCTTGAAGTTCGTAAGACACCATGAATTCAAATAAAGGGAAAAAAAATCAATCAAAATTAATTTGGCAATGAATGTGTGGAAGATTTGGTATTTCAAGACGCATGATTATAAATTATAGGTCAAGGAAAAGGAAGAAAATACATGAAATAATGGTCTAGAACCATGATAAAATAAAATTTGAAAATCAATGGAAAAAAGGTTTAAATAAAATCTTATGGGGTGAAAAGTGGAAGGAGGTGAAAATGATGTTTTTCCTTCTCCCTCCAAAAGCCACCAAGCTTGCAACCTTCCATTGGCCACCAAGCAAGATGCTTCCCCATTGACCTCCAAGCATTAGATTCATTTCAAGGGCCACCAAACATGGAACATTCCAAAAGCCATCAAGCTTGGAACCTTCCATTGGCCACCAAGTTGGGGTTTTTCTTTGCCTCCTTCCTTTTGATTTTAGTTAAAGGTGCGAATTTGAATCATTTGTCTCTATTATTTTATTCTTGATTTTTTATTTGAATATTTAAAAACTTGTTCCTATAACTTTTTTTCCTATAACTTTTTTTGAGAGGAGAAGAGTGATTGGTCCTAGTAGATGGTGGAAAGAGGGAGATTAAATTGGATGATAAAATGGAAATACCTTTGAAAGAACGGAAATGAGTACGAGTAGATTTGGAGTTTGAAATCTTAGAGAAATTTCATAAAACCTCTCAAGTTTTGTAGCATAATTTTTTAAAAATTAAGGTGCAAAATTTAAGATTTGACAAGTAGGTGCACCTTGTAGTTAGCTTTTCAATGAAGTAATGCAAGCTATATTTGAGTAGAATATGTGATGGCAACAACATTTTAAGTGACTAGAAGTCTATTGTCAAGTTGAGCTTTTTGCTTTTGTAAAACCCTTTCAAGTTCTATGGCACAATTTTTTACTTTTGTATGTGTAGGGCTTGAGATTCAATTAGTAAATGCGCCTTGTAACTAGCTTTCCAATGAACTAATGCAAGCTAGATTTGGATATTGTATGTGATGGCAATAATGTTCTAAGTGATTAGAGGTTTGTTGTCAAGTTGAACATTATAACAACTCAATAAAAGTTGGTTTAAGTGGGTGATAGTTTAACATAAAATTCTAGGATTTGGAAAGTTTGAACTTTGAAAATATATCTATCAATTTCAACTCATAAATGATGCATAAAAGGCAAATTATTTATTTTCAACTACAAATGTAATTCAATATTTAGATATACACTTTGCATTTTTCCTTCACCAATAACATACGTACCTCCAAATACAATCACCTCATAGAATTTAGAATAGAGGGACCAAAAATCAACTCACAACAAGCAACTTGTTCAATTGACTTCACAAACAACATTACCCGAAAAGACTTTGTAAGAGATTTTGAAAGACATTAGCACTCAAGTTTTGGAAACCAAGTATGTAATCAACTTAGGGCAACTTTTGAAGATTATGTCAAACATCAAAAGATACATTTTCAATTCAATTAAGTTTATTCAACTCGTGCAACCTAAACCTATTCAACCTAAATATGTTTGTGCAACAATGACTTTTAACCACAAGATGGTAGTGATTCAAGTTCATGCTGGTAAGAACTTTATTGATGATGTGTTAATTGATGGAGGTTTTGGGGTAAACATCATATTGAGGACCCAATGGTATAATTAAAGTTTTCAAAGCCTAATCCAATGCCTTTCAATTTGCATATGGTGGATCAAACCATAGCCAAACCACTTGGTCTTATTAGGGTCTTGAAAATATTTGTTCAAGGTATTCCTTATATAGTTACATTTATTGTTATCAATAGTAATGTTCCAAATTCTAGTTACTTAATGTTGCTAAGACACCCATGGTTAATAGATGTTAAAATGTCCCATGATTGGGGAATTAATATTATACCATACAAGGAACATGTGTAGTAGAAACCATTCCTATAATTAAGAATTTTGGTATTCAAACTAAAAGACCAAAGTCTTGGTATGTTATTATTTTCATTTTGGAATATATGATGAAGAGGAGTATGTGATGTTTGTCACATAGTTAGACCTATTTTCAATAGGAACCATAGCAATACCTACTCATACTAAATTGGTTTCTAAAATAGTCTACATATCAAATCTTAATATAATAGAACCAATCCCCAAACAACTTGTTGAATCGATATGTGTTTTAACTTTTAATTTAGTTATACCACTTAACACTATCAAATAACACATGCTTGAGACTTTTTTCCATCCATGAATAGGGGAGATGATCATTGATGAACTTGCTCGGGAGCAAGTACAAGATCTAACCATAGCTAGTTGGATAGTCAAATTGAGGAAGAGCAACCAACCAAAGTCAATTTGGGCACCATAGTGGTAAGGTAAAATAGTAAAAAAAAAAGTAGTTTGCCCAAAATCAAATTAAAAAATGGAACAATTTTTGATATGGACACCAGAAAGTAGATTCAAAATATCTAAAAATGAAAATGTAAAACCATGGGGCCTTGCATTTAGTTTATGGGAAGTTGGATACAAAGTTTGAACAATTTTAGTATCATAAAAGTACGTTGAAAGTATGTTTAAAACTAACTAGGTCAAAATGGTGTTCAAACCTATTTCATATTAAAAACTTGATTATAACATCCACAATTTGATAAAACATAAGTAATTTCTAAGGCTTCATGAAGTTGGATTTTTTAAAAAATTAATATTTCATCTACAATTAACCCATTTTGTAAGATTGGACATTTTGTTCAAATAGAAATATTTTTAAAAATTCTACTTAATTCTACTTTCAAGATGGGATTTTTCAACATTTGAAATATAAAATGAAATATCATCATCATGTTAATATTGTATTAAAAAAATATACTTTCAATACATTTCAATTTTTTCATGGCTACATGTAATTTTTTTTGACAAGGAGTAGTGAGCTATCTACTTTACCTTGTTTACACCCACCAAAGAGAATGTGCAATAGGTGAAAGTAAATGTTTCACTCGAACTATTTGTCACAAAAAATTTGATTAACTTCTAAAGGAATTCAAAGATGTATTCATGATGCTTCTTAATGACTTTATAATTTTTACTGATTTGTCAATTCACATTGAAAAACATAGGAAATGTCTTCTTAAGTGTAGAGTTTAGTATTAGCTTCAACCCAAACAAGTGCACATTTGTGATATTTTCAAGAACTATCTTAAGTTTTGTAGTATCCAAAAAGGAAAAAATATATGGATGTTAAAAAGGTTGAAGCCTTACACAAATTTAAACATTACTTAATGGGTAATTGGTTTATATTATATGTTGACCGCATGGGCCTTGTGTACTTAATTAACAACCCACAAGTTTATGGCCAAATAGCTAGGTGGTTATTGTTATTTTTAGAATATGACTTAAAAATTATCTATAAGCTCGATAGATCCCATTTATTGCATTGAGTAGATTGCCCAACCAAGTAAAACTAATTGGTGTACTTGATTAGACCACTGATGCTCACTTGTTCACATTATAGCCATGATGGTTACAAAATGTATATGATTACCTATTAGAAGGGATGATGCTAAAACAATTTACTACTTCACAAAGATAATACTTTGTTTAAATAATTAAGCCATGTTTTGTAACTAGAACATGTGCCAACAATATTACAAGAGATGCATAATGTAATTGGAGGAGGGCATTTTTCCAAGGACATATCTACGAGGAAGATTCTTGATGTTGATTACTAATGGCCAACCATGAACAAAAATGTTCATGAGTTTTGTCGAACTTGTGACTTGTGCCAACAAACTAGTAATCTATTAGCACAAATTATGGCAAAGTTGATCACTACTTCGCCTGAAAAACCTTTCTAGAAATGGGGACTAAGTTTCATCATACCCATTAAACCAAGGAGTTGTTATTTTGGCAATCGGTACTAGTTGCCACTAAGTATGCCATTAAGTGGGCGGAACGGTAGTTTTGTGCACCAACACAACTGAAGTCACTCTGAAGTTCTTACACAACCACATTTTCATTCGATTTGGTTGTTTAATAACCATTGTACTGATCAAGGTACACATTGCATTAACGGTGTTATTCATTATTTAACTAATCATTTTACTTTAAAACATACTAGCTTTGTTGTTTATTATTCATAAGGGAATGGACAAGTTGATTTTATTAACAAAGTTTTTGGTACATTGCTCACAAAACTAGTGAATGATAATCAAAATGACTTAGATGACCACATGGCCATAATTTTATTTTATTATATAATTGTGTTTAAGGTTGGAACTAATCACACTCCCTTTCAACTTGTCTTCATATTACACCCATTATTACCTACAAAGTACTTATTATCATCTAAACCAGGACAAAACCATGATCTGAAACATGTTAGAATTTTAACTAGTTGATTATCAAAACTAGAGAAATTATAAGAAAATTGGTTAGTAACACAAGATTTAATAGTTTTTAACTAGTGGAATCGGTCATTATGGTTTTTAAACCAATACATTGAAACCAAATACCAATTTGGAGATTATGTGTTATGTTTTCCAAGAGATGTCAAATCACATGCCTTTAAATTTCATAGATGATGGTTTAAGTCATATAGGATTCAATATTGTTTACCTAACAATAGCGTACTATTAGTGACCATTGACAAATTCGATCCTAACCAAATTCTAATTAACATTAACAAGCTGAAACCTTATAGGTTTGTGGAGATCAAACACTTTAACCTGTTTTAGTTAAACCTAGTGATTTTCCACTAAAAAAACCACTCAAGACAAACCACTTTGGTAACCTATTCATTGAAGAACCAATTGAGACAAACCATTTTGGTAACATATTCACTGAAGAACTGATTAGACTTCATACTAAAGGTTTGACATCATATAACCTTATTGAAAATATAACCAATTATAGTTTATCCAACCAAAAATTAGTTGAAAAAGGTACCAATGACTTATTGAAGAAGTAATTGGTCAAGAAAGTACTTGTTAGCCCTATTCCAATACACATTAATGATGTTTTAGTTAACCTAGTTACATGTGTCAATTTTTTAAAGAAGATTTACCCAAAAATTTACAATGTTTTCCAAGCATCGCCACTCTTCACTTAGTGGCTACCATATAAAGAACCGCCATACCTTTTTATATGTATTTTCATTTTTTCATTATCAAATTCCTTATACATAATGTGGCACCAAGATGAAGAAAGGAATGCTTTGGATTGTTAAGGGGGTAGGCTAATTACATTGTTTTGGAAGAACAAAACATTATGAATTGTGATTAATTTTGAATTCTTGTTTAGTTTTGAATCATGTTGGTGACTTGGGGATTGTTGCGAGGCAACTTTTGTCCCTCTACTTCCGGTTCTACAAGGTGATTATGCTTGAAAACACAAATGCTACCAGTGAAGGAAAAATGCGAGTGTATTTCTAGATGTTAAATTGCGTTTGTAGTTGAAACTAAGTACCTTGCCTCTTTTGCATCATTCACAACTTAACATTGATAGATATATTTTCTAGACTCAACATTCTAAAACCTAGAACCTTATGTAATTGCCATCCCTTTAGACAAACTTTTATGGACTCAACACCATTTTCAACTTGGCTACAACCAGTAATCACTTGAAATATTGTTTCTAATACATAGGTTGTTCAAATCTAGCTTGCCTTAGCTCCTTAAAAAGTTAACTATTAAGTGCACCTTTTTACCAAATCTCAGGATCTGTTGCTAAACCAATGAGGAGTTACACTACCAAACCCGAGAGGGTTTTACGAAGGTAGTTGGTCCAACTTGACTATATACCACTAGTCACTTGGAATATTGTTTCTAACACATAGGTTGTTCAAATTCGGCTTGCTTTAGCTCTTTAGAAAGCTAACTACTAGGCGCACCTTCCTACCAAATCTCAATTTCTGCAACTAAACCAGCAAGAAGTTACGCTATGAAACCAAGGAGGGTTTGTGAGATTTCTCTAAGGTTCCAACCTCCCAATACTATCACTACTCACCTCCATTCCTCTAAAACTATTGCAAGATTTCCATTCTACTCTCTTTCCTCTTCCCAACTACCAAGGCTAATCATTCTTTTCCTCTTCAAGAAACTTGTAAAAACAAGTATTCTCTAGATTGAATTGAAAATTATGTCCGGGGGAAAGAAGAAGCCTCGATCATCCAAGTTTGCCTTTTAAAGAAAAGGAGAAGGAAGGTGAAGGTAGATCTAAAGCTTAGTGGCCAATGGAAGGAGAAGGAGAAGGTTCTTTTCTACCTCTTCCCACTTTCCCCCCAAGCAACTTCACTTAGACCTTCATTTTTTATCCTTTGACATTAAGGTTTTACTTTACCATGGTCCTAGGCCATTATTTATGCATGCCCTTCCTTTTCCTTGGCCTATAAATTACGATCGCATATCTTGATGTCACAAGTCCTTCCCACCTTCATTGTCAATTTGATTTTCTTGAAGATATTTCCTTGTTTTTTAAAAATTATGACGTCGCGCATTATCACATCTTAGGGCCCCAAGCTGCACAAGCGAATGAAGAACCACCTTTGGATTCATCTTTAGATTTGACCCTAATGTAGCATCCTCGTGACGAAAAACCCAAACCTCAAGAGGTGCACATTTGTCTTGAAATTGAACCCCCTCGAACCTGGTACTATCGTATTTTGCCGAACTCCCGCACCCTGGTGATCTTGTTACAAGTCGACCTTGCTTTTAGTGATGAACCTAAAACTATTTATAAAGGTTGTTACGAAACTAAAAACACTTCTATCTTCGCTTGGTCTTCAATTCCGAACACTGAACACTATCATTAGTTGCGCAATCTGATTCGTCAATTGCCTCCTAATAGCAAGCAGACTACTTAGTTCGTACCATTCGACATGTTTTCGATTTCCTATAGTTATGAACTATCATTATAGCATAGCCCATGACTTAACATGTACTTGTAGCTCCTTGTTGAGCTTATTCATGATCTAAATAAATGTTTCAGTCCTTATGAAACTCCTATTACCATTGGCACATTATCACATTATCTTTTTAATCATT
>Ga0209208_10005656_pt1 | contig 17355 bp, 9 predicted proteins | sample S1TSphfallax_3_FD_187694 | JGI IMG/M metagenome (GOLD analysis project Ga0209208, IMG submission 187694) | Host-associated microbial communities from peat moss isolated from Minnesota, USA - S1T2_Fd - Sphagnum fallax MG (SPAdes) (version 2) | ecosystem: Host-associated > Plants > Peat moss >... | reverse complement strand
ATTTGCTTCGTTAGAAAGCCAACATTTGTGAACCAATTTTCATGGTGCTACCACCAAGATAAAAGATCTACACATTTAGATGCAAAGATAAATAACCTTTTAAATAAAGAAAGTTCTCCAACAACTAGAACATAAGAGGATTCCTCCATGGATGCTCCAACACTAAACATATTACTTGAATCATATATATGCATAACCACAAGAACTAACACATACAACAATATTAACAATAGAAAAAAATAGTGGATGAACTTCAAAATGTTATCATGTATCTTTTTTTATAGATCTCCCCAAACTAAATTTCTTTTAAGTGTTTGTCTCTATTTTGGTTATTCAAAGTTATCTTCCCAATTCATTTATAAATTCAAATGCTCACAACCAAACTTATCTACCACTACACGATACAAAAGTTTAAAAATAGAATGTGATCCTATAAAGGGTAAAAAATTGTTCTATATTAATTAAACAACATGATGTCAAGAGATGGTAATACCCTCACTTGATTGTAATTATCGTCAAATGGTAAAACAATTGCATGAAAATTATAGAATGAAAGTGGTTTTTGATGATAGTACCGTCAATATAATGAACTATTTTCATAGGACAAAATAATCAGAAGTTAATTCTAGGAGGAATTTTAATAAAAATAATATCCTACTCTAGTTTATTTAAAAGGGCATCGTATAACTAATTATTTACTATTGGTAAATATCTTACTTACCATTTTCTATCTACTAGGGGGTGAAACCATTTAAGGTAACTAGTTCAAATGGATAAAAGATGGATGGATTTCCTTTAACTAGGATGTGTGAAATGGATTAGAATAAGGAGATCTAAAAGGATATATATTTTTAAAAAAGATAAAGATTCAACTTTTGTGTGGTGAAAATCCTTCTTGGGTTCCATATTGGAAGATTATGCATCATTCCTTTGTATAATTTTTAAATTGGATGTGGCTAGAAGAGTTTTTTTGGGGAATCAGCGTGCATGTGACATTGAAATAAAAGAAGGAAAGTATGGAGGCAAGTTGTACTTTCATTATTGTAATGAAAAATGATTGATGGATTTTCATGGCTTTTTATTAGTGTTTATTTCTATTTAGAATATGAAAAGAAAAGAAAAAATAGTTCGTATCAATATTATAAAGTTTGGTTATGTTCATATATTTATTTTTCACTTCTTTTATACATTTCCACCTTATATGGTAGTTTAAAAATAGGAAATACCTTTTGCCACAAAACATTAATTACCACTTGAAGGCAACAACAAAAAAATAAACATGAGATTTGAGGTTTCAAGGGAAAATAATATTGCTACAAATGGTAGGTAGTAACCACAAAGGGTTTAAAGGCACTATAATTAGCAGGTAGCAACCACAAAGGATTTGAAAGTACTGCAAACATTAGGCAACTATCACAAAAGGGTCTACAGGTAGTGTAGAGGATAGGCAACAACCACAAAGGGTTTAAAGGCACTATAGTTAGCAGGTAGCAACCACAAAGGGTTTGAAAGGAGTGCAAACGATAGGCAACAACCACAAAGGGTTTAAAGGCACTATAGATAATAGGTAGCAACCACAAAGGGTTTGAAAGTAGTGCAAATGGTAGGCAACTATCACAAAGGGTCTATAGGTAGTGTAGACAATAGGTAGCAACCACAAAGGGTTTGTAGGCAATGTAAATAATAAGCAACAACTACAAGAGGTTTATAAGTGGTTGTAGGTCTTTTTCAGGTCTATAGACGATGATAGTTGTTACATGACGATAGATGTAACATGATGATAAGTAGACAAAAGGTAATTCCTACCTTCAAATCTTTCCATTTTTCTTGTTATTTGTTTTTTATTCAGTAGCCCTTTCCATGTTAATAATTAAGTTGCCAAATCCCATAGTTTTACACATCCCAACAATGTCTTTCACAATTCTATACTTAAATAGGATATGCCCTAATATAGTGCATACATTCAATCTACATGTTTTTTATATATAAACAAGATTCACATCCTAGATAATGAAGTTTTGTTCACCCTTTTGAATGTGATGATTATGAAAAACTTTTATTTTGATCTAAGTTGGGCATGTTTTCACACAATGAACATCCTTTTGATTATATCATGCTTGAACTTGATGGACATTAAACATTATGACGAGTAAAGATTTTAAAAGGCTCAACAAGTTTTAAAGTTCTTTCTTTATTTTATTTTTTTGTGCAAATCAATTTTGAATCTTAACATTTGTTTGATACCACTTTTCACATTTTGCTTGTCATCTTGGTCATTTAAGCTTTATTTCTTTATTTTCTTCTTGAAATTTTTCTTGTTGGTTCATGATGTACAACTTCACTTACATTTATGTGAAATCGTTGACTAAAAAATGAATGTCATTGTTGTTATTGAAGATTGTAATACATTAAATAAAAAACAATTGGATTGTCTTTAACCCCTTGAAAGGCTTTTTCATGATAGTAACTTAGGTGGATGACCAACTCTCCAAATGGGAAAGAAAATATTCTTGGGATGAAGGAAAACATGAAGTTTTTTTTCAAAATCAGCAAAACAAAGGACCAAGTCAATTATTGCAAAAATGATTAAAGTGTGCAATTCAAAAGGAGGCATTCATATGACTACCAAGTTGAATTCTCACTTTGAAAGTTTTGATTCCCAAGGTGTTTCAAATATTTCGTTCAAGGTTTGGGGTGTTAAACATTGTCCAAATTGAACCTTTTCTTTACAAATGTTTTTTTTGGAAAAGCATTACAATAAAATGTGATCTCATTTTCACAAAAAAAGTTTTATATCATGAATAACAATCATTTGAATGGTTTGGGAGTTAAATCACCAAAGTGATTTATGGCCATTTAAATGACAATTTGGAGGGTCTAACCACTTTGATTAAAGAATTTGATATGTTTTTTAAAATATATTTTCAAGGGCTATAAATTTTCATTTAAAACTTTTAGTTTAGGCCTAAAATGAAAAAATTACAAGCCCCCCAAAGTTGCAAGACTCTTAATTTGACAATTTCAAAACTTCTACTTGAAAGTCCCAAAAACCCCCATTTTAATGTACCACCCATAGAGAGCTATAAAGTATATTATAATTTTTTAAATGGTAATTCTTCCCAAACTTGAGCTATGGTAAATCTTGTGAATTTGTGTTAGCTCGTGATTCATCAATGCACGAATTTGATTCTAAAATGCATTAACCTTCTTCTCTATTTGATTTGTGCAATTAGATATGTCCATGAGGTCAACTTGAGAATTTCAATTTAGTTTTATTCTTCAACTCCCACATGATCCTCTTGTTTTGGTGCATGGAGCTAAAGAGTGTGCCTATGGCTTTCAAGTAATTTGTGGCATGTTGCACATTGAAAGTTTAACTCAATATTTTATGGAAAACATTTGTGGGCACGTTGAGATTTAATAATGCATTTTTGTTACTCATATTCTTATAATTGATTCAAAGTCTCTAGATTGCCATCTTTCATTCACACTTTGTATGGTGTTTATTTACCAACAACTTTAGAAGAAAGGAAGTTCATTATAGTGACATTTGTATTATTGGCACAAACATCAACCCTCCTAAACCTAATAATGAAATTAAAGCTTTAAATAATTGAAAACCTTAAATAATTGCTTGTTGAGTGCACAACTACCTACTCACATTCTTCATCCACATTGATCATGCCCTTGATCCTTCATTTGTATTAATGTAGGTGTTGGTTCATCCATAGCCATTCCCATGGAAAAGCAAATAGGTTGTTATAATTGGCCAATACTATGGTATATAGACCTATTTAAAGAAAAGAAATGTGACAATTTCAAATTAAATTTTCTAGGATTTCAAAAATCACAAAATAGGTATGCAAAATACATCTTGTATTGTGTATTTGTGATAATAACCCAATGGACTTTGATTTTCAATAATTTTGACAAATATCAATGAAATTAATTTTTTGGTAATTTTTAGTGAATTATTTTATGTTGAACATTAATCATAGGTACAATAATATTCTTATCCAACCTTTTGTTTCAACTTTTAATTACATATTTATGAAAACATTTCATTACTAAGTGTCAAAGGGGTTAAGGTTTTGGAATTTAAGTTTTTCATAAGCAAAGGAATGTGATTCATGACCCTCTTTTAATATCAATATTCTATACCATAGAATGATGAGCAATGGAAATTTACCATTTTTGTTATTCCATAAAACTATGGTCAATGGTTCAAATTGGTGAAGTCCCTTTGCATGAATGCCTTATTGAGTGCTTAGGTGCAAAAAAGGACATAAAAGATCACTAAATTATGAAAACAAATTGATTGATAAGTGCATGATTAGTTGGGAATAGGTTATGTTGTAAGGTATGTTACATGGAAAAAATGAACAATGTAATCTAGATATAAATAAAAAAAGGTAAATGGATAATTGGAGTCATTAAACAAGGATCAATGGTACTTAAATTACATAATGAAAAAATAAATTCACAAGGGTAAATTACCTAGTGAGGCCATTATGAAAACAAGGGGATTACGATGAATTGGTAACCAAATTCAACCCTATATTTTTTGAACGTTCCCCACATGTGGACCTTACTCACCTCAAAACATGAATTGCACCTTCTCGTAAGCCTAAACCTACCTAGATCACTAGAGGGTAGGAGTTGAAATGACTCCATTCTTACTATTTAACAACATGAAGGACCTTGCACCTATAAGTAGGAATAAGGTCCTTCCTTTTTTGTTAAACATATAACATGAATATAAGGTGAATTCCATATACATTTAGGAAAATTTGATTCAATGTTGGGTAGTCCTATTTTTTTCAATGAATAACTAATTGGTAAGGGCAAGGCATATGGGCCCTTAACTAGTGGTTTTATTTTTAAAATTTAGTTTTCACCTTTGACTATCAATTTAAAGAAACGAAAAACCATTTTTGACTTTAAGCATGGTTTTTAAAAGTCAAAGAACTAGTTGAAAAAAAATCATAAATCGTCGGTTCTTTGCCAATTCTTTTTTGGTTTTTTCATGAAAACCACCAACTTTTGGAAATTCTCAAAACATTTGTATTGAAGGTTTTGCGATTTTGAAATAAGTTCAAAATCAAAAGATTGTCAAATTGTTGGTTTTTGAAGATTTAAAAAAAATTGGAACCAAAGGTTAATAACAAAATCAAAGAATCACACATAAATGGAAAATGTTTTGAGTGTTTTACAAGGAGGAAAGCAATTGCACCCAATTATCCCCACTTTTTTAGTTAATTTTGTGATAGTGATTGGGTACTAACTTCTTGAAATGCCCTACTTTGGAAAATGTTCACAATTTTCTTCCAAAAAGATTTACAACAAGTTCATGTGCCAAAGTTTGTATGGAATTCTTGGACTTGCCATTTTCACCACTTTTTAAAATTCAAAATGGAAGATTAAACATTGGGAAAAAAATTATTACTGTATTTGGAGGGCACTTTATGTCCATGAATATTTGTCCTAGATTAGAAGAAAGATATTAGGCCTACTAGTTAATTGAGGCATAATGATCTTACACCTCCCACCTATTTGTAAACACTTGCAAATGGTCATTTGGCAATTAGTTGGATGCCATAGCTAGTAGTTCAAATGACAATTAATATTTTCCTAGTCAATAATTAAGTGTTAGGTACCAAGTTTTTTTTCACTCATGAATTGTAGCCTAAAAGCAATACAACTTAAGGCCTTGTGAAATCCCTTAAAAAAAGAAAAGGCCCAAATAGAGAAAAATCATCAAACTTTGCATTCACTTTAGTGCTAACAATTGCTAGTACTACTTCAAAGAATGTTAAAGGCTATCCATTTTTTGCCACTTTTTAAAAAAAAAGTGTTTTAGGACCTTTTTATCCATCACCAATGTTGTGACACTTTAACCGTTAAATTTAACAAAATTCGCCGGCACCAATAATTCTCATGTACTCCATTCATTAGGTGAAGTCTCTCACCTTTTTCCTTTCAATGCCTTATTATAGCATAGTATATAGTGCTTAGTATATAGTGTTTGTTGTTCTTATGTTTGAGTTCATTATTTTATAAGCTTTTGGTTTTTTATTTCAATTTCCAGTCCTAATTCCTTTCTACCTTAAAAATCTTTATATTTTTTGTTTCCACTTCTAGTCCTTTTTGGAGTTTGGTCTTTTGGTTTTTTGTTTCAACTTCCTTGAGTTTGGAATTTAAAGTGAGACATGATAATTTGGTCATAAGTGTAATCTCCAAGTGTAGTCTAAGTAATATGTTCAATCTTTTGAATTTGCAATGGGCATGATTGTTTGTTTAATTTTTGAAGTCAAGTCTTATGTTGTATTGGGCTTGAAGTTTTATGTTGCACCTTGTAAAAGATAATTCAACTAGTTTTGTTTTAAAGAGAAATCAAGTTTAAAATTATCCACCATCACCAAAAAGTTGTCTTGTATACAAGTGTGCAATACTTCATATTTTCATTATGTATTTGTTGCCACTTATTATTGAAGTAAACATGATTGTTTCACCAATTGTTTGTGAGTTCTTTTTTTTGTGTACAACTAATTCTTGACTTTTAAATTTTTTTAATAACCATGTGTCGTATATTTTAATGTTTGGAATATCATAAAAAATGTACCCAAATGTTTTTAATCACAATTACCACTTGGATGATGAGGGTGGTACACAAATGCAGGTTACAATATCAACCTAGGGCCTTACCATACATAAAACATTACTACAAATTTCACATTTTAGAACATAATGTTCTTATTTGAAAAGGGAAAATGCTCTAGATTGGATTGAATTTTAGTTTTTTAAGTAGCCTTCAAATATAGATATAAAGTTTTTTCCAATTCTTAGGCTTAACTCAAGCATGTGAAAGTACCATTGAAGCTATTGTTTCACCCTGACCTATACCCCAACTAAATGTGACCACCATTGAGTTGGTAATTTCTTCAGTTTACCCTTTGCAAGTTGCCATTGAATCCCAAAACCATGATCAATATTAATTAGCCTTTTTTTTTGGAAAAACTCAAATTTAATATAAGACATTTTTTTAAGGTTTCAATATCTAGAAGTGGGAAAAATTAGTAAATTCTTTTTTGGTTTTCAATAAGTAACCAAAAATATAAAACAATAATTAATGATTTGTATTAATTGAATCTTCCTAAGGTATACATGAATATGCACCTCACCAAGTGTATGGGCTACTACTCTCTCTTCCCCCAAATTTCTTTAAGCTATGTGGTTGATATGCTAGGTTTGAAAAATGGTTATGTGTTATACCATGCTACAAGGGAAGGTTCAACACATGTCTGTCAAATAATTAGTTAAATTTGAAGATATCATGTTGAAAAAATAATATTTTTATAGATTTTTTACTTTTCTTCATAAAATCATTTTTTTTGAATTTGTTTTTGAAAGTTTCAACATTTTTACCAATAATTTTATGAATGTCAAAGTTGCCAAGGTACTACAATATACATGTAATTGGGAGGGGGGTTGGAAAACTTCAGTTCTTTTTTGTTTTGCTAATAAATTTCTTGTTCACAATGAATGATATGTGGAGCATTACTTGAATTTTCAACCAAGTTCTACATAGTTTTGTAGGTTTTGTGGCATAAATTTTTTTATTTTAAATTGTGATGTAGCTTATGTGGAGATAATCCATAAGATGATTTAGCCACATTTAGTGATTAAAAATATGATTTTTTTAAAAAACATCTTTCTTTTGTTGGCTCTATCCATAAGGAAAAACAATACGCATTTGTGCAAGATTTGGACTTGGAGATAAAATTTTGGCTCACTCATTGGCCAATGTACATGGAGATGACAAGTGTTCAAAGAATGAAAATTTTCATATGAATGTAATTTTTCATGTTTGGGTGGATGTAACCCTAAGTACATTAGGTTTTTAGGTAGTTGAATATTGTAGGCCTTGATAACCATCATTGCTAAAAGGATTATCTTCTTCAACCTTCCCTTTTCACTCACCTTTCGAACAATTCGTCCTCACTACTTCAAAGGTTTGTTTAAGGGTTTAAAGCTTAGGATTTAAAGATCTCTTTGCTTTTGTGTACATGTTAGGGGTATGGTGTTGTTTTTTTAGTTATGTGTGTTTCTTCTTCATGTGGAATGTTTTTCAAGTTCTCACAATTATTTATTACAATACTAAAAGATTTTTTTGTGGGGTTTCATTATGGATTCCATTACATTCACAAGGCATTTTTTTTTTAAGCATGTGATAATTTGGTGGTGGTTTATGAATCAAATAATGATGTTGAAGCATAAGTCATAGTTGACAAAACAACAATTGCATATGGTGTGTTCAACAATGTCCAGGGCTGCTTTGCGCATGAGGAGGAATCTACTGAAAAAAGATATGTCTTGGTTCAAGCTCTTAAGGAATGTAGTGCCAAAGTGTTTAGCATTAATGGTTTAGGCTTCTAGATTGTTGGTAAGTTGGATTCCATTACACCAAACCTATGTGTTCCATGGTTGTCAGTGCTAAAAAGCCTTGCCTCCTCCTCTTCAACCATGTCTTTGCATGCTAAAAATAGTGCAACTTCACTTACCAATGTGCGGCCTGAGCTTGGCGGGACAAGAGGCCTAAGGTCCACATGTCGATGTGTTCATGCCATGGTTATTGATTCACCAACCCTATTTGAGTGTTCATTAATTCACTAGTTGTTGCATTTGCTCATTATGGTTTAGCGCACACGAATTCAAAATGGTAGGTACTGAAAGCTTAACCTTATTGCAACCATTCCTTTTCAATTTTAACCTAATGGCAATTGGGTTGTTTTAGTATTCAAAGATGTGTTTCTTTGAAATTTGACATAAACCCTCAACTTTGAAGGTTTGGAACAGATTGCTATATATCATGTTTGTAGTTTCACATTCTTAAAGCTTTACATGGGATTCTATAGGTTCAATTTGCAATAATTACTACCACCTTCCAAGTGTTGGAAACATTCCATGCATTTCTCCTCAAGGCTCTATGAGTCATTAATAACCTACATATTATTATTCCCCTTGAAATGTATTCTACTATCACTATAAATTATAATAGTAGAGATGATTGAACTATCAATACTCACAAAACTCATTTGTTGTTGTTTTGTAATAAACAAATGGTCTAGGATGTATGTGTATTATAAGTCAAACTTTTGTGGTATTTAGTTTCTTCCTTATAGCCAATGGTTTGTCTAGTTGGGTCATGGGATTTTGAGCATTGGTCTTGTTAGATCAAGGCAAGGCAAATATGTGAAATTATTGTCATATGTTTGGATGTGCAACCTGAGGTGCAAAAGGTGGAAATTGATTAGATTTCCACATGCTTTCAATCTCCAACATATAATCATGAGGTAAATTGCTTGATGTTTGTTGCATAAGCAAATCCTTAATAATGAGCTATAGGAAGTACTCTGGTGTAAAAAGGGCAGCTTTCTCTTTAGGCTTGGTTTTGGGAAGATGTTTGGTTTTGGATTAGGGTTCTAAGGTGACTATTTGAAACCTAATCTAGATAGGTTTCTCCCTAAAACATCTTCTATGGGGTCAATTTTTATCATCATTTGAAGTTATTTAAAATGTTTGGCTATGAAAACAAATTATATAATGCAAGAACTACTAAATTGTTTTGTCTAGGCTATGGCATTAAGTGTTGCAACCAAAAAAATAGAAATGTGATTAATGTTCAAGGTTTGGATGACCTGTTAAATGGCTCACTTTTAGATGCAACATTTTCCATTATCTAATTTTAGCTTTTGCCTCACCTGCCATTGTTAGAAGTTAGATGTTTTAATGAATCAAGAATCGATAAAATCCCTTTGCTAATATTGTTAACTCTTACAACTTTGGAAGATGTAGAAGGCCACAAAAGTAAGGAAAAAACTCCAAGCCTTATGCAATTGTTAATGACGCACTCCCAACTCCTTGAGGATTCAAATGTGAATCCCAAACTGAAAATAGCGGAAGAGTAAAGAGTCGGGCCACGCTCCCTGGTTCGCAGCACTTTCAAGGGGTAAAGGGGTGTGCTGGAGCTCCGAGATGGGATTAGGAAGAGTTGACAAGTTTCACTCACTCACATGGACCTGCACAAAACCAATGCAAGGTGGTTAGTGCATAGTTGGAGCACCCTTGGTGCTAAGATGAACCACGAACAACACATACACACAAGACTCACCACAACCCGAACTTAGGGGAAGCCACCACCTTCCCCTTTATAGTTTACTTTGCACCTCTCCATGGGACCCACATCCAAATGGTTTTTTGTCCCGGGACTCCCAAGTGGGAGTCCTGAAATCGCCAAGGTTGGGATTCTCACGACTTTGGGGCGCCATAACTTTGTGTGTAGACCTCGTATTGAGATGAGGTCTAAAGCAAAGTTGTAGCCCTCATCAAGAGCTTTCCAACTGTATGTTGCACGCCATCTGCACGCACACAAATTGGGTCGATTCCCGACTTTTAGTGGTCGGGAGTCAAACTGCCAATTCGACTTCCGGCCCTTCTTTTGGCCATACCTTGTGTTTCAAATGTCCAAATGGGCGATGCGAGACCATTTTAGATATCTATGTTCCAAGAGCTTTCCATTGATATAAAAAAACTTCAAACCATTGAGTTTTGACCCCTGCAATCGCCCTCTAAAAATTTGGGAGTCCACCAAGACTCCAACTCCCCAAAGTGGAACTCCCTTGGGGTGTGAGGGTTCATTCCCTCACACCTTCTCACACTCCCGGGATTATGTTGTGCGATTCCTGGCTTCCCTCTTGGCTTGCAACCTTACAAACCCTTGCCTTGGTCATGAGCCCAAGGCTAGGGTTACAACAACTAAGGTATGATGATGGCACACCCATACCTTTGTTCTTTAATTTGTATTTGGTTCCTACAAAATTCTATAGAAGGATTGATTGTTTATCACTCTTGCACATCTTGGGAGTTATGATATGTCTCTCTTGACAATGCTTGAAGGAAAAAATTGCACCTATGAAGGTACATCCTTAGCCATATAATAGGCTAGGTGTAATAGATGAAGAAACAACAATGAAATTAAGGAAGTTAAGAACCACAAAAATGCTCAAGTGCTCTTGTGACATGGATAAAGGGGAAGAACTCCTATAGCTAGTGGTATGAATTGAATCCATCCCTTTTTCTAGAAGCAACCAAAAGGACAATTGATGCTTCTTGCAAAATTGTCTTTATTCATGAAAGAGAAAGTACATGGGTAAGTTTACTTCTTGCAAAACTGTCTGTATTCATGAAAAAGAGAATGTGAGTACAAGCTTTCTTTTAATATTTATGGTTTATTTATGCAATGAACGTATTAAATGGTGATGAAGGAAATGTTGGATGAGTTGGAAAAGCATAAAGATGATGAGGCCATGCAAATTATGTGGTAGCCATTGGTTTATGAAAATGCAAGATAGGAGCTTATTGTTGTTGATCTTTACAGAACACATCTAAGGGGGGTGTCTAGAGGTAATGATCCATTGTGTTAATGCCTTATTACTATAGAGAGTTGTACATGTGGTGTGTCCTTGTTAGGAGTTCTCTAAGAAATGGCTTACTTGGTTACATTCCAAAGGAGTTTTTTCTTTTTCAAATTGCTCAAGTGCACCCATTTGAAGATCCTAAGATTTTAGCAAATGTGAAGGAGGTAATCATGCATTCAATGAATTTAACAACCAAGGTTGTAACTAATTGGTGATGCCTTCTAGAATTAGTTTTCACCTTAATAGCATGACTTGCAATATTTATTTCAAGTGGGACTTTCATTCAACTAGAATTGGAAACTTGGAAGGAACCTTTGCTTCAATTTTGGGAGTTAATGCATTGAAATTGTAGCTCTCAAGGATGATCATTTTGATTTCTATGTCAATGTAGGCATGGGAAATGAGGTAACTACTATAATTAAATGTGGTTGTGATCCTTTTCTCTTGAGCTCTTGACTTGGTAAGTGACTTAGATCTCCATTTTTTGATGAAGTGGATGGAGATTAGTTGAATTCCTTGGATCTCCATGTTCTTGATAAATTAAGAAGATCAATTGAATTCCCTTGGATTTCCATGGTCTTGATGAAATGGATGGAAATCAAAAAGATGCAAACCAAAGGCATGAAAACCAATGTTGCTAATGCTGCTGTTATTGGAGAAGATGCAAGAATATTGATTATTTCTACAAGACTATTTGAAAATCATTGTTGATGTGTATTAGAAGACATGCTAAAAAAAAAACCTACATAGTTTCTTAATTTTGTGTGTGTGTTGCAATAGGTGCAAACATTCCTAAGCTTGTGTGTAAACCATTTGGAGAAGGGAGATAACTATCAAACATTTACAATATTAATCATTGCACTGATAATTATGTTTGAAGAACTTGGCCTAGACATGGCAATACAATCCTTGGAGCTTCTTTCACATACCACTAAATCTGAGAGCTTTAAAAGCTTGTCCTCATGTCATATGTTGGGAGTGTTGTTAATGAAGGATGTTTAGTTAATTAGATCTTGGTGGCAACTCTTTGTGGAGCTTTAAAATATGTAAGCAACTGGAGTGTGTTATAATGTCATAGTTGATCTTGCTAGTTGTTGTAGAGATAGATTCTAATAGGTGCTTGTAGTTTTGTAGTCATAGTAAGTGATCAAATCTTAAAAAGGAAAACCATCTATCATCTTTTGTGTTTAACAACTTCATTGCTTATTATGTACATTTTTTTGCAACATCCTTTGAGGGATGAAAGGTGGGTTTGCCACAAACAACAAGGTGCAGAAAGGATAGTAAACAATGAACATCTAACATAAATTACACATCTGGCAAGCTTCCATTTTTGCTTTTGTGTGTATTTGGTCTGTATCCCTTTCACCTCCTCTTCTTGTGAATTTTTTCTCATTTCAAAATGATCATTAACCCACCTTTGCAATCACATTTTTTATGCGACAAACACAAAAAGTGTTAAACAAAAACAAACAACTAGTTGTGGTTTTAAATGCATCTTGTTGGAACCATTTACATGATTTTCTTACATTAGCTTTTCTATTTGTTAATTGTAAATACTTCTATTTTAAAAATTACATGTTTCACATTTTGTTTAAGTAAACTTCATTTTTAAACATTATCATTTTGTGTTCATTTTCAGATCTTAAGTTTTAAAACATCTAATTTTCAATTTTTTAGTTAATTAAAATACCTCAATTTAGTTTATTCATATTGGTTTTGTATGTTGTGATTTCAGATTAATTGAAGTAATTTTATCTATTTTTTTATACTTAAATGTATAAAATCACATAGAAGTTTTCAATATACTACTAAATTAAATATTAACATTGACAAAATGAAACAAACAAATTATATTGTAGATTTTTTCACAAACCAATTGTAGCCCTCAATTTTGGTTTTTTAACTTTAAAATTCACTTGCACTATTAGTATATTTTCTATATCTAAATCATTTGAACTTTTGTATGTAGCAAAAATAAATAAATAAATAGCTTTTATATAAAATAACCATCATATATGTCATAAGTTAGAATTTTAATTAACGACTAATTAGCAAAATTAATTAGTTAATATTAGAATTGATCAAAATAATTCGAATTTTAATTAAATCAATGTTTGTATAAATGAAATTATAAAAATAATGGTCCATTTAAGTTTGGGTTACAAATAGTTTCAAAAAAAATAATTCCTTTTATTCCATGGTTTTTTAAAGGCCTAATCCATGTGTGTTTAAAATTTTGATAAAATATTTTTAAAATATTTTCAATTAATATAAAAATTGATCAGAATTATTTTTATTTAAAAAAAATCAGTCAATCAAATTTTTTAAAAGTATTTTTATAAATGAAACTACAAATAAATAAATATACTACCATTATTTCAAAAACAATAATGTAACATCTATATTTTCAAAAGCTCCAATTGAGGCATAACATTAAAAATGGCCATAATAAACATTGATAATGCTTTGGAAAGTAATGGGTTGAAAAGAATTTTTAATTATCCATATTTTATTGGTGATTCTTTATCTAATTCTATTAATTATTTGTTAAATTATAAAATATCTAGTACAATATTTTGACAAGTCTTTTGAATTCCCAAGTCTTTGAAACACATGATCAATTACATTTGTAAAATGATTTGATAATGATTATTTGGGGGTTTCATGCATATTATTTTTCATTTGATAGTTATAATAAAATTTTGGAAACAATGTATGTGTTCAATTGTTATATCTGAAGCAATAATCGTTTATGCAAGGAATTGATGATAATAAAGTTTTTAAATATTCAAAATTGGGTGGCCTTTTCATATGGGAAAAAACAAAACATACAATTTTTTCCATTCTCAATTTTACATAGGACTAGATTTGGCGATTTTCAAAAAATTGAAACCACCCAATGGTCAACAATAGTTGTAAGACTTTCAAATAATTTTGTATAATTGTTTGCACGAAATGTTTAAACTTTGATTACAAGTGCCACAAAAGTTTTGCATGTGAAGTTTGGAAAAAAATGTTTGATTAAATGTCGCAACCCCACTTTGGGCAAGTGTGGGGGTGAATCCCAACACTTCCAAAGTTGGGGATTTGGAGTCCTCCGGGACTCCCGAATGTTCAGAGTTCGACAGCTAGGCCCAAAACACCTTGCATTGGGGGCTTCTTGGTGTCATTGAAAAGTTCTTGAAGCGTATATATCGAAAATGGCCTCGCATTGGCCATTTGGACATCTGCAGCCCAAGTTATGGGCAAAAGAAGGGCCGGGAGTCAAATTGGCAGTTTGACTCCCGACCATTAAAAGTTGGGAATCGACCTCTTCCCAACCTCCGAATTGAGAGTGCAATACGTCGTTGGAAAGATCTCGACGATGGCTACAAGTTTGGTTCAGACCTTGTTGCGATCAGACTTTGTAGTCAGGAGTTATGAGCTCCCAAAGTTCTGGGACTCCACTCGGGACAGTTTCGGGACAATTTCGGGACTCCAACTTGGGAGTCCTGAGAAAAAGAGCCATTTGGATGTAGTCTCGACGGGGCGTCGCAGAGAATACTATATGGGGGAAGGTGGTGGCTTCCCCCGAGTCCGGGCCGTGGTGTGTCTCGTGGTCCAAAGTGCCCGTGGCTTGTCCCAACACCCAAGGGTGTCCCGGAATGTGAACTAACCACGTGGGTGGTTTGTTTTGATGCAGATTCAAGCTTGATCTACTAAATCATCTTCCTAGTCTAATCCCTGGGCTCCCAACTCGACCCTCAACCCCTTTCTAGAGTTGGAAGCCGGGAGCGTGCCTCCAAGTCTCAACTTTTCGTAACTTGATTTTGTGAAACCCTCAAGTGGGTTTCACCCCGTGACTTGGGAGCGCGTCACGCACGATGTAGGCCAATATTTTTTTAGTGGTGGCTTCCAGCCAAGGGGCCCACTCTGAATCGCTTGAGGGCTTGGGCAATTCCCCTTCCTAAGCTTGCAGCATTTTAGCTCTCCCTTTTTCATCCTCTAGTAGGGAAGAATCAAAATAATGAAATGGCTTGTTAAGTATGGCAGGCTGGCCCCATATGGATATGACTAGGGGAGAATGGTCCGAGAATTTTCAGATCGAAATGGCCGTTTCAATTCTCTCGTCTCTCGAATCCAGGTCTTGGGAGACGAGGAACTTGTCTATGTGTGAGATCGCCAAGCTTGCGTCGGATCTTTGTTGTCAAAGGTGAATTCCTTTGCAGACATTTTCCGAAAGCTGTCAAACTTCCATTTAGGCCGTATTGGAGTGTTAGGTGGTGCCATGCGGCCGCCTCCCTTCTGTGCATTCGGCATTTTCCAACCACCCCTTCGCGTTCGATTTCTTCCCAGTGGTTGAAGTCGCCACCTAGGATGAAGTGGTTGCCAGCTAAAATTGTTTCATTCAATCGTTTCCACATTGTCATTCTCTCGTTTGAAGAGCAAGCAGCATAAACATTGATGATTGTTACGTTTTCATTACCCGGGATCTGAAGAGTAATCAATTGGGCCCTACTTTCTAAAAAAATGCCATTGGCACTGATTAAAGGGGCAAGGGATCTGTTTATGAGAATGGAGGTGCCCACGCTCATTCTTTATGAGTGCCCCATTGGTAGGCCGTAATTCTAGAAAGAAGCGCCATTCCAAAATTGGATCCCTTTTATGAAGTTTGAGCAATCTATTTCCCCCCGGTGGTGTTCTTGTAAGAGCAGTATTTGAGAGGGGGGACTAGGGAAGAGATCCCCCAACAAATCTCTTTTTGCTTGGGGGAGTTCCTTCTTAAGCCCCTCATGTTTAAAGAGACTACCGTGAGTGGCCTCTTATTCATGAGGTGGCTGGTTTAGGGCAGCTTGAGTGTCGATTGATCCTTGTGGTAGGAGGCTCCTCTGCGAGTTGTCTTCTTTGTAGCTTTATTGCAGAGATCATGTTGCAGGGAATTAAATTCCTCAATGGAAAACATTAAACAGGCCAAAGGAAATGAATGCAATGAGTACAAAAGTGTTGGTTTAAATTTGGTTAAATCTTCTTGCACGGACATTCACCAATTTGGCTACATGACACAATTGAAAAGAATACCCTGGAATCAATGGCCTTTGGAGATCAAATTTAACACTTGTCACATTGGATATAACCACTAAGAAGCCTCACTGAAAAAATAATGAATGTTTCAGTGTAGGTGGCTGATATGTAGGCACTATGCACTCTGAGGAGCGTGGAAAAACAATGATGCAGATGCAGAAAACTACAATGAGCAAAATTGTGGTAGAACAAAATTGACTTGCTACACAAAAATGTTGGATCTATGGGACCATGGGTTCGAAATGTGTGAATGTACCTCATATTATGAGGGTGGATGCTCCCAACTTTAGAAGCACACACCTAACTATTTCAACATTGGTTGCATGCCAGGAAACAAATGGAATCGTGAAGGCTGGCTCCCATACTTACCGTTTTGGAGGGAAATATCCTGATGCCGTGTGGGTAGAGAAAAAGAAGTCGTCTCCAAGAATATACCTATAAACCCATCCTTTTCTCGTCACTTTATGTTATACATCCGTCGGTAAAGCACTGCAACTTTTCTTTCTTCGTACTTTTGCGTTTCTCGCCTGCCCTAAGAAAACCTGTTCTCAAAATTGATAGCTTGGAGGAGGAATTTCCGACAAGTGGAAGTTTTCTCCAGGTTGTCACGGAACTTCTACAACTTGGAAGTTACCTACGAAGTTTTTTTTAATAAATTAAGTTTTAAAAAATTGATGTGCTTTACTTAGGGGAAGGAGGTAGGGTCTATACCTAGACCCTTTCCCTATAGTTCATCATATTTTTGTCCAAACCCGTTCACATTTTACAAAGTCCCAGTCACCCATTTTGGTTCACACGAGAACGGCGGACTCGA
>Ga0209208_10005655_pt1 | contig 17356 bp, 10 predicted proteins | sample S1TSphfallax_3_FD_187694 | JGI IMG/M metagenome (GOLD analysis project Ga0209208, IMG submission 187694) | Host-associated microbial communities from peat moss isolated from Minnesota, USA - S1T2_Fd - Sphagnum fallax MG (SPAdes) (version 2) | ecosystem: Host-associated > Plants > Peat moss >... | reverse complement strand
TCTCTCTCTCTCTCTCTCTCTCTCTCTCTCTCTCTAGTGCGCAAAAACAGGATGCAGAAGTCTGACCATGATGACAGAGCTCGAAGGCAGGAGTGACAGCAATATATTTACCAAAAACAGCCGGCAGTTGCTCGCTTCTTCTGAATGGCAACAACAGATAATCACGACTTGCTTCTGAAGGATTAGATTGACATCCGAGAATAAAAGAAATCAAGGAAGAAGTAACAAAGAAGTAGCAGCAGAAACACCAGAGGAAGAGGAGAAGTTCGGGGAGGGAGACAGGGAAAGACCTGCTTGATCAAATACAGCAAGAAACCGCCCTGAAGTGCCGGATTTTCGGAGAAATGGCGACCATGCTCACGGTTCAATGACGACGAAGACGCCTCACTTTATTGGTACTGACATGCACACGAAGTTTCGCTCTTTCTTTTCCCCGGAGATTTCTTATTTCTTCTACGGTCCTGCACTCCCGAACTCGCTACGAATCTTGAGGAGAGAAACTGTAGCAGAAGTAACGAACGCCCCGTCGCAGCACTCTTTTTCCTGCAAGGCAAGCAGCAACGCACAAGAGCCGGCGACTACGTCGCGCAACGCCGGCCAAACGGCAGAGAGAGACGACGCACGGACGGACGGAAGGACGGACGGACAACTTGTCTTTTACCTTACACAGCCTCCCGCTCTTTCCGATCCAACGACCCAGATTCCCGAAGAGTCTAACCTGCACGGCCAAGATTGACGACGCACGGACGGGCGAGCCGAAGGACCGTACCCTTTCTCTCTTACCTTACACAACCTCAGGATCTTTCCAATTCAACGACCCAGATTCCCGAAGAGTCTAACGTGCACGGCCGAGATCGACGACGTACGGACGGGAGAGAGGACGGACGGATCCCTTTTTCTTTTACCTTACACACTCTTTCAATCTTTTCAATTCAACGACCCAGATTCCCGAAGACTTTAACTTGCACGACCGAGATCTTCTCATGTGCGTCATTCGTCAAAAGGAAAAGCTCCGTTGCTCACTGGCAACCAACATGTGTGATAGATAATAAAAACTTCTAACCCACAAACTACGCATTATCTTTTCATTTCAATTGTCTGGATTCGTCCACATTTCAATCTAACGATTAAAATCGTTTTTCTTCTCCTCACCCCCCAATGTTTTTCTCTTTGGAAGCCCGCTTTTCAAACGAATGATAAAAATTTGATACACTTCATCACATCCAACGACTACGAACCGTGGTGCTAAAAGAACCGTGCCAAGTAAAAAATTTCAAAAGAGCCCGATTGCGAAGGTGGGGCCAATTTCCTTAACATATCATTTTGAAAGAATAAAAATCGATCGATACGAATATGTCCAATTTTTAATCCGATGGATAAAAATAAGAGAGCGTAAATATTTTTTAAAAGAGAATTAAAGAACGAGAGCGTCCTACATCAACGGAAACAAGGAAGGCAGAAATAGGTACCTATAGGCCTTCTTGTTCTTGCCTAGAAACATAGGTAGGTACCTCCCTAAAAATAGACCACCCTGTTTGAGGTCTTTGCCACCGGTTCTCTTTCCAACCCGGTCGTATCACTGGAATCCAACCCGTTAGTTTTCCACCGTCAGATGGGTGATGTGACAGTGCGGAATTCCACTGGATATGGAATCTCCGGGAATCGCCGTAAAACATGTCTCAGGAACTGTGGCGAGGTTCGGGTGGCAATTAATGAACGTAACTATTTTTTTTGCGAAATTTATTGGCTATGTGGTTTTTCACTTTAATGTTCCAGCTAAACTGCGGAATTCGTTGGCAATTGATTTCTAATTTATTGGCTATGCGGTTTCCAATTTTTGAACGTCCGATTAAACTGTGGAATTCGTTGGCAAGCAATTTCAGAAATTCAATTGCACTGAATTGAATAGGGGGAGAAATCCATAGCTTGTCTGGAATTCCTTGTTTAGATTCATTATAGAGTACAGTAGCTTAATGGATTTTGGCCCCTAGGATATAGGTCAATTTTTATATGAGGATTTTTGAAAGATGATATTTTGGCTTGTGTTGAAACTTGAGATATATAAGGGGACGAAAAATCCAATAAAACCAGATGGCCAAAACCATCACACAAAAGAAAAAAAAAAAGGGCGGGGGGAAGCCAAAGAAACTAGGCCAAAAGATGTGCAGCCCCAAAGAACCAAAGAAAGGAGAGGACTAATTATCCTACTTGTGGTAGGAAACTATCTCACCCATAGCTTGTCGACATGCAAGTTGTGAAATTTAATAGCAATAGGAGATTTAGAACAAGGATCTCTTGCCAACATAATCTTCTTCTCTATAACAAAAGCTAAAGCACATTGAAAAGCAATACTAACACACTGCTTGAAAAATTGAATGTAAAAAAATAAGGATAAATGACCTCCAAATCATCTATCGTGAAAAATGAATATATTTCCTAATGAAACAAGTCATGTCATGTCCAGATGCATTGTGCACCTCCATGGCCATTGGAATAAAATGGTGCCCTTCATTAAACCTTCTATACTTACGGATTTTAACAATGGCACTAATTTTCACAACCGCACCTAATGGTTGATTAATGACATTTGTAACCACTATCTCCCATGTTAGATCAATAACCACCACATTGGCAACAAAGACCTAATCCTCATGAATCATGTAAAGATTGGTTGGTAATGAAGCTCCTAACATAAGGGTGTACCACTGTTTTTTCCATATAATGTGCCCATTCTTTCAAGCAAAGGCATACACGACGTCTTTTATGGTGTCATGTGTGTATCCATTGACTTCTGAATGGACAACGTGTTAAATATGTGCTACATGCATCTAGCCCATGTCCACATGCACACATGAAAAGACTAGATGCCAAGGGTTAAATCAAATTGAGATGAAAACACAATGCTAAAGTGAAAATAAAATGTGCAATGTGGAATGAACAAACAGATGGCCTAGCAATCAACCATAGTTATGCCCCTTCGCCTGAACAAGAATGAATGTGAACTCTAGATGCTAAGGAAATGGAATCATCCTCCAAGATAAACATGAAAGGTGTGTTGTGAAAGATGTCCATAAAAAATGCTTACAAGCATGGGGTGCTAGCAATGCCAAACTCTCAAAAAAATGGTGCATCTTTCTAACTACTAAAGGAAGGTTATCCCAAACTGCACAAAAGCATGACTGAAAAAGGTGTGGGCCCCTTTAACTTAAAAAACATATTTCTTCAAAACGAGTTTATTGAAAATATGAAACTTGGAACATTGATACATAGCCACTAAAGCCCAACTCCTTAAAAAACAAACAAGCCACAATCTTACATAAATAAAAAACTTACATCAAATGAGTTGATAGTTGAGCTTAACACCCTGCTAAAGGGCCTTGAATAAACTCCTAAGACCTAGGACCCATAATGTCCCCACATACTTGCATAACTTTCTTATCAAAACTTGTCAAAAGAAACAAGAAGGAAAAAAGAAGTATTGTCTAAATGAGATAATAAGGTCAATGGGCAACACATAAGGACAAAATGTCCAATGCAACCCATGCATCTTTCAAGAGAGGAAAATCATCAATATGCACCACGTCTTGAGATAAAGTTTCATCCAAAAAATGTGTGACAAAATCTTTAAAACCCATTAACACACCCAAAATGTAAACCATTTATGACCAAAATGTAACATCAAAAAATCTTTATGTTTTAAAAGATTCTTAATGGACTTCAAAGCTTGCATTTTGAAACTTTAACCTTAAGCCCAATTAGGGTTAATTGGATCAAAGGTTAGATAATCTCATTCATGTGTACATGATGTGTGTATTGTTCATTAGGGATGGAGAAATATCGTTGGGGGTTCATGCAAAGGTCTTTAGGAGTGTTCAATAATGGGCCAAGGCAAATAAAGAACCTCTTAAGGGGTCACCATGCCTTGTGCCTAAAAATGACTCAGTGATGGTGGCCCCTTTTTCATGTTGTTCATGTTAATAATAAAGAAAAGAATGAGCACCATAAAACAACTAGGTAAAAGGGACAATGTTCACCATAGGTTCCCTAGCATCTTGTAGCATTTAAGAAATTGCAGCTCAAAAAACACTAATAAAAACGTTTTTTACATTGACTTATATCACGACCCAATCAAGGTGTAGGTTGAAGAGAAATGTGATGCCAAAAGGGATGGATGGTTTCACAACCTCCAGGGGTCAATACTCTAAACTAATGGGGGGATAGGTGCTCCTAAAATGGATCTTGAAGTTATAGGACAATGGAATAATTAATGAGTCAAAAAAATGTTTCGCCTAAAACAATGGGACAAAGACCTCCAATGCCTTTTGCCATTGCCAACAATTTGCTAGCCCCCAAAACTAGGGTTGCTGACTTAGGGATATCACCACAAACAACAACAACAACAATAACCTACAATAATTCCAAAAACCTTGAGGATGGGTCTTCTAGTATGAAACATCCCCAGAGATGCTCATAAACCATCCTAGATAGCCCACCCGAAAACAAATGGGGAGCAATAGCTAAGGCAGGTGCAAACAAAATTTTATCTAAGACAAAGGTGTGCTTAAGATAATAGTAAAAATAAGTGGAGGGACATGGTTTGATGGAAGGGGGTGCAACTAACACAAATTTACAATGGTGTCTTCTAAAGGAATAGCTAGTGTCATAGGTTGAAGAGCTCTAATAACACAACTGTACATTTCGATTTTACCCAACATCAAACATAGGTGAAGATGAGTGGTTGAAGAATTGTCCGATGAGGGATGTGAACAAGGAGGACATCAAACACAAGAGGACTCCTCTTGAGAAAAAAAGATTAGTCACTTGTGATAAACCTTCTAAGGTGAAAAGAAACCTCTTGCTGAACTAAACAACATTTTTGAATATAACGCCAACATCAACATGACAAAAAGAGAAGAAAGAACCATATTGACTCGTCCATCAAATCTTATGCAATTTGGTCAAAGAATAGATGAAAAACCTTCCTAACCTCGTCATGGATGGCTCGATGGGATCCAATGAAACAATAAACTTGAGATTAGTTATTATAGAGTTAAAATATCTTGAAGGATTTTGGTTTCTTTTACAGGATTTTTCGAAGGTTATATTTGTGCATGGTGAAATATTTGAGTTTCCATGATTCTTCTTTTGCTGATACTTTTTAATGCAAATGGCAAGGCCACAGTGCGACACACACCCCTTGTTTTTGTTTTTCTCTCTTCTTGCTGGCTCAAATGAAGTGAATCCCATTAGGTGTAGGGGAATGCACTGCTGTTTGTTCCTTCTGCCCGGGACCTTGGGCTCTGCCCTCATACCTGCGCCCCTTCTGTTCATGGGGGCGAAAGGCATCAGACAGCAGTGCCTTCCCCTTTGTAAACTCGGAGGATATCAAATGGTTCACATTTCCTTATGCAGATTTGTGTGCGCTCTATTATGTGAAATTTCCCACTCCAGCAAGTGAGAAATTTCAGCTGGTAAGGAAGGCACCATCCAAATGCACTGCGTAGTTTACAAAGAAAGTGTTTTTATTTTTTTGGGTCCAAACCAATTGATTTTCCATCCAAAATGGTGCCATGTATGTTTAGGCTTGATTTGCCACTTGTGGGTCTTGGATCCTCCTCATCTCAAGGCGGTGGTGGGTCCAATTTATTGGCTCTCAGCCAATAGAATTGCTCTACTTCATTGGACCCTGGACCTTAGACTCTCATCTAACGTGGCCCTAAGTCACTTCACCAACTCTTGTCAGTACATTTTTGAAAATCAAGTACAAAGTGATTAGCGAGATCAAACATTAGAGTTGAATTTAAAATTTAAATTTTTTTTACATGGCTATATTATACATACAAGTGCCAACATGAATATAAGAGTTGAATTTAAATTTTAAAAATTATTCGCATGGCTATATTATACATACAATGCTCAAAATGCCATTTGCACTGTAAGTGACAATGCTGTGTTCAGAGTAAGGTAACAGTAAATGTAATGAATATATCACCGAGTGAATGATTTACTCTTAGTGCATGTCCACTGGCAGCAATTTTGGGTGTTGTCTTTTTTTTGGACTTTGGTCATTTCTTTTTTTCTTCTCTTCTTTCCCTTGTTGGGTATTTTTCCTTTATTTATTTATTAATTAATTAATTATTTCAAAGAGCATCAAAATGGGGTTGGGGTTTGGACCAGTGTGGCTGGCCAGGTCACGATTTTTCAGAGGAACCATAAATAAGGTTTGGGTCTAATGTTTTTAGTAAGAATTTTTTTGTATATAAAATGGATGACCCATTGGGTTCAGCTCGAAGAGATATTCTTAAAAATTAAAATTCATTAGTTTCCAGCAGTGATTTTTGAGAAAAAAACAAATTTGATGTTAGCATCCAAAGAAAGTTTTAAACATCGAATGACAACAAAAGCAAGTAGGATTTTTAAAAATATTTTGTAATGTTGTTAATTTGCAACCTGTAGGAGCAAGCCTTTTAAATCTGACAAACCAAGTCCTAAACCACTACATACTTTTTTGGTGAATCTTTTCAAATGTTTAGCTAAACAGCCTTATGTACATTGTAAGCTTTGTAAAGCTTAAGCCAAGCCTTTGTAAGGGTCTCAACTCCAAAAAAAGAATTTCACATTTTGGCAAGGTTTCACCCCTTGTTTTCTGTTACTTTCATTTTGCTCTCTCTCTCTCTCTCTCTCTTTCAAGTGCTTCTTGTGTTTTCTTTTTAGGGTTCAAGGAAAGTGTTGGAGTTGGTGAACAATCAAAACATTTTTCTCACCCTAAACCCAAAAAGAAAAAAAACCCACCCATGTACTTTATTAGCTGGCTGTTTATGTATAAGGTAAGGAACTGCTCCTTCCCTTGCCAAAAGAACTTTGTATAAAAATGGGGATTTTTTCATAGTGAAGGGTCCTGGAATTGAGATATTCTGTCATTGGAAGCTTCCCTTTCTGCTTTAGAGGGAAAATTTTCTGTAAGAGGAGGTGACTGAAATTGCAATGGAATTTTTTTTGAAAAGGTTCTTTCTGAATGAAGTTTGAATTCCTTCCTTTCATGTCCCAAATGAGAAGACTAGTAGGTACAACAAGTTGGGTTGGCAAAGTAAACATTCGTGCAAAGCTAAACACAACACTCAAAGGGCCTACTTCCGGGCCTGTCTAACAACACAACACCCAAAAGTCTGGAGCTTCACGCAGTACCTTGACAACTTTGACACATGTCTCTCGAATTGTTAATGAACTTTGAAATTTTCATTACAATGAACAAAATATTTGTGAAGATTTCAATTTTTTTTCTTCACCAAAAAATAAACATTTTGGGAATTATTTTAAATTTTTTAAAAAAATTCTTTAAATAATATACTTAATGTCGAAGCTGCCAAGGTACTAGTATGGTATATGCAACCATGAAACTGGAAATATATTATTAACAAATGTGGTCGCAACAACAAACTCCAATTCCATTTTGACATTAGTGCGGTGTCAGCATTGGGTGTGTATTACAGCTTCTTCTTCTTCTTTATGACGATAAGGTTGTTTGAATTGCGTGTATTTGTGGCCTTTCTTTTGAAGGAGAGCAACAAAATTGGATCTTGAGGTTGTCAAAGTTTGCATGTAAAAGCATTTCACAAAGTTCATATTGTTTTTGGAGGGGCACTTTATGTGTGGGGAGGGGAACAAATTGTTCCTTGTACAAAATTGTTCCTTTATTTGGGGAATGTCGCCACCGTGAGGCCCAACCCTACACTAAATTTAGTGTTGGAAACTATTTTGGTGTTTCTTGGCCATCAATCCTTCCAAGGAGGGTCAAAAGGGGGAGGGGGGGGGAGGGGGATTGGGGGAAAGTTGGGAAGGAAATTCCTCTTGCACTTGCAATCCTTGTGAAGGTGCTTTAAAGCAAATTGGGAGCTGTAAAGCAAAATTTGGCCCTACCCACCATGTGGTATAATAACCCCACACCCTCCCCAATTTCCCACTTCAATTTGGCTTTGCCCAAAAGCAACTTTGGATTGCGCAGTTGCATGCTAACCTTTTATTTTACAATAATATTATATCCCACCTTTTCAAACATACTTGGTGTAATGGAAATGCACTCCAGAATCTTCTTACTTTTCAACGGTTTATCTCATCGGAGCTGGATAGTACTACTACCAACCTATTCTGCTCATCTTCGACTTGGCAAGATTGGTGTAATTAATTACACTAATTACACTAATTAGTTTAATTAAGCCAAAACATAAAAATCATCCGACATTAGAGAGGTGCGGATGCTTTTGGGTTTTGGAAAGTAGGCTTAACTTATCCCCCGATATGAAGCTCGGGGAAGAGCAAACATCCATTAATTAGTTTGTGAAAAGAATCACATTTGTTTAAGACCAAAGGAAGGACACATAGTGGGGCACACTTGCTTGCTTGCTTGCTTTTGTGGTTGTGGTGGTGATAAGAATCTTCTCGGGAACACTAGGCTATCCATAATGTAAGCACAAATCCATTCTAGAAACTATTGCCACACATTGAGATTTTGTTTTTGTTGTTTTTTTGTTTTTTGTTTTTTTTTTTTTCCTTTTTTTTTCTTTTGTTTATTTTGCTTCCAAGTGCACCTTGGTGACTAAGCTTTTATATTCGACAAAAATAGAGAGATTAAATAAATAAATAAATAAATAAAACCAATTTTAATCCTAGTTACAGCTGGAGTTCTTTTTGGGTGAAATACGCACAAGGTCAAAAACATTTGACAAAAACATCAACCTTGACGATAGCAATATGCACACATGGAACGTGTAATACTATATGACATACGTAATACTATGACATACTAGTCGTGTGTTTAGTAGTTGTCAAAGGAGATCGAATGACCTCAGGTGTCCTAGTAGAAGATGGAAATAAGGAGATGTTCTCGAAAGAAATGATCCTCCAACGAACTACCATTTGATAAATTTATGGTGCATTCACACTTGATGTTTAAGTCAGTGTTAAATGAAAATCTAAGGTGGCATCCTAGATGGCACCCAATGTTAAATGGGCCATTGCTTAATGTCAAGTGAATGTTAGCTTAACATAAAATTTCCAAGGTAACTATTTTTAAGTCCTAAATGGGTAGCACGGTGTTAGGGGACTCAACCTCAAGAGTCCCTAACACCAAGTGTGAATGCACCTTTAAGTTGGTAAGTAGGTAGAGAGTACTAGTGATTACTATGGGCTTGGGTGAACCTGTACCCACTCTGGTACCATGGTTAAAGCTAGTGTTGACCGGTTCTCTTGTTCTTGGAGCAACCCCCCCCCCCCTATCCAGTCCTTAAAATTTTCGAAGGGTTGGTTCTGGTTTGGTTCCGGTTCGAATTTTTTTTTCCAAACTGGGACTTGGTTCTGGTTTTACAAGCAGTTCCAGTTCTAGAACCTACGGTTAAACTTAGCCAGTTCCCAGTTCTGGAACCCTGGTCAGTTCCTAGTTCTAGAACCTAGGGTTCCATGTAACCTCTGGTTCTGGCTTCAAAATTCAATAATTTCAGAAAAAGCATCTAAATTTCTTTTTGAAGATTAAAATCCAAAAAAATCTGGAAAATTTGGAACATAATCCAGAATTTTTTTTAAAAATCGAATTAATCATAAAGATAATCCAAAAAAATCTGGAATTTTTTTTCAGATAACCAAAAAATATATGTAGAAAAAAAGTAAAACCATGTAAAAAAAATCAGGAAAAAAATCCAAAAAATCAGAAAAATGGAGGAAATAACCCTAAACCTTAAATAAGAACCAGAAACAATTTTTTTTCAATATTCCAATCCGGACCGTGGTCAGAATTGGGAATAGGAATACAATGAGAAATTGTTTTCTGTCCACATGCCATCCATCCCACATCCATACGGCCTGGTGGGTGTTGGTTTACCATGGACCGATAGATGGGCCATTAATTTATGAGTTGTGAGGAATGATGCAAGTTGCTTGTAACTTTGAGCAATTTGGAAGCAATGTTGGGATTGTCTTGTTTGGTGTCAACGTTTAAAAAGTTAAATGTGTTGATAAAGTTCTTTTAATCTTGATAATGCTTTGTTTATCATTTTGCTTTCACTATAAAATCTTACTAAACCAATCTATATTATTTGTATGATGAACTCCAAATTACCTACATTAATGATGTGTTCAATGAATATTAAAACTTGTTGAATGAGAAATCAAATGTGATGATGCATGAATGGGCATTTGATTCAAACATAAGTATGAAAACTTGAATTTCCATAATTTTACTAGCATTTCCATTACAATGCAATGTTGTTATTACCCTCACATATTGTTGTTACTCATCATCATATGTTATCATTTTTTTCCCCCAATGTAACCACTCAAGAGATGCCTATGCATTTGGTTGTAGCCACTTAAGTTGCTAGCTTAGTTGCCACATGAGTCACTTCCAAGAATCATTGAAAAAAAGTTGTACCAAACATAAAAATGTGGCATGGGATGGCAAAAACAAGATGATATAATTTGCAAAATATTTGAGCATTCAATGTTAGTGTTTGATAAGGCTTGGTAACGGGTATCAAAAGTGGCATGGATACTGTCTCAAATTATCTTTTGTGGTGTTAAAGAATGAACCAATTAATGCCATACTTATTTCCATATATGTAGCTCTCTATAGCCCCAACTATGACTTACAAGGTACAATCGCATTGTAAATTGAACTCCTTGAATGGGGTGGTCACTAGTTATGACTAATGTGATGTAGTTCTTTGATTTTGTTTATAATCTTTGGTTTTTTTTTTTCATAATTTTAGAAATCATCAAATTTCTAGTTTGAGTATTTTTTAAATTTTTCATAGAGCCTTTGGTTTTGGCCTTTACAAAAAAACTTAAAATTTGAAACTCTGAAAGAAAAGGTAGTTTCATGAAAGAATCTAATAGAACTAGTAGTTTTAAATAGATTTTTCACTCTTTTTTATTTTTTTAAAAACTTGGTTAAAGTCCAAAATCAATTCTATCATTTTTTAGTACCATTTGTCAAGGGCTACCAATGAAAGATCTATATATCTAGCACTCATTTGTGCTTCTTTGAAAAATTAGAGAGCTACAAAACATCAAGTTTGACCAATGTTGGTTAGTTTAGGGCACTAGGCGGGGTTTTCTAATCAATTTATAGTTAGGATTTAGGATATTCAAATTGAAGATTCAAATTTTTGGTGGAACTAGATTTTAGATATGGACTAATGTTGGTCTATTTTTATTTTTTTTAATACGCATTGCATAGGGTTTTTTTTTGGGATGACACATGTTATCAATATCAGTATAAAAAATAATTGGGTGTCAATTCATTTACCAAAAACATAGGCGATAATCGTGGGTTATGCATAAAGGTAGGTTATTGAATAACCAGTTGAGAATCACAAATTAACCTGCTACTTATACATTAATCATAGGGTTATTTTTATTTTATTTTTATTTTTTAATTTTATTAATTTTCCTTCTTTTTTAGAGATTAAAGACTGGGACGATAATTCGGTGCTCCAACCAGGTTATTAGATTTTGAAATTTCAATACCAAATGGTTATCAATTTAATCGCTTATCCAAAAAAAAACAAGATTTGACTTGTAGGTTATCAATAACCAGGTCAAAACTCTATAACGGGCCAACACTGATGTGGACCATGCAATTGGCCTTTTGTTGAAATTGAAACTTGAACTTAAACCAAGTTGCTGTTCCTTCTTAAACAAGACTAAGTTCTATGGTTGTAAAAGTACACCTTTTAAAAAAAGACAACAACCGAGCTTCGCTCCTTAGGCAAAGTAATATTTTGGATTAGTTGTATATAACAATTAATACAGGATCTTTTAGCTTGAGGATGGTGCAATAGTTGAACAAAACTAACATTAAAAAAAAATTATATTAATTTTAGTCGGATGCAATGTAATTGAAACTGAACCTGATCTTAAACTGGACCAAGTTTCAAACGCTTTGGAAAATCTCTGGAGCCAAAGCTTGGATTCAAAATCTAAAACTAGACAACACTGGCCGCTCCTATGCTCATCTCTTCTTGCACAAACAAATTGGTTGTTTATTCCAAATTCGCTGTGACGAAGAAACCTATATAACTTTTGTCTTCTTCCAACACGAACTGCAATCCTGATTATTCCTGCCCATGGTAGGCATCACAAATGGAAATACCCCAAATTTGGAAATGAACTTTGCATCTGGGCAATGTCATCTGCTCACTGCAGATAAGATCATTTTGGTAATTGGCTCACTTGGGTTTGATCGTCTGGATTCTCCGGCATGTCACTTTGATCGAGACAAAACTTTGTCAACACTATCTCATCATCCTCCTCCTCCTCCTGCAGGTTGCGGCTTTCTAGGTGTCAAGAATCAAGCATAAAAAGCCCCACATCCTGGCATTAGCAGACACCTCACAACCCAATACAATAGTTTGAACCAGTCAATAAAATAATACCCCACTCTAGTAGATCTAGTAGAGTGGTCGGTGATGACTAAATAGTATTAATGTCATGCTGTTCACAATTGGCTATGGGAATGGAAAATATATATTTCTCACTGGGGCAATAAATATTTCCGAAACCCCACACATGTCTATCTAGACCGGTATCTTCGTGTCTCCAACTACCTCCATCTATGCCTTCACCAAATGGCAAAGAAGAAAGAAGACTGTCAGAGTGAACCAACAGTCACCAGCACACCAGTCATTGTAAGCCTGGCTGGTGTGAGCCAGCACTCCCCCAACACACCAACCCCAATCTCCTGTTTAGAGGCCATCCAATTGGAAGGATCCCAGCTTTGGAATCCCTAGCACACTTTTGGAACCCTCGGCTATGGGGAGGTTAGCTGGGAGACAAGAACATAATCCAGAAAAAGTAAGTGTATCCCACTCATTCACTGGGTCTGAGTGACAGAGCTATGCCTTGTATGTGCATGTTCTTATCAACCTTTAAAAGACAGGTAAGTCAGTTGCTAGAGGGGCTAAGGTAGCAACATCAACTATGTATATTATTCACCAATGTCGGGTGGTTACCTAATTGGTGGGTAAGAATCATCAGTTCTGGTTAGTAACCAGAACCCAACTGGAGCCTAGTCTGTTTTTTGGAATCCCAACAAGAACTGAAACCTGATTATGTTTTACTGAAGAACTGGACCAGGAACCAGGGTTGGGGTTCTATTTTGTTCTGCAACTGGAACCAGAACTGAGGTTTTTGAAAAAAAGAGTAGAACCTGGCATCAACCAGCAGTTAACCACTGGTTCTGCTCCATGATAGCAAGAACTGGACTGGGTCTGATTTTCAGAACCAACCAGAACCTATGCCTTGACCCCCTAGATGGTGATGACCTGCTACAACCCAAAGCCAGGTTCGCACATAGTCCATAGTTATAAGAAGGTCCAAATCAGCAGTTGCCTTGGAAAATTAGCATGTTTAAAACAAATATTGTTAAGATATATTTTCATGTCATTGCAAAATGAGTCTCCCAATTCTTGGTGTACATTACATATCTTATTATACCAGTTGGGTAAAGGGTATTTAGGAAGGTGTATATGTGCATATATGAGCATGAACCACAGGTTAAAGGGATCTACGAGGCAGGTACCTCCAAGTCACAAATTTACAGCTAAAAGAGAGTATATAGTATGTGCACTAAAATAGAGTACATAGTATATACCAGGCACATAGGATGTGTCTTCTATATGTACTTTTCAAGGATTGAATGAGCCTTCAATTGTTAGATTGAAGAATGGTTGAGGTGTGACAAAATTGCACACTTGGTATTTTTGACATGAGACAAAAATATAATACTTGCAAGGAATGGAAATCACAATAACAACACACTTGGATATAAGCTCCAGGAGTTCGAGTTTAGGATTGAGGGTTTAGACTTGTAACTGGTGATGAAGGAGAAGATCTACATCCTCATAAGCTCAGGAGCCAGAGTGGAGGTGTCCTGCTCAGGGCCAATAAATCAATACAGCGTTAGCAAACTCTCTCAAATCCTTGACTATGGTTCAAATAATAGTTTATCATCTGGAAATCACAGATACTATGTTTGGCACCAACATATGATTGCTCAGGGCAGATACAGGTTATGCGCTCCTCTTTATTCAATTTCCCCCTGAACGATCACCACTTGCCTCTCACCTTTTATAACTGTTTTCAAACTCATTTGAACATTTCATTTGCATGTCCACTCTCAAACTATGCAGGTGTTCTTGCCAGTTGTACAAACATTTGGATTTTACCACCTTCAGCATGATACACAAGGGCACGCATTTCATCTCAGGTTTTAACCATTGGTCCATTTTCCTGGGCAATCCTTTGAACAAATGAGTGGTCCAAATCCTTTGGAACCTGCAGCTGTCCAGCATCTCACTTCTGAATTCATGGTGAAACACAATAGCTAAAGCAAAAGACTCTTCCCACATAGTTCGATGCACCTCAAATTTGTACGAACAATCCCTGTTAAACATACCTGTATCTTCATGAAGCTAATTATAGTTGCCTGCATCATCAGAATCCTCCTGTCTTCAAACATGATCACAATATTTGCTGACCAATAAAAGATAATAACCCACAAAAGAGATGTTGCATAAATCCACTACCAGAGCAGAAGCCTTGGGCAACCACCAATCAGGTTCTTGAATTTACTAAAGTTTTGCCTCATGGAGCCACAGTCAGGAATATGGAGTTGATGTTCCATCTCAGATAAAATCAGTAAAATGTTATAGTTTTGAAAGTATGATACAATGATAGAAGTCAAGGCAATATTGAAGGCTCCAGCAGATTTCTGATGACTAAATGTTGTGATAATGCTGCTTCAGCTACAATTACTTATATAAACACTGTAACGTACAGTTCCTGTAGTGTCTAGACATTCCATTTTTGCATCACCTCTCCTGGACACATAGAAGGTCTATGAAGTCCACTGAATAGGGCCACTGTCCATAGATAACTCTGAGTTCAATGGTAACCAATTGTATGACAATAAGTACCTTGATTTCATCATTGGTGTGTGCTTCTGCAATTAAAACCTGGGTGCACAATCATGAGCATACACATACACATGCTCTGTTGTGGGACAACAACCCTCCATACACTCAAACCTAAAATGTTACAATAGACCCCTCCGTCGTTTGTAGTCATTCACTGTCAAAGTCAAACTGTGTCGCCTACCATCATTACTCTCAACCTGACATTGGCAACACAACCCAGCACAACATTAGTTGGCATATAAGATCCATTACTCTCTGTTAACCCTATCAATTACCAACAATGCACATGTAACCAAGAATTTTGAAATTAGTCAAAATTGCAATAACGACTCCACAGGCATTACAGACAAGCAAGGTGAGCCAATCTCAGGGGCTGTTACTGCATGTACCAGTTTACAAAATGCAGCCACAAAAAAGATTCTTCCTGAAGTTGAGGAATGTCCAGTGTTGGATGTGAATTTTAGTGCAGTTGAAGAAAAACTCACTGGGCACAGCTCAGTAGGCTCTTCTGTCAGACATGATGCAAGAATACTGTAACATGCAGCAGACAATCTCAAAATAATAATCAAACTGATCATTGGGACAACTGACCTGCACACCACAAGTAGCTTCAAGCTGCCCTTTCCGTGCCATGTATGCAAGCATGAAAGCATTATGGACCCCCCCTGGGCCCTTCATATTCCCAAGCCCTTCTAAGGAGATGTCCAGATCAAAGTCATGGAGAGCAAACAGTTTTGTCCTGCCATCAACTGGTGCTTGCACATTGACTAGTTTGCTTGCTTCTTCTGAAGTCACACCCTTGGCCAACTTTTCCCCTCCATCTGCCATGAATGAGTGACTTGGTTGTGAGGAAATAGCAAAAAGAACATGCAAGCTAAACTAATGTAGCATAACATCAGATAATTTTGAATCCCATACAAAAAAGTACAGCACAAATGATCCTGAGAATTCCTGATCTTGCATCCAGTTGAAGCCAAGTACTGCAGACAAATATCCAACTTATTCTCCCACCCTCTGTAAATACAGCAGCCATCAAGGTACTTATAGTCACATCATTCTATGAGGAATAGTTGAGCTCAATTATTACCATCTGCAGTGGCCTCCTTCTCTGTCTTTGGGCGGTCTGACTGGTAGTAATTCTGGCTCCGTGTCCAGCGACGAGAGAAAGGATCATAGCCAGCTTCTCCTGCCTTTGCATCAACATTTACAGGCTTTAACTCTGAAGCATTCTTGAAATTTTCAAACCTGCATAGAGGGAATCTCAAGACTTCAGCAAACCAAGCTTTTGACAAGGGAAAAAGGCTTGTAATGTTCACAATGTCTAAATAACCCATCTTATGCATCTCCAAACCAAATTTGGCAAACTGGTTTGTGAAGTAGTAACCTATTTCGACGATTCATCTCTGCCAGTGCCAGGGCCTTTGCATCCTTGGTTTTGACTTGTGTGGCAAACACTTCAAGCTCTTTCAGTCGTGACTCCAGTCTTTCACGTTCTGCTTCATCACCCCTACTTACTGCATCACTTAGTGCCTCCAAAACCCGGCTCTTCTCCAAAGCAATATTTGCAGGCCGTGGTGCTGCCATCTTCTTCTCTTGCAACATCTGCTTCACAGCAGATGCTGAATACACAAACTGGCTAACCTTCATAATGGCCTCCTTCTTCTCTAGGGCATGTGCCTTAGTAGGTTTCCGTGCTTTTAAGCGATCAGCCTCTTGCAAATACTCCTGAATCTCCTTTGCTGTTCATACCATCAAGTTTTGCTCAGGCACTAGACTGCCTCGTGCACAAGATATTTCAGAAATAATACTTCAGCTGTACAATTCATCTTGAAATGGCCACACTCTTGAAATTATACAAATACCTTCACCTACCTCACTTGGCTACCACCATCTCTGAAACTGCATCTCATCATCTGATAAACAAGAACTGAGCAGCTGAGACCCTTAAAACACAAGAACCATTGATGTGGCAGACAGGAGACGTTGTATTGGTGACAAATGAACTACAAATAGGACCACATATACATCTCAGAGCTGAGAATATATCCACATTAAAAATCTACACAAGCATTTTCAGAGTTCAGAAAGCCAAAATGAGCACTTGTCAGCTTCTGTGGAAATTTACAATAGGAATCTTACGTGATGGTGCTTGATCAGATGCTCGCACCATCTGCCATCTTGCTGCTTTGGATTCATCTCCCCAAAAACAATTTAACCATTTGTATGTTGTCCGATGCTGAAACTTGTAGTTTTTGTCAGGATCCTTGGCATCAACGTTCTTCACCTGGCATAGGCGGTAAATGGGCAGCCCTGAATTTGAAACCCCAATGCCTATTCGCACAAAACAGCCAACAATTATCTCCTCAAAAAAGGGCTCCATGAACCACTTA
>Ga0209208_10005653_pt1 | contig 17363 bp, 16 predicted proteins | sample S1TSphfallax_3_FD_187694 | JGI IMG/M metagenome (GOLD analysis project Ga0209208, IMG submission 187694) | Host-associated microbial communities from peat moss isolated from Minnesota, USA - S1T2_Fd - Sphagnum fallax MG (SPAdes) (version 2) | ecosystem: Host-associated > Plants > Peat moss >... | reverse complement strand
AAAGTACACCAAGTCACAAATAACAAGTTTACGAGGTTGTGATTCATAAATAACAACCCAAGTCACAAAACCCAAGTTTTGTTATATTGAAGACAACCAAATGCTGTAGAATTAGGTGTATGTAATGTAACCATTTGTGGTTATATCATGTTTGCACAAATGAATGTATAAGAGTGTGAGAGATTTCGACATTATGCACAAGAATGTTTTCTATTTTTGGGAGGGGTGTACAATTTTTGTTGAAATTAATGTGTGATATTGTTTACTAACAGAAATAGTGGTGTTGCAATAATATCACCCAAATAAAAATCTATGGGAAGAAATTTGTTATGCATGATGTATGTGTGTGTTTATTTTATGAGCATGCAAATTTTTCATCCCCTTTTTTTTCTATTACACAAGTCAAAATTTAAATCCAACCATGAAATACAATAATCAAAACCAATGCCACAAATTATGCTAGAAAAAAATTCCAATGGGATTTTTTTCAAGGCATGGAAAGATTAGAGATATGAACCAAAGAAGTAAAGTTGAAACATAAGGTTGTACCTTTAGCTAATGTTGAACATATTTAAGTTAATATATAGCCTAGGTCCCCATTTATATTGTTTGGGGACCTTGTTCAAAGAAAATTTTCATGATTTGTTTTTCTAATGTTCATTGAATATGTGAGCTTCCTAAATATCTATTATGGATGAAAAATTGATGGTGATGGATGAACTTCATACATGCATTATAATGTTAGCCAATGCTAATTACAATGATGTTGACGAAACGAATATAGTATGTTGTATGAACTTTGTCCATGAATGACAAAATAACCTAAAATTTGCATTATTATTCAAATGATCAATTAATTACTTTTAATATGTTAAGTTGCTTGTTGGTTGCTAAATCATCAATGATAATGCATTTGTGTCTTTGGGCTATATTTACCTCATGATTATTGAAAATTATTTTCATTTTTTTCCAAATGATGTGAAAAAAAAGTTCAATTTTTTGAAAAAGAGTAAATTTTATAATTTACATAAATATAACTAATGTGTTTGGAATTGGATTATGAAAATATATTTAAAAAATATTCTCAATTTTAGATAATTATTATTTGTTATATTATTATTTCATGGCATATAAAAAAACCCTTTTCATGTCACATGTTTCATGAAATGTACAAAGAATGATTTCCCCTAGCCTCACAAAATAGATTTTGTCAAAAGGTGTTACTTAAGATAGTGAGAAAATAAAATAAATTTTTGTTTTAGTAATTTTAGCATAATGTTATTTTGTCATGGTTAACTTTGACATGTGGATGTCCAAGTTGGGGGGCCACGTGATGTTTTTTTCAGTTTTGTAAAATTATTAGGCGTTGATTGATAGCCCAAACAAAACCACTATTGAATAATTTGAAACAATTGAAACATCATTTCAAGCACTAAAAAGATAGTAATAGATTTTTTGAACAATATCGTTTTAAAAAATATATAAATTCATATGTGAAGGATGCAAAATCACTTTTTATTGGAATATGAAACAATTTTGAAACATACTTGACTTCAATTTGTTTCATTAAACAAAAAATATATAATGAAAATTGCTAAGATTGAAAAAATATTCATACTTGTTGATTTGTTGCACACATATGGATCAAATTTCATTTTTCCATGTCTATGGATCACATTGCACAAACTTGGAATTCTCATGCCAAGTACTTTCACACCCAAAACACTTGTGCAAAAGAATGTAATTGCCCTTTTGCACCAACAACATTTGCATTACTACATCTTTCACACAATGAAGAAAATCTAATTCAAATTGTCTAACTAACATATGAATCAAAATTGAAGATTAGGTCACCACCTCCCACCAAAGGTATTCTAAATGTTCTATGTACACATTCTTAAAATCTTATTTAGCATATAGTTTCAAAGGTTTGTATTTATTGATTGATTCTCCAAGTGACAAAAAAATACAAAAAGGTGAAGTAATGTACCTCAAAGTTGGGAACATCACCATTTTGGCATTGTTGTTTCAGCTCATTTTTTTTGTAGAGGAGATCACATTGTAAATAAAAATCATCAATTTCATTTGTCATTTGCACCACAATAGTCTATGAAGTTCAAATGTTCATTGAAGAATTTGTTTTGTTACACACACACACACACACACACATATTTCTAATCATTTTTTCTTTTGTAAACCCTAAAAGATAAAACCGTATATATTCGCACATGAGTCAATTTGCTACTTTGGTCATTTTTAATTAAAGAAAAAACTTGACGTTACATTAACAAATTGAAGATTCATTTTTGGATGTTGTTCAATGTCAATGTTTCAATGATTTGTGGATAATATGATGAGACAAATGATATTATTAAAGGTTACGAGACATCAATGTGATATATGGTCTCTATCCATTGGGTTATTGTGATCATAGGTATGCACATGGAGTATTACATGCGATCAACTACATACAACATTTTAAAAAAAAGTAAAAATATCATGGATGACCTTGAGCCTTTAAAGTCATCTTGGTAAAAATATGGTTGTACCATTATCATAGATGGGTGTAGTGACATGAAAAAAATCAATCATAAACATTTTAGTCTTTTCTTGCAAATAATTCACATTTTTGGATATGATTGACACATCATATTTTTTGAAGGTTATTTGACAAGTAAATACATTTTTGAGCATATTAAAAATCATAATGAAATTGTGGGCTAGACAATGTATTGTAAATTTTCCTCCCCAACTCAATTTTTCATTTACAAAAATATGGTCATTTTTTCCAAAATATTAGGAAAACTACTCGAATTTGCACTAATTTTTTTTTTGGTTGGGAAGTACTAAAAGTTCCCCCAAAAAGAAAAAAATTGATTTAGACCTTGAGATATAAAAAGTTTCATTTAATGCTCTCATGAATAACCACAATTGTTAAAGTGTATGACATGAAATCTTTATTTCTTATGCTTTTGAAATGTCATCACCATAGCATTCATCATCCAAATCTAAACATGATTTTGTAAAACAAAAAAATGACTAGCACAATTGAATCAATGAAGGAGCTTGCTAGTAGATAATAGTTAATATTTAATGATATCAAGTGAGTGTGAAAGGATATTGAGTGTCCTTTATAGCGGTGGGGGCAAACACACGAGTCTTTGTTTCTCACTTTCAATTTTCTTGCTTGTCAAAATTCTAGGCATTATTGGATCAGAGATTGAAATGGAGAAAATTGTTCCCTTGCTACAATACTTACTAAATTAAGGAGATGACATCTCCTATTACAAAACATAGAAAAATTAATATTTGTGTGAGTAAAAAATTCACTTAACATTGCTTCAAGTCCATGGGTTGTAATCTCGTTTTAGCATAATCAAAAAAACTAAGACAACAATTGACTTAGAAGAGGAATTAGATGAATTTGACAGTTCATTTGAAAGAGAATGAAATTATGAAAGCATGATTAATTATGTATGTTTTTGCATGATATTTGAGCAATGTAATTATATTGTTCTTTCTAATGGTCCATGGATATTATAGTTTCAAATTTAAGTTAGTTTTGAATTGAAATAAGTAACGCATTAATGCCAATATTATTTATTTTAAAAATTTGATTTAATGACCAATATTTAAAAAGTAAGAAGTGGAAAGAACCGCCTAACACTGACATTTACCTTCTTGTGATGGTTTGTTCCATGGACAATTGTAGCCAATTTGAATTGCTACAAAAGACTAGGCCAAGATGGCAGCTTGCTCTTGATGAAGAAGAAACTCGGTTCGTTCAATCTCCTTGTGTGCAGCAAGGAGTTGCTCTTGTAACCCAAAAATGACATTGTCTTTTGTTGTGATTGCTTGCCTTACTCGCGCCTCTACCTCTTCCAACTCTTCCATCTGCATAAGGTCAGAAGAAGAAGACGAAGAATTAACACTAGCAATCCACTAGCAGAGTGACAATCTCACTAATTTGTAGGTAATGTGTTTTTTCCTTGAAGATATGATAATTTCTTATCACCAACTGTTGGAAAAGAGGTACCCAAATCTCTCGAATGTGCATGGGGTGCAGAGTCCAAATGACTGTTTGACTGGAATATTGGGTGTTGATATACTAGTATAGGCTTTTGGTACTGGCTTTGATGCTTTGTGGCAAAAGCCTCAACAATGAAGTCCCTCCCCTCAAGTCATTCAGACATGGTATGGACAGGTTAGAGAAGAAAACAATTTTGAAGAAGAGATGACAAAACCACAAAAAAACCTTGCGGGTGCGCATTTCTTGAGCTGTAGTCTTGCACTCTTGCAGCTCGACAAGAGTCTTTTCAAGCTTTTCTTGCTGGCCCTTCAGACATACTGCAACATTCTCCTCTTGTGAATTCATGTTGTTCTTCAGTTGCACTATCTGTGAATTTGGACATGTGGGATTATCAGCATACAATCGATGTCTCAGCTTGATCAACGAGAAGCTGAAAGGAGCAAAATTTATGTTGCATGAATGCTCATGATATAATGACAAGATGTATCCGACACAATTCAGAACCCACATTCCTCTAGGAGGTAATGGAATACCTACCTGGTCATGAAGCTCTTCAATCAATTGTGATTGTGTCTTGTTTTCCTTTTTTAGCGAGCTGATTTCCAATTCAGCTTCCTCAAGTTCCCGTTCTGCTCTCTCCTTTCCCTGCTTGTGCAAATCAAGAAGAAGAATTTGACATTCTCTGCTGATCAAAAGCTTGATTGAGTCTCTTCAAGATGCTACCCATTTTCAAAACACTGAGCTGTAGACTCTGCCCTCCCATAATAGGATCAAAACTTGTGCTTGCTCCAATCTCTCCAGATGGGTCCACTCACAAAATCCTAGAATCCATGCAGTCTGCAGATCTGACATGTATGGTAACTCATCTAATGGTATCGAGTATGCATTTGCACACAGTACTAGTGTTGTGGATTTATTTACTTATTTATTCCTCTGCTTCCAATTTGGTTTGCACATGCAATCTGAGGATTGAACATACCAGGAGTGTTGTGTTTTTCAGGTTGGTGAAGTTAGTGTTGTATTCCCACAGTTTCTTCTCCAGCTGATGTTTCTCTTCCAACAATTGAGCCATCCTTCCTGCCTTTTCCTTCTTGTTTTGCTCAATTGCTTCATCTTTTTCATTTTCTAGTTTCTCAAGTACAAGCTCAATTTGTTCGTCTCGCTCTTTCACAATCCTGCAAGATTTGCAGCATTTGCAAACAAAAAATCATGTAGTATTTCAACCTTGGACATCATACTAGTCACAGAGCTGCTGGCTGTGACACACAAGATGATCAAGAACATTGTGATAATGTAGAGCATGGTTTCTGATGATCTTCAAGACTTCTTTGCAAACAAGTATGTGAAGAAAGAAGAAGCCAGGGGAGGCTGGATCTGATTGAAGAACTTCAGATTTGTTTGCTCTTGACCTGGTGCGGAGCTCATTCTCCTTCTGTTCTACTTCTTGAGCAACACGTTTGGCAAAACAGTTTTCCCACTCATGCTCAATCACTGCCATTTGTGCCTTCAGCTCATGAATGTTGTGATCCTTTTTTGACACTGCTTCCTCCAGTGCTTTCTCCAATTGCTTCCTTAAACACTCCTCTCTGTTCACAAAGAAAAAACCTCTCACTGTACACTGCTCAGAAAACCTCTCACCCTTTGGAAAACGATAGTAGCTGACAAACATTTTGATTCAAGCTCATGAATGAATGGGGGGGGGATGCATTGGTGTAAGGGTTTCTTTCCATGAGAGAGAGAGAGAGAGAGAGAGAGAGAGAGGTCATGAGGAGGAGGATCTTGTGAACCTTTCAACAGACTCTCGTTGGAGTCGAGCAAGAAGCTCCTGGGAAAATTGCTTGTCTTCACGGCGGCCTGCTTCACAGCGATCAAGTTGTGCAGCTGTGTCACTTGCTGCACGCATTCGTAGTTCGATTGCCTGCTGCTCATACCTGGGCACATTCCAGCATCTTTGTTTTTGTCTTGCATTTGCTGAAGAGATTCAAGATTTCTTTCTGGTAAAAAAAATGGACACCGCATGCATCAGATGACCAGCATGTTCGATGGAACGTCTATTTCTGCATTCAGATCCTGATAATTGCAAGCTTACACCCTAGAGCTTGGTTCATAAGGATCGATGTGTTGAGCAGTGCAATCTCTTTACTCTAGAGGATTCATAAGGATCGATGTGTTTGCAGTCACCTTTCAGTGATCTCGCTTATTCGAGCGTGTTGAGCGATGCGCTCTTTCTCCAACATCTCATCCCGCTCCTTATCCAGACTTTGCATGATTAGTTTTCAGAGAGTTTTCAAGACGATTTCCAATAATAAATGACAGTAGTCTCGAGACTTCCCGGCGGTACGTAATGCATGGCAAACTTGTGTGGATCGTGTAAGAAGCAAGATGATGAGATCTGTAGAAAGAAGACAGTCGGTACCTGTTGAAGGCGTTCACGGAGTTCAAGGTGGCGACGGTGATCGTCAGCTTGTGCTTCTAGCTGCTTTTGCAACTCTTCAGCATGCTTGATCTCTAGTCTTTGGATGAGTATCTTTTGCTTCTGAAGCAAGCTCTTGTTGCAAGGCAAGCAAGCATAAAATCCAGCCGGGTGAGTACAAAGAATCGACCTAACTCTGACTGTAAGCGTGAATTTCTTTCTTGCCCGAACTTTCTCCTTAGTATGTACAAAGAATCCTGATCAAGATTATCCATTCCTCCTTCTACTCAAGAAGCCCCTCATGGATCGATTACAGTACCTCTCTGATTTGCTTGGTTTTCCATTCCGCCCACGCCTTCTGTCGCGCTTTCTCTCCTGCAAGCCAGATCTCTTTTGCCTGTCCAATAACTGAAGTCTTTCAAGACTAGGTTCGCAAAGAGATATAATATCAGATTGATCTGCGGCACCATCATAGACTATCTGAATCTTGATGGATACAAAAGGAGCAACAGTTGGTTTCTAGATGCAATTGTTTACATCAATGATTCAGCACAAGAAGAAAACAGGAGATCTGGATTGTTGTCTCTAGTCTCTACCCACCTTTGTCATTTCTCGCGTCCATTGCTCACTCATTTGTTTCATCTTCTCCTCAAACTGCACTTGCAACAGTGCAGTGTGTGAGAACATTGCTAGAGAAAAGCAAATGCTTCATGGACCTGTTCTTGGTTAACATTCTGTGATGATGAAGAAATTTTCTTATGAGGGAAATTTTGTGTTTTGTGTTTTGCATATCCATTAACTTGCATGATGGACTGGTGGAGTTGGGAGAGATGGAATTATTGATCTTGACCTTGGATTCAGCTGTAGCAAGATTTGCAGCTAGGTTGCAAGATTTCTCTGCTAATGCCTGCTTCTCCTTGAGAAGTTTGTTGTTTACAGACAGGTGATGCTGAATGATGGTTTTGTATTCAATAGCCTGAACCTCAAGCTCCTTGGCATACTTCTCACGCTCCCTACAGAAATTAGGTGTATGCAACCTTAGATCTCCGAACAGTGTCAATATTCTTTGCAAGATGATCAAGAAGACATGATCATCCCTGGACATATTGGTTTTTTTGTACGGTAGACTTGCAATTCAACATAATTGGGCATTGCAGAGGCTGCAAGCAGGAATCATGTGTTGCACATGAATCTGTTGGGAGTGGTGAGTGTGAACTGGAGAAAAGTTTGAGAGATTGATATTGTCACAGAGCAGTAGTGAAGGAGTTTACATACAAGCAAACGTCTTTTTCTCTTTGAAGAATGAGTCTGTCCTTTTGTTTTTCCAATTCTGCAATCCTATCCTCATGGATGGTGATTTCATTCTTGAGCTCTTGCACCTTTTTTCTGACACTATCAAATACAGATGTAGCGAGTGAGGCTTGCCCTCCTTTGGGATCCCCTTCAACTGAGAGCAAATTGGAAGTGACAGTCTGACTGGAGCCAGCAACGGAGACAGTGTCATCTGCAGGTGATTCCCTGATTTTTACAGGTGAGCAATCTTCTCTGGGGCTACAACATGAGAGTCCCCTTGCTGCAGGCATTTGCATCTTCTGATGAACAAGTTCACAGTTTCCCTGCAAATTTGATGACTGCACTTGTCCCAAATATGAGAGGATGCTAGAAAGCTTTGCAGTGGATAGTGATGCTTGGACTTGATCCTTGTCTATTATTGACCTGACCGTTTTCTTGCTTTCAGAACCTTTTTCTTCTGCATGCTCCTCAGCAGCATCACTACATTGGCATGTGATTGTTGGCAGATTTTGGGATTCAAAAGTGTTGAAATGTTTTGCGAGCTCTGTGCTCCTGCTGTCATCTGCATTGTTTGAGACTGAATTATCTGATTGAGATGGCAAATTTTGTCTTTCGTGTGCCAAGTGCAATGGGTTAGTCATACTTTGTAATGTGCTAATATGTGAGGGGGGAATCTCACTGCTTGTAGTTGGGGGTTCACACAAAATGCTCTCTCTCTTGCCCATTAAAGTTTTCCCATCTAGTTTTATATCTGTCTCATGGTTGCACTTAGGATTGTTCAAGTCTCTTTCTTCAGAGGCCATAGCAGGTCTGCATTCCAAAACTGCAGTACAATGTTGTTGTTTCACAGAGTTAGATCCACCAAATTCAATATGAGTTGGTTCAAGGATGAGTTGCTCATGCTCTGTATCATTTGCTTCTGGAGGACTGGATTTCACTTGCACCTCTACAAGTTGTTGGGAAACTGGTATTGTTCCTTGCAAATCATTCCTCACCATGTTTTCATCTGCATTGTTCAAAGATGAGCTTGATGATTTGATAGCTTTGTCACCGATCTGACACCCCAGTGTGTTAATGCTGGTTCTCTTACAACCATGAAATGATTTAATTTCAGGAAGTATATTGATGAACCTAGCCTTCCTAGTTTTGCCTGCTCTGCTTTTTGGATGCCTTCCATTTGAAATTACTGCCACTGATTTGCAGGCTTTTAGAACAGGTTCAGGAATTTCCGAGCAAGTTGTACTGCTATCACTTATCAGCAATGGATCAGATGTGTAATCCCAATGACCTTCAATATGGGCTGTGACTGCGGATTTTGTGAAGAATTGGGAGTACTGAGGTGACCACCTCTGCGTAGCTTGGACATCCTCCTCAACTGAAGGTGTTGATGCCAAACTTGTGGGCATCTCATCAGCAATGATTGGAAATGAATTTTTCAAGAGGTTAGTACTTGAGTCAAAAGTTTGCCATATTTGATTCTTTCTTTTGTTTTTCTTGCTCATCAAATCCAACTCTTTCTGAAGAGCTTTCTCTTTCATCCTCTTCACTGCAACAGTGCTGCTCTGGGTCTGCAGGGACAATTTTTCATTTTGACAGTTACCAGCTCCTTCAATAGTTTCGCCTTCAGCATCATCAAGCACATTGTCCATACTCCTCCAACTAGTGTGCAAACATTTGTCAGCCAAAATGCTAGATCGTAAGAGTTGAGGCACATATTCTGGCTGAAAGGAATTTTCTATGAGCTTATGTGAAGGTGTAGCAGGGCAAGACTCAAATGCCATGTTTGCTCGCATCCTGATCTGCCCTCCTTCCAAAGAGCACACAGTAAGCTCTTCTTCATCTTCCTTGCTGATGGAGTTGACATCCAAATCTTCTATTCCAACATTGTCACCAGGTAAAGATTTTGTCAACTGATTTGGATCATGGAGATACAACCCTTGGAGGTCTACTGTATCAGGAAATGCAAGTGTTCTGAAAGAAGGCAGGTTGCTGAACATGGGTGTTTCAACAGACATGAGCTGATGATCTTCACAGGAGCTGTGCCTTCCAAGTTTATGATAACTTGAATCCGTTACACAATTTTGGTTGGTATGATTGTTGTAATTCTTATCACTGCACACCAGGGCTGAGCTTGGCCTTGTCTGGAGGTTAAGTTGTCGATGTTGACCTCCATTCTTGCGTCGTTGGTTTACCTGCAGGAGAAACAAATGTTTTGCAACACATGACCTTCAAACAAAGTGAAACTCTTGGTGAGTACCCAAAAGCAAAAAGAAAGAGTACATTTGGTCACATTTGGTTGTAGTATTGTACTTAGGGATTTTGGGGGCGGGGAATATACTTCTTGTTTTCTCATAGTTTTCACAGCCTTGTTGAAGTGTAAAGATGCATTGTTAGGTTGTAGTCCTAACTGTTGTCGACCAGCACCAGAACTTGGTATGATAACTCTTTGGTTCTCAGGTTGTTCAATGTTGGAAAATCCTATCACCACTGTGGGGATTGTTGCTGCTCGTGCATGGTTAGTCTTTAAAATGCTCTTCCTTTGACCTCTTGTTGCTGGCACTGTTGCACACAAAAGATTGCAGTTTGACAGTAATTGAGGAAAAAAGCAAGATAAAAAGACCACCATTTTCTTGTGCAAACAAACATTTCCATCTCATAATAGCCCCCAGAAATTGTACTTTGGAAATTCAATCTGTTGTTCAAGTAGAAATTAATGTAATGGGTGTGTAACAAAAATTGTCATGGTGTACCAGTATCCACCGTTGAAACTACTGTAACCGACGAAAAAAAAGAAAGGTACAGAGTTTTGTGAACTCACACAAATGTGCACATGATTCCTGCTCCCACTGATTCTCTCGCAGCTCTGCTTGCCCTTGTGGATGCTTCAAAGGCCTCCACATCTCTGTTGTGCTGCACAGCAATCTATTTTACTATTTCTCACTAATCTCAAACAGTTCTGTGTCCCATCTCTTTAGATAGGTTCCAGGTTTTGTTATCAAAATGCCACCACTAGCATACATGTGCAACCATACATAGAACTTCCAATTAACTTCAATTGGAATTCTTGGCAGCATGAAGAGGACAGAGGATCCATGAGCTTGGCGTAGGGTTTCACCCTCTCATCAATTCCAAGCTCACAAAATCAAGCTGGTGAGTGTCCCCAACATCCTCAACAACAGCAAGTTCAAAATTGGGAAGTTAAAAACAAGGAGGATGCATGTAATGGAAAACAACAAAATTGCTATGGTAAAGAAAAGAAAGGAGGAAAGAAATTGAAAGAAAGGGTGAGCTAATTTCCAAAATGCAGGAAGGAAAAAGGGGGAAACATATCTTTGGGATGGGAGGGTAAGTAAAGAGAGGAGGGGTTTTCCTTTTTGTTAACTGTCAACTACCCACCCTCCTTTTCCTAGGACCTGGAAAACCCATTGCCATGATGAGCGGAACTAAAAAAAGAGAATACCTAATGAAATTAGGAAAGGAAATTCTTACAAACTGACATATACTTGAACCATAAGTACTGTACAATAGATGAACATGTAAGCTGCATGATTGCAGAATACCCAAGTTTTGTTTTATCTTCTGGTTCCTTCACCATAGTTACCATGATTAAGTAGTCTCACTGGTTTTGATGATTGTTAGCACACATTTATTTTGGGGGAGGGGAGAGGAGGTGTTGGAAAGAGCGTATCTAAGTACCTACCTAGTGGGAGGAGGTTTAAGAATCTTCTACATCATCATCATCATTGAGCATGGATCCTCTCAGTTGTTATTAGACTTCTAAGTTGGGTGTGTGTTTCATTATTCATTTGTGTGTGTGGTTGATCCCTAACATCATATGTTTACATAGTTGTTACTAGTGTGGCCTGTGCCATTGGCCCAAGTGTTATCATGTCCTCAACTGATTTTTCCTTCCAAAAACCTGGTTTTTGAGAATTTATTTGAATTTTCAGCGGCAGAAATCACTTAAAAATCAATATCTCCCCACATTTTGAATCCAAATCTTTCCAAATAAATTCCATTAAATCTTGCTCATCAAGATCTTTCCAAGAACATCAAAGGCACATTCCAATTCTTCCGAAAATTTCAGGTATGATTTAATTTAATTTTTTTGTGAAGAAATTATTCAATTTACAAGAAATTATACACCGCAAGTCCAAATGCCATGAAACCAAGCCCATGCACCCTCCTCCTTGAGAGCTCTCCAAAGACACCAAGAACACAATCCGAAGCATCCTGGTTTGGTGGGTCTCATAAGTACAAACAAAACAAAACAAAACAAAACAAACTACCTTCCTTCATAGATAGATTGCTTCTTTTTGCAATCCATCTTTTTTTAGATGGATGATGCCCAAACACACTTTGAACCCATGTTGATGCACATTTTGGGCTTTCAATGGACACCCAGAGTGAGTCCTAGGTGTCCATTCCAAGCTCCCAAAACCTGCATAACAGGAGCCAATATGTTTATGGGCAGCACCAGACACATCTTGGATGGGCAAAAGGGTACTCGGTGAAACAAAGAAGCAGGCAGGATTTTGTATTGCCTACAATAACAAGTATGTGCATGTATAATGTTGCACTTTTCCATTCATCATTGGGTCAAAAAGAAAAGTTGAGTTTGAAAAATGTACTTATGGGGGAGAGTTGTGTTTTTGGGTCAATTTTGTGAGGTAGCCGAAGTAGTGGCCATCCAGAGAAAGGTTTAGCCAAATTTGGCTATAAAAACCTATGAAAGTTAAAAATTAAAATGTTCTTCTTTAGTTTCAACTACCTACTTGAACCATGTATAGAAATTTTGGCAAATTTTCTTAGTTTTTTCGGAATTCTCGCAATTAAGCAACCCAAAAATCACTTCACTTTCATAATTTTTTTATTTCTCTTTTTGCCAAAATTTCACCAGTAAAAAAAAGGGTTGGTAAGCAGTAATTGTTTTTCAATTTTGTTGATGTTGTGTTATTGGTTAGCATCTGAAGAAAGATTGAGCATTAAATCACAATAGGACATGTAAAAGAGTAAAAATATTTCATAATCCTGCTGCTATTTGACAACTTCCAAGAGCAGGCCTTTTAAATCTGGCAAACCCAATCTAAAAACCCTTGCTTTTTTGGCAAGAAGGAAATTTAAAATTTTTTTAAAAAAATTTTAAAAATAAAAAGAAAAGACCTTTGTAGAAGTAGAAGCCCCAAAACCAATTTCAAATTTCAGCAAAAAATTTTGCACCAAAAAAAATTGTTGCTGGTAGGGACTTGGAAGTAAGCTACAAGCTTGATGGAAAAAACAAAAAAAAAACATTTGAATTAATGTCATGTTATGATTATTAGCATATGGAGTTTCCCCTTGTACTTGCTTGAATATATTCATTTGCTCTTTTGCTTTTTGCACAATGTTGGGGGGGAAACCATTGTCTTATTTTAGGATTGCGTATTGAAATAGAGATACACATATTATTGAATGGGCATACTAGAGTTTGTTGTTAAGAATATAGATGTGGTACACCATACATGCATTGGATATGCAAGAACATATATTTTTTGGTGTCCACCAACTTTCAATGAATAAGCCAATGAATCTATATCCACTTCTATTGGAGCTTGTGCCTTTTTTTTTTTGATCATGTGAAAATCAAATTCCATCCGTCTTCTTCTCACTCGTTGCTATTGTAATTTTTCAAAATCCTCTTGCACACACACGTCTACGGCATTCTAATAATCCATCATTACGTTTGTTGGCAAGAACCATTCTAAACATCAATTGGTTGTGAAAGGGAAAAAAAAATGACAAGGCATGATGAATGTCAGAGAGATTATAATTGTAGGAAAGGAACCATTCTGAAGCTATATATCATTACATTCCTAAGAATGTACACCACTTTGAATGTCAGTTGGTTGTGAAAGGAAATATGAAAAAAAAAAGAAAAAAAAGACCTGGGATATTCCAAAAGTTCTTCATTTTCTTTCACCAAAAAAATATATATTTAAGAATTTCATCATTTCTAAAATAATATAATTTGTGCTCAAGCCACCACCAAGGTAGTACACTAATAGATTGCTATCCATAATCCAACATCACAAGGAGAAGAGAGAGAGAGAGAGAGAGATAGGTCTAGAGGGGGAGGGAGGTGTGTCTTGTACTAACAAAAATTGAAAATTATAGGTCTTAAAAACATTGTTGTGAGCTTTGGGCTGGTTATGGGTCCAGTTCCTTATAATCCAAAAATGGGTTTATTGGGTATTTGAAATCAATCTAGATGGAAGAAATTTAAATATGTTTTATTTTTTTTAAAAATCGGTTGGTTGCGAACATCAAATATCCTTTCCAATGGTTTGTTGCCTAAGCAAATTCAAGTGAATGAAAAAAACTTTATGCACTCACCATTTCATGTGTGAGGGGGGACTGCACAAGCGACAAAGCCCACCCCTAGTTAGCTTTCTTAACCTAGTTGGGTTAACTTTGAAAAGTCATTTAAGATTTAACAGTTGCCCTAAGAGTTCTCACATTAAAGTGCCCATTTTCAAGGATTCTCAAATTCACATTTTAATTCCAAAACTTGCAATGATGAACATTTTCACTTGGAGAATCGTATTTTTGGCTTGATTTTTTTTTCCCCCTTACATTCCAAAGTTCTTAATGACATTCCAACGTTCTTGACAATGTTCCCAAAGCCTCCAGAACTAAGGGCCATTGTCCAACCCTGAATCTGAAAACACATAATCTCTGCTCTTTAGAGAGGGACAGAGCAAATCATACATCACAATTTGACTTGTGATTTCATGTTATTGGGTGGGATGATTTAAGAATTAGAATTGAGAAAAACTTTGTTGTCCAATATTAATAAAATGTGAACACGAATTGTCTATAAAAAGATTAAAATTTTCTGTAATAAAAAATAAGATAATTCTGGTGCTCCATCATAAATTAGACCCACCAAAAAAAAAGAAAAAAAAAAAAGGAAAAAAAGAAACAAATCCAAAAACTCCAAATTTGTTTTTTGCTTCTATTTGGGTGTGCATGGAATCAGGCACAATGTGCAATCTCTAGGTACAAGATGCAATCTCTTGGTATGTGTTTAAGTGTGTTTTTCTACACAGATTTGTTGTTGAGTGTGTGTGTGTTTCTGCAAAGTATGGAGAGATTTGTTGGCCTTGCCTACAAAGGCAAGGATATTGTGTTCAGATTCATTATAGAGTATAGTAGCTTAATAAGGGATTTTGGCCCCTAGGTAATAACAATAGGTCTATTTTTATATGAGGATTTTTGAAAGATGATATTTTGGCTTGTGTTGAAACTTGAGATTAGTTATTATAGAGTTAATAATAATATGTTGAAGGATTTTGGTTTCTTGTAGAGGAATTTTTTTGAAGATTATATTTTTTGCATGCTGTGAAATATTTGAGTTTCCATGATTCTTCTTCTTTTGCCTTAAGATACTTTTCTAATGTAAATGGCAAGGCCACAGTGTGATTGTTGAATTGCTGTGTGTTTTGTGTGTGATTTCGTTTACGGATTTGTTGTTGTTGTTGGCTGTTGGTTGACTGCTCATATTCATCTTGATCTATCATCATAATCATCACCATTGTCAATCATCAATCTTCTTTCTTTTGGGTTGAAGCTTGATGATGTGAAGAATCAAAAGTGTGGGTGTAATAGTGTGTGGAGTAATGATACTTGTTTTTGTGTGTAATAATAATAATACCATTGCCACTCATGATGGCTATGAACTTCTCTGTTTGGTATTGTGGAAAAAAAATCTCAAGGAAAAAATTAATTCCAAGAGATCTTTCAACAAATTTCAAGCATTTTTTGGTTCAGAGATCACATTGTTGCTGCTGCTGCTGCTGCTGATGTTTTTGCTGGATACTCTGGTGAATGGGAAGTTTGGGAGTCCAGAAGAAGAGCAAAAAAAGTGAGAGATGTGTGCAGAAGTTGAAGCAATAAATTTGTGGAGATTTTGATGATCAGTAGTAGTAGTAAATTGTGGATTTTCATGCAGTGTTTTTCTTTTTTCTGGATGCTCTGGTGAATTGGGAAGTTTGGGAGAAGAGACCCGGAGCATAAGAGAAGAGATGATGGCGTTTGTTAGTACTCTGAAGCTGCATCATCATCTCAGGCAAGATACGAGGCGGATAATAGCAGCAGCATCGTCAGTTCTCATTCTCACTTGTGCTGTGGTTGTGGGTTTCCTTTTGATTGCTGTGTGGGTCTCCTCCTCCGCCTCCTCTTCCGACGAGGAGGAAGAGGTGTTGCTGCTGCTGGATTCCAATACAGCAAGAGGAGCAAGCAGTCTGGACACCGCCGCACCGCTTGTAGTGGGTGCTGCTGATATTTGGCGGGTTTGGAATTCAGCGCAAGCTGGTATAAGAAGAGGAGGACGAGACGTAGATTCAAATCTGGGAGAACAAGTCGCGGACAAGGAGAAGGATGAGGAGGAGGAGGAGGAGGAGGAAGAGACTGGTCCTGCAGCAGGTAGTAATAGTGAGGAATTGAGTGCAGCAGATTCTGAGACTGAAACTGCGACTAGTGAACAATCCAAGTCCAGTACCCAACAAGATCTGCAGCAGGAGGAGGAGTACAAATGGAAAAGCTGTGCATGGATAGGTGCACAGGACTACGTCCCTTGTCTTGATAACAGAAAGTCTTACCTCGGCCGCAACAAAGTTCACAAGCATTTGGAACACAGAAGTCTAGAGTGGCACTATCCTTCAGAAGCAGCCGCAGCAGCACAACAACAACAACAACAACCCAAGTGCTTGATTCCCTTGCCATTGGGTTATAAGGCACCTATTTGCTGGCCCGAGAGCAGAGATCAAGTGAGTACTGAACATGATTCTGAATTCTTCCTTCAGGGTCAAGTTTCTTGTAAATTCCTTCTGTTTGTACTTGCTGCAGAAAGCAAGAAAGAAATTCCTGTTTGTTTGTTGTGGAGATAAAATTCTTTGCAAGGCAATTTCATAGATAGAGAGATTTTTCATGTCTTCTTGTCTTTTCTTGTATGTTTTTGCTGGAGAAACTATCATAATTGTTCCATAGTTGTAATGACAAACAAAGGTCAATGGTGATTCAGATGGAAATCACCACTGTTGGCAGTTTGATAGAATCATGGCTTCAGGATGATCCATCCAGCATTGTGCATTGTGGATCCTCCTCAAGAGAAAAATAAATTAGTAGTAGCTAGTGGAAGCCAAGTCTATCAATATTGGAGAATATTTGGAAGTTGTGAACATGGATTCAAAATCATGGGTGGAAGGAAGGAAGGAATGAAGGAAAGAAGGGCCCTTGAGCTTCATGCATTCTGACTCATGACCTTGAGCTTCCTTCTTCACAGTGATGATGATATCCAGCTTTGATACTTTCCACAAGTTCCAGCTGCACTTTCTGGATAGATCTGATGGGTGCAATGCACCACCCACTTTTTTTCCTGGGTTTCTGTTTCTTTGTTTGATTTGGATGGCAACATAAATTCTTTGGTAATCTTTACAGTTGATGTTTTATTTGTTGAATCGTGAGTTGGAAATTTATTTATTTTGCAGATCTGGTACGACAATGTTCCGCATCAGAAGCTGGTATCCTTCAAGGCAGATCAAAACTGGATGAAGAAGTTTGAGAACAAACTTGTGTTCCCATGCTGTG
>Ga0209208_10005652_pt1 | contig 17364 bp, 9 predicted proteins | sample S1TSphfallax_3_FD_187694 | JGI IMG/M metagenome (GOLD analysis project Ga0209208, IMG submission 187694) | Host-associated microbial communities from peat moss isolated from Minnesota, USA - S1T2_Fd - Sphagnum fallax MG (SPAdes) (version 2) | ecosystem: Host-associated > Plants > Peat moss >... | reverse complement strand
CCCCCCCCCCCCCAAAGGCTTTACCATATGGTAAGTTTAGGGTTTAGCGTTCGGGATTTGACCTAATTACTTAGAAGGAATACCCTATCCTATGGTAAGGTTTAATGTAAAATAATTTTAAAAATAAAATGTCAAAAAAAAAATAGAGATTCCAAGAGCAAAATGTTGAAAGTGCAAGAAATTTCAAGACAACATTGTCATATTTGCTCAATTTAGTTTTACTTTGGCAAACCTAAAAACAAAAACCACACAAAAACTTGTAATCACATGAATATTTAGAAACTTTCAAATAGAAGTGACTTGAAAAAAATGTACATAGTATGTGATAACAAAAGTTACAATTTTGAAAGGATTGAAATAACAAAAAGTTTCAACCACAACAAACTTGACCATTAAGCTTGCAATCTTATATTTGAAAAGCTCCTCTAATTCCTCTAACATGTCATGATCATCACCAAAAAGCAATTTTTTAAATCTAGAATCGTTGCTTCCATGAGTCATCAAAATATGAAGAACTATCAAAATTTTCATTCATTTTGATGGACACCATTCATTTGCTACACTTTTTCAGTTCTTGTTTGCATGTTGTGCCTTATGCATTGTATGAGATGCTCATTTGGAGGTGAATGAGACTCGGATTTGCTTCCCATTACTAAATTCTGAAATTTTGACATTTCATATTATAAATTTTCTTCAAAAATTGTGTAGGGTAAACCCCAAGGGTGGGGGCATTCTCAAAATAAGGGACCTAGGACACAGCCATAGCCAAATCCAGCCCCACATTTTGAGGATGTCCCCCACCCTAGGGCTTAACCTATTGTAAAGCATTAGGCAAATTTCATCATGCACCAAACCTACATAGATTGTGAGGTGTATGAACGGGAGGTTCTTATGCCTACTCCTCAATAGCAGGAGGGTACCTACACCTATAAGTAGGCATAATATCCCTCCCAATTTGGAGGCCGGCAATTCATCTAAACAAGGTGCCCTCCACATACACTATGAACTTTCTTCCTCAAGTGCTTTACCAAAAATAAATTAAAATTATTAATTAGTGGGCAATCCATTAAGGTAATATGGTAGTTCAACGGTATTGCAATTTGCATCTTGGGGGGGGGTGGGGGTGGGGGTGAGGGTGGTGGTAGCTAAATTGTGACCAAGCAAACCGATGACTTTGACTAAGTCGGAGGGACGAGTTCTTTGCAATGATTTACAACAGTTGGGGGAATGTTCCAATTATATACATGTTTTGTTGGATTTTCTTTTTTTTATTTTTTTTTAAGTCAACAAGTGCAACCTAGATGTCGGGCATTCATGAGGTCAAATATGATGTCCTAAGAACATGCCGAAAACACACACAAACAAGCAAAGAAAATGAAATTATTTTCCATTTGGCTTGTCCCAAGAGTTGGGTGTTGCATTTAATTATTTGGACAAAGAGATTAGAAAGTGTTGAGCGTGTTGTGGATTGAACATTTGAAGTTTGAACTACTATTTTGTGGTTATTATTTGTATTTATGGAAAAACCCAGTTCCAGTTTGTTTTCAGAAAGAAATCAAAATGGCAAAAACAGGTTGTTTTTTGTTGTTTTTAAAACACTCAAGAACCCGTGGTTTTCATGAAAGAATCAATGATTTCTATGATTGATTTTATCATTGTTTCGATTAATTTGAGAATTAGGGTTGTATCTCACGACCAGTTCTATGGTTTTTGTTTTTGGGAAAATTACACTTATGAACCCTAAGAACAACCCTGATAGCTGCCCAACCTTGGATTTAACTTCAAATTCAAGCTCTTTTAGGTTGGAAATTCATTTTGGGATGGGTAACCTCCCAATGTAGTGAGATGATATCTGAAGCTCACCTCCTAGAGAACAATGCTGCTTTGTATGCTCCTTTAATATGTAAAGCTTAACTACGAATCTTTTTCTTTGCTAGGCACTTAGTCCTCAATTAAGTCGGTGTAGTTGGGTCCCCTCATGAAAGGTTGAATTGGAAAAGATTGGGGTGTTTTTCTCCTTACTTTTAGTTTCTCCTTCAATCAAAATACAAAAGGAACTCATTCAGTCTTTTCCATATTTTAATCATCCTTGCCTCTCTCACCATCATTGAAAGTATTTGATTGAACAGGGGAACATAGATAAAGAACATGTCCAATGGGAATTATGTGAACAACCTTGGAACCATTGAAGAATTCTGGGGGAGTTTCAGCCAATGTGAACAAATTATTTCAGAGTTCAATTTGAGAATCTATAGGAAATTTGAGGAAAACAAAATTGAGGATAAATTTGCTAAATATGGATCATTGATTAACAATTATAACTCTATATAGTCTCAACAAGGTCAAAATGTTGAAATGGTATTAAAAAAACCTTTGGGAACATTGTTATACACTAATTGTGGAGTTTGGGAACACCGCCAAGGACACATTCAACATTGTCAAGAAGCTTGGGAAACATATGTGACAAAAGCTTTGGGTTTACAAACAATGGGGCCCCAATTAATTAACCCAAAGATTGTTTTAGTCCCAATAGCCTAAAGGGGGGGGCGGGGGGCGGTGGTCCCTGAATTTTTTACACCCACAGTAAATGCGATCTCTGCACAAAGAGTTTTAATTAGTAAATATTTTATAACGGGGATTAAAAAACCCATAACGGGTGGACCGTACAAATACCGTGCAAATAGCCGTACTACCCATCGGTTCCCCGGCTACCCCATCAGTTACAACTTACCACTATTTACCAAGCTCTTTAGTCGGTATGGAACGCCAGAACTAAAATTACCCTCGGTAACAAAACAGCTACCTTCTAAATGTATGGGTAGGTAGGTAGGGACCAGGTACCTACTTACCCTGGTGGTCCCTTCGTGGTTTTTTCTCGAAAAATAATTCAAAAAAATTAAATAATTGAAATAATAATAATAATAATGATTTAAAAAGGGTACGCGAAAATGTGATTGCGTGGAAGGAGTTCGGCTTCCTTCCGCGACGCTGCGCAAACGCTGCAATTTTTTTTTGGGAGGATGTGGAGCCTCATTTGCCAGACTACAACAGTTTATCATCCATCTACTCACTCACCGTGTGCAATCAATTCATTTCATCCATGCGCACCTTCCTCGAAGGGCAACCCCTCGCTGCATGCGCGTGGCACAGCAATGAATGTAGATGAGGATGAGGATGAGTCATATTATCTTGAAAAATCCGTTGACAAGAAATTTTTGTTGACCACTCAGCAGAGCAAATCCTTAAAATCATCAACAAATATAGTATTATATATAATGAAAAATAAATAAATAAATAAATTGAAGAACAGGCCCCCAAAAATTAGAAACTAAATAAATAAATATTCTTTTTATTTTATAGCTGTTTAATTTTAGCTAGGTTTATTTATAATGAGTGCCATTTGGACACAATAAAGGATGTAACAAATATGAAATATAGGGTTTCAAAGTGAAGAGAAATTTGAGAATGATTATATTTTTTATTCAATATTTATTTATTTATATATATAGGTGAAAAAAATTAAACAAAATGTTGAAATATTAAACTTTTTGCAAGTGTTTTTTGTGCATTAAATTCATTTATGGGAATTGTTTCAAATCCATTGCACTTGTAGTAGCCCAATAATTATTTTTTTTACCAGTTTCATGTTCATAAAAAGAAGTGAGTCTAGAAATTGGTGAAATTCATACCATTATTGGTAAACACTAGATGACATTCAAAATTGGAGTATCAAATATTTTCCAATTTACAAAACTTATTGAAAGATATAGTCCAACTCTAGATTAAACAAATTCATGTTGGTTTGATTCACATTAAGGCCTGAAAAAAAACAAGTCGCTAGTGTCAAACATTAGATCATCAAATTGTTTAATTAAACAACATGCAACTAACCAAAATCTATCCCAAATGCAATCGAAACTGAACTTGTAATACCCAAATATGGTTAACAACAATAATAACTTTTACATTCAATAATAATGCAAGAATTAAACAATAAGAAACATGTAAAGAATATTGAAGGCATATTATGCCAATTTTCATGGCTCTTTAAATTGCAAAATGTCATTCAAGTTGACATTGTTCTCATAATTAATTACATGCCCTTGTCATTGACCATAATATAACATAATCATCAATATTCAAAAACACAATGGTTCAATATCCTTTATGTATAGGAATGGCCACACCTTAATAAGTAGAATGTGTTAACAACCTCATTTGCTAACTTACTTTGCATAGTAAGTTTGGGACTTGCTCATTCCTCAAATAAAAAATAATGCATATAATATGAGTAAATGACTAATCAACTTTCCTAAATCACATCAAGTAACCATGCAAAGCCCAATTTTTCCCATTAATCATTGCACAACACCTACAAATACCTAGGGCACTTATTCAACACATTTTTTGCTCCATAGAAGGTGGGGCATTGTAGAAAACGAAATGCTTGGAAAAGTAGGGTATGCCATTGGGTATCATAGAAAAAATGAAAAATATTATGCGAGGTGATTTATGTTGAGTAATGGCTTTAGAATGGAGCATTCCCAAAATAGGCACCCTCAATTCCACCTCAAAGGGGATTTTGTTTAGAACACCTTAATCCTTGCACATTACCTTACACATACAATATTCATAAAAAATTCCTTATGTACCCAAATGTAATTGTAAAATTGTGGCGTCTAACAACTAAAAATTTATCAAGCATAAAGGTTGTCGAGTAAAAAAATGAATTTAAAAAAAAATGAAAGCAAATGAAAATAATATATGCATTATGTCCACTTATTGTTTTGTGGCAATTATTATTCCATAATAGATTTTGTCCTATAATAGTTACTATTCTATATCAATTATCATCATGTTGCACCTATCATCGTCTACAAACTTGAAAGAAAAGCTTGAATGCTTGCAAACCTTTAATAGTTGCTACATGCTATCTGTAGCACCTATAAACCTCTTATAATTGTTGCCTATTGTCTACAAGGCATGCAAACCTCTTGTAGTTGATGCCTATTGTTTGCAACACCTATAAACTTATTATAATTATTACTTATTGTTTACAAAATCAATCTACCTTCTATGGCCCTTAAATCTAGTGGTTACTTTCATTTTTATGGCCTTCTAGTGGTAGCTACCTTTCACAACAACCCTACCCTACCTTCATACTCCAATGACAAGTACAAAAAATATTTTCATTCTAAAAGAAAATAACCAAATTAAGAAACTAATGTTCTACATCAATTAAGAAGGAACTATGTTCCTTACCTTCCTAAAAGTCTATACAAACAAAAAGAAACAATGCATTTGATTCCAAACAATCTTCAACCATTTTTTCATTACACAATACAAAGTACAATTTTTTTGTCATTCTTGTCTCTCCACACACACATACAATGTTGCACACAAGAATGACAAAATTATAATGCTAATAAAACAATGTCATCCTTCCATTCAAGAAATAAAATAAGGAACTATGGAAGGTTGCCCACCACACATGTGGGTTTCCTTATCTTCCTTTCTTTATTTTAATATCTTTCACACATCCCATTAGATGATTGGTTAATAGATATCAATATTTATCTTCAAGGACCACCCCATTAATTTCATCCCCTAGGTAAATAAAAGATGATAAAAAAATCTACCACTAGTAGTTATTAGGATGTTCATGGTGTAAACTAGCCTAGGAAGATTTTCCACCTTTAATAGTCACCTTATCCTTCTTTAAAAAGAAAAAGATATTACATCTATTTTTTATAAATGTGAGGTATCTTACAATAATTACACCTACTCCTCACGAGTGCAAAGATCTTACACCCATAATTTCACGTACTCATAGTATAACCACACCTAGTGTTAATTGTTAACAAATGTTAAACATTAACACTAAAATTAATTTAAGGTTTTTAGTGATGACTTTTTAATAATTTAAAATTCTACTCACCTAAGAATACAAATAATGACACCAATCTAGACCTTATGTTAAACTAACATGAAAGGTAGGTTAGATCAACTTATTAAGTTTTCTATTGTGTTTTTGTGTGAACCTTAGTGAAGATGGTAGAATAACATTTCAACGATTTAATTATCATCTCAAATTGTTTTTTGCCAAACACCATGTATTTTTGTGCTTCAATTGTGTCTTTTTTTCGAGCTTTTGCATTTTTCCTCTATCATTAAAACATCATCTTTATATCTATTGTTTTTATATCATCATTGTAATTTTTCTTTTTTGACATAGTTTGTAACTTTCAATTTTCTTTTTTTCTTTTTATGTTTGTGTTGTTCTCATTTAACACATTTGTTTTTACATTGATGTGTTGGTGTTTCTTGTTTTTACACATTGTCTTCATGTGATTACTAATAATAATATGCCATTAACCATGACATTTTATGTCATGGTTAATGGCATTACACAACGAGAAAGAACTAAACATTATTGAGATGTACAACAATAAGCAATATGTCATAAAAAATGTATTCAATATCTTGAAAAAAACATATCACAAATTAATTGAGTGTACATGATAAAACAAAAATGCACATTGCCATTCACTATAAGAAATTATGACTTTTCAAAAGGTTCAACTTAATTAAAATGTTCACATTGACCAAAAGGATGTCGATTTTAACTAAATGCATGGGGCATGAAAGACATATGGTTATTTTGGTTAGTTCTTTTGACAAAAATGACCATTTTGATCAAGTGTTAAATCATACATCTAATAAAAAAGGACAAGTTTTTGAAATGGTCCATCAAGATGCCCATGGCCTAATCAACTTGGCCATACTACATGGCCATGTTTAGTCAAATTAGCCATATTAATTTGGTTAGCTAGCTTATTTGTTATGCTTACTAAGTATACCTACCTATTTACCTAACATATATTTACCTACATCCTACCTACCTACCTACTTACTTAAACATATACCTACTTACTTATTTATTTACCTACCTACTTAAACATCTACCTATTTATCTACTCACTATCTATTTATTTAAACATCTAATTATCTATCTACTTATTTATTTATTTATCTATTGATCAATCTACTAACTAATCACATACTTATTTATTTTATCTACCTGCATCTTTATATATACCTACATGCTTGCCTACCTATAATTTACTTAAGTAGGTATGTACATCTAAAAACATTGGTAGGTAGGCATGTGTATCTACCTATTTACCTAGTTGGGTACCTACCTACCTACTTATGAAAAAAATTAAAATTCAAATGTTGTTATTTCATGGAAGTTTTTAAAAACATGTTAAATCCATATAGTATCATATAGTTTTACAAAATGATGTGGTGGTTTGATGGTGAAAACATTGGTGTAGATCCAAGGGGGCCAAGGTTCAATCCCCCTCACTAACACATATTATGTGGAGTTTGTATATTTTTATATACTTTGTACATATGTATAAATGTATAATAACTAGGTGGGTTTTGGATAGGTAGCCTAGGAGGCCATAGTGGGTATAAAATAGGTCATGGGTGAGTGGGTGGGAGGGTGGGTAAGTAGGTACTTGTTATTTATTTATTAATTACATCTTTATGTTTAAAATTAGTTATTTTTTTAATAGAATCTTTTTGACTACCCAATTTTTTGTTTGATTTGACTAATCAAAAATACTATCTTATGGTTAGTAAAAAAAATCACTACTCAAGTTGGGCATGTTCAAATTGACTTGTCCAACATGACTAAATGGCCAAATTGATTATTTTTTTGTCTAGTTTTTCAATCAAATAAACCACGACTTCTTGTACTAATTGTGCCAAATCTAATCACTTGTTTGCTAAAAAATCTTACAATTAATACCTCAAGCTTTTCTTGTGCTTGGGAATGTCATTCATTAATGTCTATATTCAATAATCTCTATGATTTCACAACTTATAATATAGTGTGTCAAGTAATGAAATTGTGTTGATTAAAGGCACCAACAATTTGTTGCCCACTTTCACTTTCACCATGGTAAAAATTGTAGAAATGACTTCCTTTAACACATGTGTTGCCAAGTGTTGCTTGACCAAGAACATGAAGAAGGTTGATGATTCCCAATGCAGTATCAAATTCCTTGTTTAGCATTTTATCTTCATTAATCACCTCATTTAAGGAATCTTCAAATGTTCATAAATGGATGGTTGTTATCTTATGTTGATGGCTAGAAAAATGTGTATTGTTGATGTACATGATTTTTTTCTAACAAGTGTTGGTTGTGTACACAAATTTGATTACACATTTTATCATTGTGAGAAGAAGGCCAATGGAAAATTGGGATGATTTTATTTTTTAATTTCAATACATAACTACAACATAGGAGGGTATACACATTATCATCAAGGGACATGTTGAGGGACATTGAATGCACAATCTTTTCTTATAATGTGAATTCCCAATATTTTGTAATGTTACCTATCATAAAAGTATAATGAAAACGTGTTTGAAATCACCATAAACCATGTTCCACTTGTATTCTTACATGCATGCCCATTTCTTGTTAGTGATGAATGCTTGTTTGTGTTCACCACCTTTACAAAATTTCACCATTTGTTAATAATTGTTTTGAATACATCCTTTGGATCAACCACACCTAAACCAAAGGATGTAGGTTTGCAATTCTAGTTTTTGTTAATGTTGTTATAGTTTGACATATCTTTAAGAGTTATTTCATTTACATCCATTGGGAATCTATATGCAATTATGAGATTAGGGTTTTTGCCATGTTATCCAATGGTGCATCCATAGTTGTTTTTAAAAGGGTAAGGATCATAGAAAATACTAGTGTTTCAAGTTTGGTATATGTCTTAATCTATGTATCATCAAAAGAAGGAATTCCATCCAATATTTCACTACATAAAAGATTCTTTCATGCTCAAGCTTCAAAACATTTGTGATGATGTAAAAGGCAAATATCCAAAGTAATTAAAACCTATTGGATGTGTTTTTGGTGAAAAATATTATACAAAACATGGTCAATGTTGGATTTACACATATGATTATTTCAAAACTATTCAAACTTGACATTTTTCCATCAAAATTTTCACCTATTTTATAAAGTTAATGTGAATCTTCTTTTGAACTCATGGTGTTAAGGAAATTGGGTGGATAGGTGCCAAACTATCCAAATGCAAAGACCTTATTGGGAGATAGTTGACAAACACAAAATCATGATCTTCTACATTGAACTTATTACAATCCATTCTTTCATGTGATTTGGTAATGAAATATGTTAATGATTCACACTATCAATGTTTTATAACTTCACTTGGAATTTTTGAATTAAAACATATTTTACAAAGCATGACAAACATATTTCAAATGTTAATTTGGCAAGTTACTTCACAATTCTCTCCCATTTTAGAAGCCAATTGACAAAATGATATTGAAAAGGAAGTATGAAGGAAGGATGTCAATAAAAAAATGTCATGGATACTCGACTATTTTTCCATGTCTTTAAATGTATACCTATTATACATTTATATTTATGTAGGAAATCAAACTCAAAATGATAATTTGTCTTCATTTCAATTGTTTGATGATCAAATAAACTTTTACAATGGTTGTTAAACAAGTATAAACATTGTTTGAAAGTAAGAGTAAAAAGTACATGATTAATTTCTTATATCAATTTTAGTTTCAAAATCAACTTGTATGTATTTTTTGAATATACATGATTGTCCAAACAATATTTTTGTAAATGGTAGTGTATTAAAATTGATGATTCATGTTTTGCATATTGAAATGTTAGATCTTAAAGAAAATTCAAAGAGATCTAAAGACAATATAATTTAGGACCATGAAAAAACTATTTCATTATTGAAACAAAAGTAAGCACACAATTTTAAACACTACCACTATTAAAAGTATTAACATCTCGTTTCACCATTTGTAAGAACCTCCAAATTGTCCAAGTAGGAGTTGATATAAGTTAGATTATGTCCCCAATTTTTGTTGTTTTTTTAACGACTTTCTTCATTTTCCATTCTCAAAACCTTCCATTCAATGGTATTGTGGAACAAAGTTTGCCAAGCCACATTGAACATTGCTAAGTTCCTAAAATTTTGCAAATTGTCCCATTTATCAATTTCCATCACATCTGAATTCTAGAAAGGGGCTTTTATTTCTTCCAAAACTTTGGTGAAACAAAATTAAAAACCTTTGAAAATATATGTTCGATGACAATATCATTTAGAAAAGTCAATATGAATGCCCCTTCCATCACAACTTGCATAAATGTCTTTAATAGAAATACGAAGAAATAATTAAAAAATAATCAAACACTAATTATTATTGATGAATGAATGATCTTTATCAAAAAAATTGCAAGCCCAATACTTTAATGGCATATACGAAGTGGTTAGGTTTTGAAATAAAATAAAATAAATAAATAATTGTTTCATATTTTTGGTTGCTACAATTTCTCCCATTTCCATTCACATTTGAAATGTAGCATTTGATATTTACTTGGTGGTAATTGATTGGCAAGATTTTTTGTATATGGGTTTGGGTGCATTTGATAGTTGAATTTTTTTATCAAGTATTACAAATGCCCTTAAACCATTAAGATTTTGTGCCGCAAATTTTTTTTTTTTTATCCTTCTGCAAAATGATTTAATGCCTTATATTTGGTTCAAATGTTTAACTTCTAATGTCAGCATGAATAAATTTTAGAATATTTCAGAGGATTACATTGATGACATGATCTAAAACATCTTTATTAGTGAGATTCTAAGTAAGTTGTTTTATAATATTTTAAAAATCCAAAAAACATGAATTTTCATTATTTAGGTGAAGGGAAAAAAAATGGTTAAGTTGTCATGGCTTTGAAGTTTAAGACAAAAGTTAGCCTTAATGATCTAATGGCGTCAAGGAAAAACTTGCTAGATTTTATCATCACTAACCCTAGTAAGTTGATGCCTTAATTTTAAATAAGAAAAGTTCATCTTTTGATGTTCACAAACAAGTCATTTGCTTGTGGAATCAATATCCTCCTTAACCCATCTACTTAAAGCAAGGACAAATATACTCACAATGTGGTTTCCACAAAGGCAATTCCAACTCTTGAAGGTAACACAATTGTTAAAATTTTCAAAATTGGCATCAAGGATCAACTTTTAACTCACAACCATCTAGCTTATAATTAATGAACAACATCCATGACGATTGGGGAAAGGCCCATGACAAAACTATTAGTGTTGTCCAAAACATTGTCATGAGAAAGAACTACCACTTGTGCACAAAATAGGAGTAGATGAAAATTTGTAGAAAATGAAAATGCCACCCCTTTTCAAGATTGATCTCTTTTCAAAGTTGATCCCTTTTCAAAGTTGTACATGATCTTGAAATGAGTTCCCTTTAATTTGTGCTAACCAAATTACAATTTTTAATGTGAAAGCAATAACCATCCCACATTCTTTTAAAGTTATGAACCTTAAGTTGGTTCAATTTCATGATTAATGCCATGTAGGGGACAAGGCTACCATTAACTACTTTTGTATTTTGGTTCTATGATAAATTCCTTCACTATGCCTCAAGATACAATTTGAACACATATATAAAAAGAACATGGAAAATAATACTTGAAAAGTGATCAACAACAAAATGTTTAATTAACACATGCTTGTCTCTTAAAATGATGCCATGAAAATTGGACTTGTGAAATATGGGGTAAAACATAAATGGATGTGAAACTACTATTAATAAAATAAAGAGACATTAATCCATACCTCATCAATTTTAGTGGAATCCAAAAATCAATATGTTACCATTATTTTAACAATTTAATGATGGCAAATGATTATTCATGATTAGCTTATTTAAAATGGGTGATGAATGTGCACTTGTTTGTGAAAATTTAAAATATATCCATGCATCCTTCACATAATTTATCTTTTAATTGCATGAAAACCTATCTTATTGCAAATGGAACATAAACATTATTAAAGATGGAAAGAGAAATTAATTAAATTGAAACTCAAAAAATCTAAATTTTCTTCCATCAAACTTAAAACCCATGTCAATTATAATACTTAGCCTTGACTACATGAACTTTAATGTGTGCCTTCTTTTGAAAAATACTACAACAATATTATACAACCATACAATAAATACTTTTGGTGCATTTTTGTTAGTACACATTAAAATTTATTTGAAAAAAAGAAGAAACAATGGAAAACTTCAACTTGGATATCAACATCCCAACACTATTACAAAACATGTCCCCATTCCACTATGCATTACATTCACATTTTGCCCTTCCCATTCAATGTGGGGCAAAATGTGAATGTAACGCATAACCAAATGGAAACATGTTTCGTAATAATGCAAGAAATTTGATTTATCAACATTAAAACATTTTGATGTCATTGGATTTTTGAGTTTCATAACTCTTAGAAAATTACATTGATTAAAAGTGATGTTTTGCATTTGAAAATTGAAGATATGGAAATCAATTTAGCCACGATGCTCAATTGGTATGTTCAAGTTGACCCAATATGCTTGGATGGTGATCGTGACATACCTATCATTGGTTTTGATTTTTCAATTATCTCATAATTAAATAACAACTTTTTTTGTATATTTGATATATATATATATATTTCATAAGCTTCAAAAAAATCAATTACAATTGTCTTGATCGAACAAGGCTTTTAACATTGTAATGTTCAAAGGTTTGGGACTCATAAATTTTAGGCCAATCTTAAAAAATATTGAATGTTTATTTTTAAAATTAGTCAAAATCTTGTTTTAAGCTTTCTACACATACCTATCAACAAACCATCCTTGGACCTTAAAACTAAAATTGTACTATCATGAAAGATTAAAGAAATATCTCATACCAATAAAAGACTTAATATGAAAATTCTAAAACTAGATCCAATAGCTCTATATGGCTAATATTTTTAATGCGTTCTAAAAGTGTTCCCATCAAGATCCCAATGTATTCCTTAAGATGTTCCCAATAACATTTCATTGTTCAATTTCCTTGTATACAAGTTGTGAAAGGGGCACGAATAAGTACCCCCACTTTATGAATATACACCCATAGTTCATGACCTTGCCATTAGCCTAGGCCAAAAATGGCAAGAACACAAGTAGGACAAAAACAAGTTCCTGTAACCAATGAGATGAGATAACATGCACCCAAGACCCAAGTTTTTTTTTTCTTTTGTTGAAAAGATGGGGATGTTGGATTATTGTTGTTCCTATTAATTTCTCAACATGTTCCCCGTGTAAATAGAGGTTATAAAGCATGTTTTTAAAACTATATAATGAAAGTTCTCAAAAACCAAATAACCATATGAAAGAAAAAATTTCCAACTACTTAACTACCTTTCCATACTTGGTTACAAAATTTTCATTACCATTCTTGCAAGTTCTCTTCTTCATTCTTGCTTCAAAATAATGCAACAATCTTTTTGATTTTTTAACATTGAAAATTTTGTGCCATTATCCTCTCCAATGCCACAAGTATCCAAAGACTCCTATACACCACATCTTTCAACTTATAAAATTGCAATTGTTTTCAAAAAAAAATCAATTGGCTAGATGTGAATATTTTGAAACTCCTTAACAATTTACAGTTCGTATCTAACAAAAGAAACTATAACATACAAGGTTAGTACAATTTCATGACATAAAATTCATATATTTTTATATGAAAATCTAAATTTTCTAAATACAAATATAAAATGAAAACGATATATATATAGTTCCAAATTAGTTTAAACAATTTGGTATATGAATTTAGGAATTTGATAATTGAATTTTCATTTTGCTAGTGGTGTAAAATGTAATTGTCACATTTTAGTTATTAGATTTGAAAAGAATATCAAGTTTATTGGTGAATGTATTTTTTTGGGTTCTTTCACAAACTTTTATATCTTTACAACATATTTATAGTTGGATGTTCAAGGTGAAACTTATAATCAATATGCTTTTAAAACATTCATATATATTTTTATTCAATTTTGATCGTAAAAAACTACACTAATATTAATGAACTTGGACAAATTTATCATGACAAAAGTGGCCACCACTTTAATGAATGGGGATAGTTGTTATGAACAAGTGATTTCATTAACAATTAATCAAATTCATTAATAGTTAATTCATTATATTAACTTTCTAATCCATAGTTAGGTTAGGTTAAGCATTTAAGCACCTAACTTAACCTAGTTAGGCACCTAGGTTAGGGTAGCCACCTAGACCACCAACTTAGGGTGTAAATTTGAAAGTTTGAACACTTAACCTCCTTTCACCTCCATGCTTAAGGATAAAATATTTAATTGTTGCACTATTATTTAAACAAGTGAAATGACTTGTCATTGCATATTATTATGCACATTCGTTTCTTAACCTATGTGTAGGTTACCATAGACTACTCTAAACTATTCATAGGCTAATAAGTTATTTTAAGCCATAGGCTAAGATTTTAAATGAATCCTATGTTATTTTTGTTTATTCCACCTTTGAATATTTAAAGCTATTGTACCTTAAGTTCATTTAGATTATTTCACCTTAGGTTATTTTAGATTATATCACCTTAGGTTATTCTTAAGTTTTTGTACCTTAAGCTATTATAAGATATTTTACTTTAACTTATTTTTTGTTGTTCTACTTTAGGTTTTTTTGGGATATTCTAAATTATATCACCATAAGTAATTATTAGCTATTATAAGTTATTCCACCATAGGTTATTTTTGGTCCTTCAAGGTTATTATGCCTTATGCTATTTTTTATTATTTTAACTTATTCCACATGTGTTATTTTAAAATATTTTTGATTATTCTAAGTTATTCCACCTTAAGTTATTTTTTGTTATATTATAGGTTACTATACCATAAACTACTCCATTTATGTAAATAAAAGTAAAATATATGTTATGCAACATAAGTTGCATGGCTAATTATGTCACAAAAAAACTTATAAATCTTGAATTTATGAAAAATAGAAAACTTCAATAGGTTCAAATTTGTGATACAAATGTCATCATAGAAAACCAAAAAAATTACAAACAATGGAATCATATGTTGATCAATTTATAGATTTTTTTTTTAATGTGTCAATGTTAAAACTTCACCATCCATATTCACTAGCACAAAAATGGGGTGTAGTTCATTAACCTAAATTATTATGGGGCTTTAAAAGTGAAATAAGTTCATTGCACTTTAGTGATATCACCCTAGTTAAAGTTATTTCACTATAATATCATTATGTAAACATCACGTTTCACTATTAATTGAAATAATTCACTATTATAATTTGTTGTGGTAAATAGGTTGATTTTTATGTTGGTGTTTTAAATACCCAATGTTACCGTATGATATACCTTATATTATTTTAAGCTATTTTAATTATTTAAACTTATAACCTAACTTATTATAGGTTATTATACATTATTATACCCTAAAGTATTATACGTTATTATACCTTAAAGTATGTTAACTAGTTTATTATAAACATTTAATTTTAAATTAAATTATTCAACTAACCTTCGGTTATTTTATTTTAATTAATATATGTTATTTCAAATTATACTTTAGGTTATTCAAGGTCATTATACTTTATGTTATTATAAATTATTTTATCTTAAGTATAACAATTTAAAAATAAAAAATAATGACCTAAGATAAAATAACCTAAAGTAACCAATAATATTTTATGAAAAAAAATTAGAATAACCTACAACAAAATAACTATCAATAACCTATAATAATATAGCTTAAAATATACAATAATAACTTATAATAGAATAACCACCAAAAGTTGTAATATAATTTAAAATAACAAAAAAAATCACCAATAGCCATTAATAAAATAATCCTAATGGCCATCAATAACTAACAATAGCCATTAATAAGATAATCACCAATAAAAATTAATAAAATAACTAATAATAGCCATAAATATAATAACCACCAATAAGATAATTATTAATAACCATTGATATAATAGCCACTAATAACCATTAATAAACATTAATAAAATAATTACAAATAACCATTAATGGCCACCAATATAATAATCATCAATAAAATAACCTGACGTGCTCCCAAGTCACGGGGTGAAACCCACTTGAGGGTTTTACAAAGTCAAGTTGCGGAAAGTTGAGACTTGGAGGCATGCTCCCGGCTTTCAACTCTAAAAAGGGGTAGAGGGTCGAGTTGGGAGCCCAGGGATTAGACTAGGAAGAAGATTTAGTAAATCAAGCATGAATCTGCATCAAAACAAACCACCCACGTGGTTAGTTCACATTCCGGGACACCCTTGGGTGTTAGGACAAGCCACGGGCACTTTGGACCACGAGACACACCACGGCCCGGACTCGGGGGAACCCACCACCTTCCCCCATATAGTATTCTCTGTGCCACGTTTCGGGGACTACATCCAAATGGCTTTTTTTCCCGGGACTCCCAAGTTGGAGTCCCGAAATTGTCCCGAAACTGTCCCGGGTGGAGTCCCGGGACTTTGGGAGCTCATAACTCTCGACTGCAAATTCTGATCGCGATGAGGTCTGAACCAAATTTGTAACCCTCGTCGTCATCTTTCCAACGACGTATCGCACTCTCAATTCGGAGGTCGGGAAGAGGTCGATTCCTGACTTTTAGTGGTCGGGAGTCAAACTGCCAGTTTGACTCCCGGCCCTTCTTTTGCCCATAACTTGGGCGACAGATGTCCAAATGGCCGATGCGAAGCCATTTTCGATATTTCCAATGACACCAAGAACACCTCAATGCGAGGTGTTTTGGGCCTTGCTGTCGAACCTTAAACATTCGGGAGTCCCGGAGGACTCCAACTCCTCACTTTTTCCAAGTGTTGGGCTTCACCCCTACACTTGGCCAAAGTAGGGTTGCGACATTAAATGCAATACCCACATGTGGGGTCGCTTCGAAATACTCAATATGTAGTTTGGGTGCGCCTTTGAATGAAGACGAAGGCCTAGATGGAATACCTACATGTAAATTCATTCTAAAATAATCCTAGGCGATTGAGGCAAAACCTTATGCAAAGACCCAACCTTAAATGCAATATCCACATGTAAAATCATTTCAAAATAACCAAAAAGTGGTTTGGGTACCCAAAATATGTCTTTTGATATACCTAAATTAATTATTATTTTGAATCAATTTTATGACAAAAATGCAAATATTGCAATGGATGTAATAAACGAACAAGTATTATGGGACCTATATGCGGGTATTGCAATGAATGTAAAGAATGAACGACTATTATGGGACCTACATGCGGGCATTGCAATGAATGTAAAAAATCAATGACTATCATGGGACCTATATGTGAGTATTGCATATTTGAAAATGGCCTCATGGAATTTAGAATATAGAATGATGTAGGTATTGTAG
>Ga0209208_10005651_pt1 | contig 17365 bp, 16 predicted proteins | sample S1TSphfallax_3_FD_187694 | JGI IMG/M metagenome (GOLD analysis project Ga0209208, IMG submission 187694) | Host-associated microbial communities from peat moss isolated from Minnesota, USA - S1T2_Fd - Sphagnum fallax MG (SPAdes) (version 2) | ecosystem: Host-associated > Plants > Peat moss >... | reverse complement strand
CACCCGATGTTTTTTTTTTTCTTTTCCAATTTTGTACGTTGCTCAAGTGGTTCTCATCAATAAGTATATTGAGCAAAAAATGGCAATCCTCAAAATATGAAAGTCGACATGTCCCAAATTTTGTCCCAATGTGTTTTTCAACATGTTCCCCAATATCACCACATTTTATCCCATAGCCCAAATTTGAACTCAACTCATAAACTTATATATGTAATCCAAAGGGAAGCACTTCTTGAATTTTAATTTGAGAGAACAAACTTCTATTCGAGGGAATGTTCAAAATTTTCTATTTCTTTTAAAGACAGGCCAATCAAAGTGCCTCATCATCTAGCTTTACAACATTGGTTTCTTTTAATTATTCTTCAACAATGGTAAGGTGCCCATGTCTAACTCAAATTCTTATACTTATTTTATTGTTTTTAAGATAAAAATGATTTTTAAGGGGGCTTAAGGTTTATTTATGAACAATTGGTTGCCCTTTAATTGACCAAACAAACCTCCATAAGCAAACACGCTCTTTGACTCTATTGGTGTTGTTTCATGAAAATGAATTCAACCCGCCCCTAAACCAAACATTGCCTTTTAAAAGATTACTTGCATATTTTTCTTAAACTATCTCAAAACACACCCATAACCAAATATGCAAAACTTAACTAAAATATTTCCCACCTATTTTCATTTTCAACTATATGCATCAAAATGTGTTGTTCCTACCACCATAACCAAACATATTTAGATATAACAATGTCTATTTTTTTTAATAATGGTTTTTTTCTCACACCCATAACCACACACAAAAAATAACATTCCACTTGGAAACCCTAAAAAAGAAAAACAAATTCTCAAGACTGAAAATCATAAAGCTTTTTAAAAACATTGATTGATTCACACTCGTGCAGCCATTCACTGGCAATTGATCTGCACTAGACCGACAAATGTTCAGTTATTGAGTGATGATGTTCAAGGGGGAGGGGCATTTCTACCCTAAGCTAAGTTTAGAATTGCAAATGAACCCATATTAGCCTTTTGAGCTTTGAGAATACCCCCATAATGAATGAATGAATGAGTAGGATCCCATTGGAACTTTTTTTAGACTAGTTGGTAAAGAGTGTAGGAAATGGGAGTTCATAGCAAAGTTGTGAGAGACCCGAAAGATCTATCTAGAAGGGGATATTGGTCATCTAGAAGACCCCAAATAATTGTTTTTAATCTTTCTTTTAGTAGCTACTAAAGTTAAACCACATTTTTTATTTTGCACTTTTAGTTGACACTTATGTCTAAAAAACACAATGCCCGTCATCATCAAGTCCATGTGTAACAAACTTTGTTGACAATTTTTCTCTCTTTATCAAGCAAAATCTGCTTCCTTCCTTTTTTTTTCCTTTCTTGGAGTGATATCAACCCTAGAACACATTCAACTGGCAAAAGAAGAAAACCTCCTAGTCACAAACCTTAAACCTAAGGTTTGGTTGTGCACCCCCCTCTATTAAAACCTAAACTCAAATACAAGCACACCACCAATTGTGAACCCAAGTATTGAATTCAATACTTGGGTTGCTACATCTTTCAAAAAACAATTTGCAAATCAAAATATGCAAACATTGTAAAGCACGGCAAAGTTCTTCTTACTAAGTAGTTGAAAGCACCAAAACTCCTAAGAATATATCCTTCCTTCAAACTAAGGAACCTTTGACATAGAGAAGAAGGTGCTTCCACATGTGAAAGATGCTTCTTTGTACAAAACTTTGATTGTGTTATACAATTGGGAAGGCCTCCTCCTCCCGGAGGGGTCAAGTGTATGTAAGTCGCATGTCCTCACTATACACTTGACCCCAAGGGGTGTGTCACATTGTGGTCTTGCCATTTACATTAAAAATTTATATTAAGTATCTCCAAAGAATTATGGAAACTCAAATATTTCACCATGCAAAAATATACCTAATCTTCAAAAATTCCTCTAAAAGAAACCAAAAAACCTTCCAAGATATTGTAAGTCTATAAAAGTCTATAACTCAAGTTTCAACACAAGCCAAAATATCATCTTTCGAAAATCCTCATATAAAAAAATAGACATATTAGGTACCTTGTGGCCAAAAAAATCCATTAAGCTACTACATATATATACTCTATAATGAATCTATACACAATATTGTTGGGTAGGTAGGCAAGGCCAACAAATGGATTTCAACACATGATCCCAATAAGAAGAATAAATGGGAGTTCAAAAAGCCTATGAAAACAAGAAAATCGCATACACCCAAGAAATGCTCTGCCTGCATCTTTCCCCAAACAAACCCAAAAATCAAAACAAAAGAGTCAAAAGGCGGATCATTGAAAGTTCTCTTGAAGTCTTGGCATCATCATCTTTTTGCAAAGAAAACACAAAACATCAAACCCCAACAAAAATCCCCTCTTCTCTCTCTTTTCTCTCTCTCTCTCTCTCTCTCTTCTTTCCACCCTTGGTCTCAATAGGAACCATAGGAACCATCTTGGCACCTTTGGCACAAATTAAATTATATTTTTAAAATGTCAAAATTTTCAAATTTTTTATTTTTCTCCAAAAACAAAAGTGAAAGAAAATTAAAGAATCTTTTGAAATATTCCAAAAAATTCTTCTTTTCAAAAATGAAAATCTTCAAATTTTATTTATTTATTTATTTATTTATTTATTTATTTATTAAGTAATTATTCTGGGTATATGTGCCAAAGCTGCCCTTGTACTTACTACGGTATAAAGAACCCCCCCCTCTTGCAAAAAGCGGCTCCAATCCCTCTAGAGGCCCACCCCCCCACCAAAAATAAAAGTGTAAAAGAAGAGAACCTGCCTCCCCCCAGCCCCCAAGAAGATAACCGGAATGACCCGGCACCTGACCCGGCACCCTTCAGCACACCCGGATGGATGGATGGGTGGATGGATGGTAAGTAGTGAGGAGACAGTTTTCTGTTGGGTTCCAAGGTCACCATGGTGGTTAGCTCAGTTCCTATTTTTACTACTTACCTACTAACCACCATGGTTGGTAGTAGATAGGTAGTTAAAACAGCCCTCGGCTATGTACAAACTATAAACCATCTAGTTACCTAATAGTCACCTATTTTCCTACCTACCTACCTATGTTGGTAGGTATGTAATAACCAAAAAGCAACTGAGGTCACCACCACAGTTAGCTAGGCAAACTAGAACCCAACCGAAAACTGTTTCCTGACCACATACCATCCATCCATCCATCCTCCCTGGTACGCTTGTTGGTGCTGGTTCACTGGGGTTGGGGGGGGGCGGAGGGGACACGTTAAATACCTCTGGCCCAGAGATTCTGTCCACTCTTGCCCCCAGACGACGACGACAAGAAGTATCTTCGTTGTTATTTGTCATCCGTTTTGGCAGCACAACCAGGTTTTTTTCATCCAAAGTTCAAAAAAGAAAGACCAAAAAGGACGCTAATTCATCCATCCAACAGAGTTTCCCTGGGATTGCACAACCAGCCCTTGCGAAGGACCGTAAACCCCCTTCCGTGTGAAGAGCCCTTAGCTTGTGTCCGAAGCAGCAGTTCCTCGACTCCAGACTTCGCCTTGCTCGCTTGCTTGCGTGCTCGCTCGCTCGCTCCCTCGCTCGCTCTGCTTTGCTTTGGTTTGCTTGGAATGGAACGATGACGAGATGACGTTGACGAGTTGCCAAGGATTGGTAACTCGTTGGCTGGAAGACAGGCTTCGTTCGGATGACGATGATCATCATGTATGTCTTCTTGTTCCTTCACCTCCATTTGTGAGAAACTGCAAATTCCACTAGCCTCCTTCTCCTGCTCCTTTTTTTCTTCTTCTTCTTCTTCTTCAGTTTTCTTTTTTCTCTTTTTTTCTTTGCATAATTCGGTTGAAGGAAAAAATCCTTCTTTGTGTGTGTGTGTGTGTGTTTCTTTAGGGGGCATAATTCGGTACAGGGAAATTCACAGTACAAGGTTTTGCAATTAGGTGATCTAATTTTTGAAGCTTTTTTCTTTGGTGTTTTGTCTTCCCGGGATGGTTCTTGCTTGCTCTCTCTCTCTCTCTCTTTCACACAGGTTTTTTTTTTCTCTGCCAACTGCAACTGCTTTTTTGCCACTCCAGGTACACACATGAAAGGCCTTGAGGGAATTCGGTGCCAAAGAAGCGCAAGGTTGGTTGGGGTTCTCTCTGTCTTTTTCTCTGCCCTGTATGTGTACTTTCTGGGGTTCGTCCTCCCCACTTCTCTCTCTCTCCTCTTTCCTTCTCTGCTGGGATTGTGTTTTCCCTCTGGCTTCTGGAGCTTTTTTTGGTTTTTTTTCCCCCGAGAGTGAGGTCTGTATGTTCTGTTAGAAGCAGAGTTCTCATTCACTTATGGCAAGCAAGTACTTGTAAGATGCTTATGTTGTAACGAGCTTCTGTTTCAACCCCAAACATGCCAATCAAGAAATGCTTGACCATAGTTTTCCACAAGCAATGCTGCATAGGATGTGGCTTTGCATAGAATAGAATTTCTTGTGATGTTTTGATGTCAAATGGGGGCTGAATGAATCCTACACCCTGTGAAAGAGATTTTCTTGGGTTTATGCTTCAGAAAAAAGGGACACCAAGTAGTTGACCATGCTTCTGTCAAATAAGCAATCCTGTGTAGGTTGTATGCTTCAATGGTTGCTTTCCTCTTTTTTGGTGGGTTACGATTATAGATTCACTTTTCTTGGTGAGTTATAGCTCTCCTTCCATTCTTGCAGTCTTATTCTTGGTCATTGAAATTGTGTGCTGAGCAATGGTGGTTATGGAAGTTGCCAAATTTTGCAATAAGATGGATGCTAAGAACAAGCTTGCAGGGAATTCTGCGTCATGCTACAATATCAATTTGTGGTTTTAGGTTTGTCATTTAGGTTTTTGCTCTATGGTAGCAACTTTTGCAGGTCCAAATTGAGATTGACAGTGTAGATCACAAGTTGCTCATTATATTCTTTTCTCAAACCTTGGGAAATTGGTGGAAAATTCCCAAATTAAGGCATGCACAAGGAAGGGCCAGAGGAGATGAGAATCAATCATACTTTTCTTTAGTTTCTGGCAAGTTCTTTCTTTGAGGCTTTATCCTCGGACCAACTATTATTCCTCGTTTGAAGCAATTGGTCATCTATCATAATATTACCATGATTATAAAGATCCGTTGATGAAGCGCACCAAATGCATGCCAATTCTTATAGACCATTGCCGCTCTTGCTCCCTGGATTGTCTTTGTTGTAGAAGTATTGAAATAAGTGGTGAAATTATGCGTTGCAGGTGAATGGATTATCACAAGGTGGATGTCAGGATACCATGCCATCTTGATATCAGTCTCTTAAGATTTGTTCAGTCGAAGGGCATTTGTCCTGTTATGGAGTAGCAGTTGATATCTGTGGGCCACTGGTGCAAGAGATACATGATGGGAGCCATGGGGAACTTTGATGTCCTGCCAGACTCAGTGGCATGTCTGATACTATCAAAACTCAAGAATGCTCAGATGGTGGCACAATGTGCCATGGTATGCCACCGCTGGAAAATGCTATCACAGCTTGTGGACACCCTTGCTTTTGAATCTTTCAAACTGTTTGAGAAAAAGGTAAACCTCAGGTTTAATGCTGTGATTGACAATGGTTAGGAAGTGGTGGGCACTCTCTCAGTATTGTGAAAAGTAGCCTTTGTTTGTGCTGAATAAACTATGTCTCAGTTCCTTCTGTGGTGGTGTGTGGTTGGGAAGGTGGACAAGAACAGCAAGGCATCATGCCTGGAAGCAATTGTCACACACATGCTTTTGAACACAAGCGGTATACGAAATTTGAAGATTTCATATCACCCAGTCGTGTGGCCATGGATTCCCAATGACTATTTTTGTGAAGAAAAGGTTCGACCTAGTTCTAGAATTAGACACATGGCAATTCTAGGCATTCAAGGCACATTGCTACTTCCACAAGGGAACTTGATGGTCTCATTTCAATTTCTCTTTTGACATGAAGTTTTTATCTTGGTGATTGTGTATGAATGGTTGATGCAATGCTGAAAATTCCTGGTCTTTCTGTGACAGGTTTGCAATTGGCTGAGACACGTTAACATGTCACTGGAGCAACTGACACTGGTTGATCCCAACCGTGCAAAGCCCCAACCAGAGAAACTTCTCCGTCTCTCAGAGTGCAAGAAACTACAGTGGCTGAACTTGTGCTATGGAATGATTCCTGAGGTGCCATCATCCTGCCAGCGGTTTGAGCAGCTACGAACTCTCTATCTTGATCTCATTGCAATCAGTGATGAGTCATTAGCAACACTTGTGGATCTTTCTCCATTGCTTGAAGATCTGAAGGTGAATTCCTGCAAAGGCCTCCACTCCCCAAACTTGAGTGCATTGAATTTAGCATCACTGGAGTTTGCAAATAACCTCGACGTCAGTACAGCCATGATCCATAGTGTGAGTGTAAATGCTCCCAAGCTTGTCAAGGTATCACTCAGCCATGTGGAGAAGTTGGTGATTGATGGGAGTGCCTTGCTTGAGCTTGATCTACTCTGCCATGTTCGGGCAGATATTCGGGAGCTTCCAGCACTCACAAACTTAAACATAGGTGGAGAATCCTGGGCCTTGGATTCCCTTACGCATCTGATCCGCCTTGCAACAAACTTGTGCTGCCTTCACGTGGATGCTGTTATTGATTGGAAATATCCTGTCCAGATTCAGTCAATCCTCCACCACTTACTGGAGCTGCACTCCATGCACATTGGCGCTGATTTCTTTGAGGTTGGATGACACCCATTTTAGAACATTCAGTTGATCAACACCAGGCTTGTTATTTGCCTTTCAAGCTTCCTGGGTGGTTAGGATTTATTGTCTAGCTGCCCAGTTTTGTCTCTATTGTGTGACTTTTTAGTAGCTGAGAACTTAGTTCCAATATCAAGATTATATGTTAGGGTAATGGAAGAAGTAACAGAGTTGGGGTTGGGTGGGTGACAGTGTCTGCAAGCAGGTGTGGGGACAGGGCCCTTGGGTATAAGCACAATGAGTCTCCCAAGGCTGGAATCCCTAAGTGTGGTGGTGGGGTGTGGGAGCCATAGCTGCATTTTGGTGCTAAGCACACTACTCAAGTGTGCACCAATGTTGCATACACTTACAATTGATGCAGAGGATCTTCGAAAAAGCATGGACAACATCACTTTCTTCACGGACATTTTGGGCTTGCAAAGGGACCACCCACATGTGAAAGTCACTCTCGTGTGCCCCAATAGCCTGGTCTAGTCCAACTGTACAGTACATGAAACGACCTTTTATATGGTCCATGACCACTTTTGTATTATAGCAAACTTAGAAATAATTGCTTTGGGAACTAGATTCCTAGAAAGCTGTGGCATGGCATCCAAGTGTAAATAGATTATCAGGTCATTGCTTACAGTTTCCTGTCAAACATATATGCAAGCAGTGTCTTATGCTGGTGTCAGGTAATAATACCAGTCGATCCCACTTCCCAGGGTGCAATGAATTTGGGATGTTAAGGCAGGATCTTAGAGAGAATGCTGTTCTCTTGCAGATTCTCAAATGAGAGATATCTTGGTTGGACGCACTTTGGTCAGGATCATGAATGCTCTCGATGTAGACCTTTAACTCTGTTTACCATACTACTTAGTAGTACTGGTTTCCAGAACTTGATTATTCAGCCTGTGCTTGCGACTAGGGTAAACCCAAGTTTGTCTTGTGCTTAATCAGGTTGAAACAGATATAAAGACCAAATGGAATGAGTCTCAAGAATTCCTGTTTCTATCTTCATCTCCTGATCAAGGATGCCGTTGGTCATTAGGATCAGAAATTTTCCAAGAAGCAGATTACAGTTTCTTTTTCATTGAGTTGAGGTCATCAATCAGCAGCTTTGATTGTGTCAACAGTTTTAGCAAGAAGTAGACTGGGTGCTGAAAATTGCCTTCAAACCAAAAAAGTCTGCAGTTCCAGCACGAAGGGATTCAGTATTGCTGTCAAGCAAATGCATGGCTGTTTTCACATCAAGTGGGTGAGCCTGTGAACCTAAACATGTCTTTTTCCAAGATCCTTAGTTGGGTGTTTGCAGAATTGATGGTGAGTGGAGATGGGAGAATCAAATTTGCCAAAACACATTCTGGAATTAGACCCTGGAGATGATGCTTCAGGCAATGCACTGCTATCAAAGATCTACCTATACTTATATTTGCAAGTGAGATCTTGCATTGCAGGTGAGAATGTTCCATTTTGCTGTTCTGGGCCTTGTTTGGCAATAGGAAAGATGGATGATAATCAAAACCTGGAACTGCCTGCAAAAGTTTGGGCTAACTTCTCAATGATGCAGATTTTGCAGACTTAGACCAATCTCATTGATCATTGTTGTTAAAGATGCAGACAAGAATTGGGCTGTATGTGCAGTTGGATTTTGTAGGCATAGATCCATTTGACAACAAGATCCATTGAGGTGAAGTGGGGAGTATTAGTCCTGAATTTCCTGAGTGAAAAATTACAGGTTTAGCTTGTAATTTTTTCACAATCTCTGACTCTTTCGAAGGAAAGAGTAGGCTCAAAACAGACCAACAAATTTGACTTCAACAAATCCTACCAAACACAGTCTACGCAGAAAGGCATGGAAGACAGGAGTAAGTCATACTAGCATCCAGAAGTAACTATACAACCAGCAAGGTTTGGAGGTTGCATTTCCTTAAGAGAAGGATCAAACTCAGAATCTTGCAATGAAAAACCATTGATGGGTTTATTGGCATCCACCATGTCAAGAAAACAAGTGGGGCTTTATTGGCATACATTGTGCTTGTTGGAGGCTTGTTGGGAAGGTTCTTTGATTTTTTAGAACCATGGGTCAAGAGTCAGAAGGTCAGAACCAGTTCTTTAGATTCTGAGAACTGCATGTCAAGGACTAGGATTATATAATGAGCTATTTGAGGGAATCGAACATCAACCAAAATGGTCTTGCCCACTATAACAAATTCCAAACCTCAACAACCTAGTGTAAAAGACGAGGTTAGTACACCATTCAAAGCCTCTTGCCAGGATTTCACGGCTGAAATTCAAGCCCTATTGTGAAGATGTCAATGGTACACACTAAAACCTCTACTCTAGAATTAAGTAAGGTTCAAAGTAAAATGACCATGATTGTGAAAACAAGAGTCACCATTCATAGCAAACCTCATATTATATAATGCTATTTGTATTTTAGTCTTTTTAGCAATGGTAGAGAGTTTCACAAGTATGTAGAGTGATAGAAAATCTTCAGTGGGCAACATGTGGACAGGATTACCGTACACATGGAGACAACTCCATGGAGCATAGATGACTTGCACATCATGAACATACAAACAATTAGTTGTTGTTGCTCTATAGACACTTCTCAACACTGTAAGCCATATGGACTCCAATTTCCACCAAGTCAATTTTTGTGGTATCAAAACCTGCAAGAATTTGAACAATAGCTGACAGAGACATTAGTGATGAGAAGTTTTGTGGGATTTTGAGGAAAAAAAGAAATCCTACCTGGTCTCATCACTGCAAACCCTTATGATCCATTGACCATTCCCAGAATGAGAAATGTAAAAGAACACAGTTGTTTATTCCTTGAAGTTCTCATCAGTTAAGACAAGCAAACCAAAAGGGCCAAATACACCCCAATGTGCAGACCCACCCTGACTGCAATTGAATTGGTCATTCATGTTGTTGGCTTCATCTGTAACAACCCCATCTATTGATACATCTGGGTAGTCAAAAATGACTTCCATGTCCAACTGCACAAAACTCATTCAAATCAGTATATAATAATAAATGCCACAAAACATGTTGTTGGTTGGGTAAAGTGGAAAACATGAACTCACAAGTTCAGAAATGTCTGCTTAGGTTTGGCATAAGTTCAAGATTTTCCACAAATATTCACATGGACAGCACCAACACTCTGAATAGATATCTAAAAGAATGTTGAAAATAAGTCACATGAATTGTAAACCTACATTAGTTTTTGATCTAAGGGCCATATGACCAATTACTGTTAACTGCCCACTAGCCACCTAGAGGGTTACTTTCCTTCTTTTGTGTTTTGAGTCCATGGAATTCACCTTACTCCCTGTAACACCATCGACTTTCAAAATAGCATTTGCATCAAACTTCACCCCTGTTTGCACCTGCTCGCTGATCTTCAAGGACTCAACTTCCTCAATGGGCCAGTTGATGAAGTTGACACCTATTTTACTATCCACTGCAACTGTCCGAGGAATTGTCTGCAAAAGCACAACCCGGATTAAAATGAAAAGATTCTTGAAAGAAATTCAAATTTATTAGAAGGTAAGTGAGCATGTTAACTTACTAGAAAACCTGACCAACCCCTCTGCAATTCCAATTCTTCAGTGTTAGTTTCATTCACCTAGGATAGCACAATGTGCCTTTGCTTTACTAGTTCAAAAAATGAATCACTTGCATAGACCCTCCCATAGTCATACTAAGATGATTCAAACCCAGAGAAATCAAGCTCTGGGTTGTTAAGAATAAATTTATGAACTGCACTATCATATGAGCCCAATGCATAGACATCATGTTGTGTATTGAAAAGGCTTGCTTTAAGGACATATTTTTGAGAGCTAGGATTTGAACGGTAGAAATCAATACACTCCCAGATTCCAATTCCAGGTAATGTGTACAAACGGTTGTCTACCAACTCCCAATGCTTCAAATCTTTGCTCTTGAACAAATAGGCAACTCCAGTAGTATTAGTCTCTCCTATCACTGAGCCCACTGTGAAAACCCAATTGCCATCATCCTCCTGTTAAGCAGCCATTGGATCTCTGGATGTTATGTCACTAACAACTTGTGCAGGATTTCTTGGAATAGGATTTCCAAGCACTTTTACTCACTTTCTAAGAAGTGGGTCTGAGGGGTCTACTGGTATGGCCTTGTTCAGTGTCTCCTCAAAGGCATGGTTCATCTTACCTAACCCCATTTGATGCCACAGAGGAAAACCCCCTTCAGGTCCCTCAAACAAATTGGTGCACACTAATATTTTGGCCAACATTCACATGTATACAGTGGATTTGAACCCATAGAGACTTGCGATTGGACCAATAAGCCATAATTTCACAAAAACAAACCGAAACTCAAATGGAAACAACCTACTTAATGAGCTATATTGTTCAAAGATGACAAAGGACTCTACCAAAGGGGAACTAATAGAATGGATGACAGATTAGGGTTTGAACATCACCCAAAAAAGACTAAAATCTTCTATTTTTCAACAACGCAATCTCCACAAAACAATCACAAAAGAAATTGGAATAGTGATCTAAACAGGAATTGGAAATGGCAGACTTGTGTAGATAATGAAAGGGGCACCATCGGGGCCGATGGTACTTGAGCCTAACCACACTCCCATGGCATCATACCACTGGTCTGGCTCCAAAACAATTTCGAAATAGAGCCAGTGATTGAGATGTTTGGAGACAGCATGCGCCCAAGACATGTTTGGACCCCATAATGGCATAGATTGGTTGTACTGGTGAAACAAATAGTAGTAGCCCCTATAGTAATTGGGACCTGTATTAAACCCCAACATAGACTGTCAAACTTACGTGGGCACAAAAAAGATGAAGAACTGAGAGATATAGACAGAGACAGAGAGATCACCATGGTGCCTAGCACCCAACAAACTAGTCAAAAGTTTTTTTGGTTTGTGTTGCAATAGTAGAAACTGCAACAACAGTTAGCCAAAGATCTAAAGCAAATTTGTCAAAGTTAAGAAATTGCACAAGGAAATTGAAGAAGTTGGTTACAAGAAGTTGGTGCCCACCATTAAGGTCTGAAGATGAAGAATTGATTTCATATCCAATCATCCCATATGCTAAACCGCAAACAAGAACTAGCCATGAGAAAATAGGTTGTGCATCACCTTGACATACATATAGAGCATCAACATTGTGCCAAATTGCGCAGAATCCTTGTAGCTCACAATTCATCCAATTCTCGGCAGGCTGGTAATGGAATGAAGTTTTGAATAGGTGTTATGGCAATTTTTGCATCATGACTATCAAGAATCTCTGCAGACCTAGGTCCATTGAAGAAAAGATTCAACCAACTGTGTGCCCATGTGCCTCTTATGACATCTATTACTACCTCGATGCGTGTATGTATCATGTTCACTGCCCCAAACAGCAAAGCTGCCAAATAGCAGATCACTAGCAGACACGTATTAGTGTCTAATCTTTGGCGCTACAATGTAACTCCTCCCAGCTCCTGATTGTTGTGGTTAAATTTTGTAGCTTCCTCATGAGGAACTGATCCCATGTATTCACCTTCTGAATTTGCAGCTCTTCTTCCATGACCAGCACAGCTCTCAATATCCCCGATCAACATCTCATGATCCATCGATCCTGTAAGGAATTTAGTATCCTAGACCAAATTACACCTAATCTATTTAGCTAAAGCTATCTTTTCATCACTTTGAGGTGTTGAAGTTGTTCATCCTTGGTTAATATTTTAGTGAAAATGTTGGTTCACCCAAAGGCATGCATTTGTAAGGTACTCCAAAGGCCCTACTCCAAAGCACAAATATTCCCCATTAATAATTCACATCTCAAATTCCCATTTCAAAGGTAGACCCCTTGGCCAACATTCCTTCTTTGCTTCATAATTTCAATGTGTTCAGGTGGCTATACTTGATTTAGACTCTCCATCAATCACAAGTTTTTGAAGGTCCCTCATTGCTATTGCCTTCCACAATTCTTTACGTTGCACAACTATTGCAACTTGCAAATATGCACAAATATTTCAACTTAAAATTATGATGTTCATTTTTCAAGTTCCTGAATTTCAAAGCAAGCCACAACTTGCAAGGTTGATAATTGATTATTGATTTTTGTATGGTGAACCATTGATGCATTATGCAACTTGAAGGACTAAGCTCCACTAAACTTAAAACCTTTTGTTTGTTGTTTGACGACCTTTGAAGTTTGAACATCAAATGTTGCATCAAGGCTTGGGAGTCCATGGGATTTCAAAATGTGGAGTCATTCAATCCAATTCATAAGGCATGATTATGTTTGCAAAGTTTAAAGTTGTAAATTACATAGTGTTGTTGGTGTGTGTGTACATGTCATTATGCAAGAACTTAAAGGTTAGGACTTAAGAGAGTTCAACATATGGATCTTTTCACAATTTTCATTTCTTGGAACTTAAGTTCTTTAGGTTACATATAATTACATTTTACATTTGGTTTCCTTATTCTTGTATCATGGCTTATCAATTGTTTTAGAATCAAATGTTAAAACATGTTAAAACATGCTAATATGAACCATGGTCATTTCTTCAGTTGATTATTTATTTTAAAATATTATAGTGACATCTTAAGAGTATTTTGTTTGAAAGTTGAAAAAATAAAATTTGATCCAAAAATACTTTGTAATATATTATTATGTAAATCTATGTTTAGACAACCTCCACCAAAATATGTCATGTTTTAAAAAACTCCCCAAAAATGAAAGTCATTAAAATGTTTAAATGGATGACTATAATGTTGTTCAACATTCTATCTTCATTATATTCATTCCAAATCATACCAAATGTTTCCATAATATATTAAAAACATTGTTATGAGTGCTTTTGAATGACTTGCAACATTAGTACAATTTTTGATTTTCAAACATGAAAATATAAAGACTAATTACATTTGTTTTGGCTTTTATTAATGTGATTGCACCCAAACATGAAAATGGAAGATTTCTATTTGTATGCAAATCTTGTCTTCTTCTAGCTATATTTCATGTTTTAGGGTTAATAATCAACTATGATTAGCCATGGAGTTAAAGATTTTTTTGTCAGTTGTTACCTTTAAAGTCATTTTAAATGACACCTATAATCAACCAACTTGTAAATTTCAATTTTCAAGTTTGTACACTTTTTTTCAAATAGGTTGAAGCAAACTTCAAAGATTAACATTAATCCCTTTGGGCAATGAAGTGAAGTCCAATATACAAGTAGAATGTTGTTTCTGCAAGTCCTTAAACCTACACCATTTGCTACTTGATGGATGTTGATGCTAAAGTTTTACAACTACCCGTAATGTATTCAATCTTGAATTTGTCTTTTTGAATCCAAATGCCACTCCTACCACTGCCAAAAAGAAACTAAAAATAAATAAAAAATTGGAAGTTCTATGATGTGGTTTGAGAACAAATCCTTAGGCTCAAGATTTTTTTTTTGTTGTTGAAAATTTGACGACAATGAGATGCAAAATTTGCACCAAGATGAATAATAAAAAAAATTTGTTGGTCCCCAAGTGGGATTCACTGAGAAACATGTGCAAGGAAAAGGAAAAATGAACAAGGAATGAAGCTTATGGATCTCAAATGTGTTCATGGCAAAAATGAGAAAATGTAATGAATTGGTTGACAATGCAACTTGATTTTATCATTCAAATGTTTGTTCAAGGAAAGGGGCAATGTACACCTTTTTTAGCTTAAGTCTGAAATCCAGTTTTCAACTTAAGAAATTATTAATTTTATTGAATTTCAAATGAAAAAATCACTCAAAATTTAATATCTTTCACATTTGACGTCTAAAAATTACAAAATTACCTCTAGAATTATTTTTTTCATTGAAAGCTTCAAACGATACCAAATATGTGGTGTAGTTTTCTTAAGACAAAAAATTTAGTTTTGATTTTGTTGAATTTTCAATGATAAAAATGTTCAATATTCATCACACCATTGACATTCATGACTAGGACATTTTGCAACTATCTTTTATCTTTAGTTATGTAATCATGTGTCCTTTGGTGTGGTGGGAAGTCGTAGTCATATTTATTATTACATAATTACAATACAATTCCAATCAATGTGTATAATCATATTATGACTATAGTACCTTGCAATAACAAACTATAGTGATGTTACATGGCTATAATAACTTAAAATCAATGACTATGCTCATAACTAGGACTACATATGTAATATTGATCTTGAGGTGGGTGCAAGCAAGATAAATGTTTTTAGAAACCTTGACAAATTATTTATTTATTAAAAATAGTGTTTAAAACTTCTAACCTTCATTTCACATCTTAGAACAATTTGAATTTTTAGCTTTCCTCATTGGCATCTAAAGCTTCCTTTTGACATTTCAAAACAATTTTCTCATATCATTTCGACTTGGAAAAAATACCCCAAAATTATGTCATTTTCAAAAGGTTGGGATGATGTTAGCTATGAAACCAAACTCCATTGACAAAAAAGTTGTATTAGAATGTTCACCACATCAATATTGAAGTGTTTGAAAAAAAAGTTGCAAAATAATATCAAGTATTTTCAAGTGCTTGAAATCTACTTTTCAAATTGTCACAATTGCAAAGGTCCAATTCAAGTATTCACACATACTTTGTAAAAACATAATTGTATTAATTTAGCTTTGGAAATCAATGCTAACAATAGTTTTTTAAAAATGTACCCAAAAAAAGTTGTGTTATCTCCACAAAATCATTTACATGTTCCTTTTATTCCAAGACCCCATATTATGCTACTTGGACTACTTTTTATATATATTCTACCATGCTTTCACCCACATTAATTTAATTGTTATTTCAAAATCAACCCAATGATGCATATATCTTAGACTAGGTAAGCTAAACTAGGTGAGTTAAACTAGGTAAGCTATGTTAGATAATTTGATAATAGGCTACCTAGCTTATCTTAGATAGGTTGGTAATAGGTATATAGGTGATTACGTGTATGTTAATAACATGTAATTAAGTTGGTAATAACTAGATGAGTAGATAGGTAATAGGTAAGTTAGTAATAGGTACACAAATAGGTAAGAAGGTAGATAAATGATAGGTAGGTTGGGGGGCTAGTAATTAATAGGTAGGTAGGTAGGTGACATGAAAGTTTGGGGTTGGTAATAGGTATGTATGTATATAGGTAGGTAATGTGTAGGTAGGTTGGTTGTGATAGGTAGGTTTTAGGGTTAATGATAGATAATAGGTGCATAGATAGGTAGGTTGGTTGGTTTGTAATAAGTAAGTTTGGGGTTATTGATAAATATGTAGATAGGAAGGTAAATTATAATATGTAAGCAAGTAGGTAGATGGGTGGGTAATATGTGAACATGTTGTAGCTAGGTAAGAATATAACATTGGTCATTTACCTATTTATAATTTACTTACCCACTACCCACTTTCCTACCTACCTACTTAAGTAGTGTAAGAAGATGTGAAACAATATGTTCATAATAATATGTTGATAAAAGTTATTATATTATGAATGTGTGGTGCATTGATTTATATGATATTTTGAAGTAGAAAATGGTTAATCAAATTTTTTTTGGGTGTGATCCTTTTAAACAAAGGTTGAATTAAATTTGAATTTATGTTTGTTGAGTAATCTAGTTTTGGTTGCTTTCAACCTTTTGGTGTAAATTGCTTGATTTTAGATTATGTTATGTTATCACTTATGTAGTTGACATAACATGTAAGATTTAATTAGAATGCTCAAAATATATAATTTCCCAAAAAAATGAAAACCCATATTAAAATTTTTTATTAGATCTTTATTGGTCCCATAAGAGTAAAAACTTAAAAAAACTCATGCCCATTTCCCCTCACCTCCAAGAGTTTAAAACAAAATAAAAAAAAAGTAAAATAATCAAAAAGTAAAAAGTAAAAAATAAACCCACACCTCCCTCCCCCCTTCAAGAGTATAAAAGGTAACAAAAAAATTATAAATAATAAAAGTTAACAAAAAGTGAAAAATAAATAAATAAAAACCTACTCCCCATTTCCTCTTTCGAGAGTGAAAAAAAGGTAACATAAAACATACAAATGATCAAAAAAGTTAACAAAAAGTTTTTTTTAATAAAAAAACCCTTCACCCTACTTTCCCCCCTCCCCTTAAGAGTAAAAATAGTAGAAAAAACTACAAACATCAATAAAGTAAAACGAGTGAAAAAATATAACCTCACCTCCCTCCCCCATCAAGAATTACAACATTAAGAAAATAAAACCCACACCCCACCCATCTTCTATTTCCATCCTTCAACATTTTTTTTCCCAAAACAAAGAAATTGACTCTATTCCCTCCCCTCTTAACAAGTTTAAGAAAAACTCAAGCCCCTTTCCACTCTTCAAGAAGTAAAAAAAATACCAAAAAAATTAGGAAGAATCAATAAAGTAATAGAAAAACATAAAGTGAAAAATGGAAAATAAACCCACACCCCCTTCCACCAGCAAGAATAAAAAATGGTAACAAAAATTTACTAAAGAATGCAAAAAGTAACAAAAAAGTGAAACAAAAACCCATCCTCCCTTTCGCCCTTTGAAAGTTAGAAAATGTGACCAAAAAAAAAAAAAAAAAAAAAAAAAAAAAATAAAAA